>Ga0315902_10007773_pt1 | contig 14601 bp, 8 predicted proteins | sample LakEriMetagenome_9_FD_203523 | JGI IMG/M metagenome (GOLD analysis project Ga0315902, IMG submission 203523) | Freshwater fungal communities from buoy surface, Lake Erie, Ohio, United States - Buoy 12 MA117 | ecosystem: Environmental > Aquatic > Freshwater > Lake > Lake biofilm | place: USA... | reverse complement strand
GACTTTCTCCCGGCAATTCGCAGAGATCTGAATAGGCTGCCGGACCGGGTTGCAAAAGCCGACTGGAAGACCAGTGGGCACCACCATCCCGCGAGATGCGCAAGCCCAGGTTGGTCCGCGACGGACCAGCCGGTCCGCAATGGATGAGTATCCGGGCAGAGTCACTCTGCACCCCGAGCAAGCCAGCCTGGCAGGTCGGACAATTTACCTCGGGATGATGCAGCGGACTGGTCCACGTCCCCCCTCCATCGCCGCTGGTGGCCAGGGCTCGCAGGTTCCTGCCCCGATAGTTCCGCATCGAAAGCAAGAGGGTGCCGTCGTCCCGTTCCGCCACCTGGCATTCATCCATCGCCTCCTCGGTGGGAGTGCCATGCTGCCAGGTGGCGCCATGATCATCGCTGTAGATCACGAGGGAATGCTGTGTCTCGTTCTTCAACTGCGGGGTGAATCCGCAGTCGCACGGAATGACCAGTCGACCCCGATGCGGACCGCGCGACAACTGGATGCCATGACCGGGACCGGTGGCAAACCAGCCCCAACCCGGCTCCTTCACCGAGGCCGTGATGTCACGGGGAGGACTCCACGTCTGTCCCTCATCTTCGCTCGACATGACCAGGACGTCCCGGTTGTTCCGACAGAGGGTCAGCCAGATCACACCGGTGTCCCGATCGACCACCACACAGGGGTTGCCGATGGTTGTGTGCTCCCCTCCCCCCTCTTCATGCACAACCTGAAATGGCTGCCAGGTACGGCCTCCATCCAGGCTGCGACGCAGCAGCAGGTCGATGTCTCCCTCATCGCTTGACGAGGTCTTGCGTCCTTCACAAAACGCCAGCAGTGTGCCGCGTGGCGTCTGGGCGAGTGCCGGAATCCGAAAGGTGTGATATCCCGCCTCGCCCGATCGAAACAGCACCTCGCGGTGGGGCGTCGCCTCGAAATCGGAATAGGCACGGGACAGTTCGACGTCAGCCTCGGCAGCCGACTCGTGAATCACAACACCAAACCGCAGGTTGAGCTTCTCGCCCAGCGGGACCACTTTGCGGCGGGGTTCCTGGCGGGTGAAGGCCTGTCGTGCAAACGGATTCAGGGCGACAAACCCATAGTCACGCGCATGGGCCCAGGAGGGGTGGAAATTGTCGCCACTTGCACACACCAGCATCCCGACCCAGCGTCCCTCCATCGTCCCGGAGTAGTCGCACCACGGAACCAGTTGACCCCAGACCTGTTTTCCATTCCGGCGCCCTTCGTGATCGAGAATCCGTCCTCCCATCCCACGATCGACCACCAGGGGGGTGGCAACCCGCACACCCCATCCCAGTTCTTCCTGGTCACCGAAGACCAGATCGCCCCCCTCGGGACGGAACTGGCTGTCGGACACGAGCATCCAACCCGAGGCACAGGATCGAATCGTGTACTGGCAGATCTCGGTACACACCACCCCGGTTCCCGTGGTGGCGAGGTAACGGTTCACAACCGTAAAACTCCCCTCCCCCTCTCCACCGACAGGTTTTCCCAGGAAGCCGGCATGCTGGGTGCGGGCTTTCAGACGCCAGTAGTCATGTCCATTCAAGTCCCCAAACGAGAGCCACACTCCGGGATGCAGTCCGACATGATCGGTGGGGTCCTGTCCTTCCCGGGGAGGATTGGGACGGGTCACCTCGATTCCCGAGGGAGTACAGACCTTGTCAAAAAAGGGTCGCGAGACGTCGGGATCGCGGAACACATACCGCGCCACCGGGCGACCCGACAGCTCGATCGTGAGTGAATCCGGTCCCTGCTGGAATGTGATTGGTGGAGCCGCCAGAACCAGGCCTCCCCCCCAGGACCACCACAGCCCCAGGACCGTCAGCCAGTTCAGCAGGCCCGCGCATTTCCTTTCCCACCGCATTGGAACATCCTCCCAGGCGAAACGAGCAACGGTTGAGCTGACGACTGCGACACAACTGTGTCCGATCACCTAGGGGTCAGATCACGGGTGCGTCTCCCCAGAGGATAGCCGGATCGGCCCCTCAACTCGACATCCCCCGCCACCGCGAAGGTCAGCGACACCACCGGATTCGCCGGGAAACTGACGCCACCAGCGGGACCTGCGTCGGTCCAGAAAAAAAGCGTGTCGATTCTTGCGGGAATCGACACGCTCACAGCATCCGCCAGGAGATCCTGGTGGAATTGCGGAAATTACTTGGCGGCGGCGAGGGCAGCGTCGTAATTCGGCTCGGTGGCAATCTCAGGGACATATTCGACGTGCGCCAGGCGTCCATCGGGGCCCACGACGAAGATCGCCCGGGCGAGACACCGGTCCAGGACTCCCCCCTTGATCAACACACCAAAGTCTTCTCCGAACTTGGTGCAGCGGTGTGCACTCAGGCAGGTGACGTTGGCGACATCCTCGGCACCGCACCAGCGTTTTTGCCCGAAGGGCAGATCCATGCTGACGCACAGCACCTGCAGGCCCGGATTGGCCTTCACCTTGTCGTTGAAAAGCTTGGTTTCCTTGTGACACACCGGGGTGTCGAGCGACGGAATGGTGGAGATGATGTAAGACTTGCCGGCAAATTTGCCCTGGGTGGCGTCGGCCAGGTCGGCTCCCTGCAGGGTGAACGCGGGGACAGCGTCACCCACCTTGAGTTGGGGGCCGGCGAGGTCCACGGGATTTCCCTTGAGGGTCACAGCCCCCTTCCGAATGTCAGCCATCGAGGTCTTCCTTTCCAGATGTAATGAGGACAGAATCGGGAAGCGGCCAAAGTATGGGAGTCCGCATCAACCCTTTCAAGCCCCGCCGACTTGCATGAGTCCTTTTGGTTACGATTTTGACGTGGTGGTTGTCGGAGCCGGTCACGCCGGTGTCGAAGCCGCCCTCGCCTCGGCTCGCCTGGGCGCCCGAACTGCACTGTTGACCATGAGCTGTGACATGGTTGCGGCAATGAGCTGCAATCCAGCGATCGGCGGTGTCGCGAAGGGGCAGATGGTCCGGGAAATTGATGCCCTGGGAGGCGAGATGGGGCGCGCCATCGACGAGACGGGGATCCAATTCCGGATGCTCAATCGGACGAAGGGCCCTGCCATGCACAGCCCTCGGGCCCAGGCCGACAAGAAGGCGTACCAGTTCTGGCTCAAAGCCCGGGTCGAAGCCCAGCCGGGTCTGACACTGCGGCAAGAGGTTGTGGAGTCGCTGGTGGTGGAGGGGGGGCGGGTCCGCGGAGTCTCTGTCCGCGGGGAGGCCCTCTACCGCTGCCAGGCCGTGGTGCTGACCACAGGGACATTCCTCCAGGCAATCATGCATACCGGAGAGGCCAGGTCGGCCGGTGGGCGGGCGGGGGAAGGAACGACGGCGGGACTCTCCCAGACGCTGGCCCAACTGGGGTTTGAACTGGCAAGATTCAAGACCGGCACTCCCGCCCGACTGAATGCCCGCACAATCGACTTCCGTCAACTGGAGCCCCAACCGGGTGATACGGAACCGCAACCGTTCTCCTTCCTGACAGAGCAGATCACCCAGCCCCAGATCGACTGCTACCTGACCGAGACGACGCCAGCCGTCCATGACGTGATTCGGGCCAACCTCCACCGGGCCCCGATGTACAGTGGCCAGATCCAGTCGACAGGCCCGCGCTATTGTCCGTCGATCGAAGACAAGGTGGTTCGGTTTTCCGACAAGACCTCGCACCAGATCTTCCTCGAACCCGAGGGGCGCAATACGCTCGAAATCTACTGCAACGGGATTTCCACGAGTCTTCCCCGGGATGTCCAGGAGCAGATGATCCATGGCATTCGGGGCCTCGAGAATGCGGAAGTCATGCGGTATGGCTACGCCGTCGAGTACGATTTCGCTCCGCCGACACAACTGCATTCCACACTCGAAACCAAGCGTGTCGCGGGCCTGTTCTTCGCCGGCCAGCTGAATGGAACAACCGGGTACGAAGAGGCGGCCGGCCAGGGGTTGTGGGCGGGGCTGAATGCCGCCCTGCAGGTGGCGGGGCGGGCCCCTTTTTTGCTCGACCGGAGCCAGGCCTACCTCGGGGTGATGATCGACGACCTGGTGACCCGGGGAGTCGACGAACCCTATCGCATGTTTACATCCCGGGCCGAGTACCGCATGCTGCTGCGTCATGACAATGCGGATCGCCGACTGACCCCGGTGGGGCGGGAACTGGGCCTGGTCGATCAGCACCGCTGGGAGCAATTCTGCAAGCACAGCGGTCAGATCGAACAGGCTGAACAATTGGTCCACAACGAGACGCATGAGGGAGTGCCCCTCGCCCAATGCCTGCGACGGCCCGATGTCAACTGGCAGACCATCTGCGAGTGGTCACCCCGGGCCCGTCAACTGGCCCTGTCCCCCCGTTCTGCGGAGCAGGTGGAAATCGACGCGAAATACGCCGGTTACCTGCGTCGCCAGGAAGCCCAGATCGCCCGCCACCAGCAGGTCGCCGACTGGACGATTCCGGTGAACTTCAACTACCACGCCGTCCCCCAGTTGCGGGCGGAAGCCAAGCAGAAATTCGCACGGATTCAGCCCCGGAACGTGGGGCAGGCGGGTCGCATCAGCGGGATCACTCCAGCCGATATTGCCATTCTGATTCTGTACGTCCGTACCGGAGAGACTGGGTCAAATCGGGAGGTTGACAACCCATATTGACCAGATTCCGGGAATGAATACAATCGGCACCCGTGGTAAGGCTGGTAAAGTCGGTATAAAGGTCGTAATCGGTAAAGTCAGCGTCAACCACCAACAGTCCCTGAGTGGGCCAGTCAGTTCCGGAAGTGGAGTCCGGGAGTGATCGGCCGGAATGGATTCCTCCCACCGCCAGAGCAAGCCGGCTTCACCTGGAGTTGGCCGAAAAGGATGTTCGCATGAGCAACATGAAGACCGTTTACACAACGGGTGAAGCAGCCCGGATCTGCAAGGTCTCGCAGCAGACCATCATCCGCTGCTTTGATTCCGGGCAGTTGAAGGGATTTCGGGTGCCCGGCTCCAAGTTTCGCCGGATTCCCCGCGATATCCTCTACAAGTTCATGAAGGAAAACGGCATTCCGACCGACGCCCTCGAAAGCGGCAAGCGGAAGGCCCTGCTGGTCGATGACGACACGGAACTGGTCGAGATGATCCGTGATCACCTGGAAGCCGACGGCCGCTTTGAAGTTCGCGTCGCCAACAACGGGTTCGAGGCCGGAATGATGGTCAAGGAATACCACCCCGACGTGGTTGTTCTCGACGTGATGCTTCCCGACATCAACGGCAAGGAAGTCTGCCAGCGCATCCGCGGCGATGCGAGCCTGAGTGACGTTCGGGTCATCTGCATCAGCGGGATGGTGGAAGAAGACAAGATTTCCGAACTGCTGGCCGCGGGTGCGAACGAGTTCCTGCAGAAGCCATTCGAACTGGACCAGTTGGTCGAAACCATGTTTCGCCAACTCGAAGTCGAACCGGCCATCGCCCGCTGACGATCCCGGGGGCTGACCTGCGCGGCACCCACTGGGGAGCATCGCAAACCGGAAGCAGCGTGGTGGCTGCTTTCCGGTCACTCAGGGACACTGGCTGTGTTTCCTCCAGCCCTGTGCCCTCCGCAAGGTCAATGCTCTGTCTGTCCTGAATCAGTAAACCCGGTGGTCCCCCACCGGGTTTTGCTGTTTCCCCAGAGAACGGTGAGACTCCGTGTCACGACCTGTGCATTCGCCAGAGCCCTCGTCTCCCGATGAAAAACTGAGCGCCCTCGCCGAGTTCGCCGCCGGGGCCGGTCATGAAATCAACAATCCTGTCGCGACGATTTCGGGCTACGTTCAACAATTGCTCCCTGGCGAGCGAGATCCCGATCGGGTGCAGGCACTGGTGACAATTGGAGCCCAGGCGCTTCGCATCCGCGATATGATCGGCGACCTGATGCTGTTCGCACGCCCGCCAATCCCCGCTCCCGTGCGACTCGACCTCCAGTTGGTGGCTTCGGAGGTCGTGGGCCGATTCCAGGACGAAGCCCGGACCCGCCAGTGCCGGCTGATCCTCACGCCCGGTGGTCCACTCCCGGTCCGCGCCGACCCAGCTCACATCCGCACACTCTTCAGTGCTTTGCTGCGAAATGGGATCGAAGCGGCTGCCGGGGGGGGACAGGTCGTGCTGGAGGGAAGTCAATTCATGCATGAAGGGAGGCCCTCGGCCCGATTTGTGTGGACAGACACAGGCCCCGGACTGAAACCCCAGGAGCTCGAACACTTGTTTGATCCGTTTTTTTCGGGTAGGCAAGCTGGGCGAGGTTTGGGGTTTGGGTTGGCGAAAGCCTGGCGGATTGCGACACTGCATGATGCCGAACTGCGAGTTGCCAGCCCCGCAGGACACGGTGCCGTCTTTTCCCTGATCTGGCCCCTCGACAGCTGAACCCATGCCCGGCCCTCACTCCCGTCTGACAGGCATCTTCACCCCCAATCTCGTCCCCCTCGATTCCCGGGGCGACATCAATGAGGGAGAACTTCGGCGCTACGTCGACTGGCTGATTGAACGGGGTGTCCACGGACTTTACCCCAACGGTTCCACGGGAGAATTCACCCGGTTTACCGTGGAGGAACGGCGCCGCATCATCGAGATTGTCGCCGATCAAACGCGAAATCGGGTCCCGATCCTCGCGGGAGCCGCCGAAGCCAACGTCAAGGAAACACTCCGGGCCTGCGAGTATTACCACCAACTCGGCGTGCGGGCGGTCGCGATTGTGGCCCCGTTCTATTACAAGCTCAGCCCGGCTTCGGTGTACGCCTACTTTGCCGAGATCGGAAAAAACACTCCCATCGATGTGACGCTCTACAACATTCCCCTGTTCGCGAGCCCCATCGACGTTCCCACCGTTCAGAAGCTGAGTGAAAACTTCCCCAAAATCGTCGCGATCAAGGATTCGTCGGGGGATATCCCGCACATGATCCGGATGATCAAGGCTGTGCGCCCCAATCGCCCCGACTTCAGCTTCCTCACCGGTTGGGATGCAGCCCTGATGCCGCTGCTGCTGATTGGCTGCGACGGTGGCACCAACGCCACCTCCGGTGTGGTTCCGGAAATCACCCGCAAGCTCTACGACCTGACCCTCGCGGGCCGGCTTGATGAAGCCCGCAAGGTGCAGTACGACCTGGTCACCCTGTTTGACACCATGATTTATTCCGCCGAGTTCCCCAATGGATTCCGGGCGGCGGCCAGCCTCCGTGGATTCCAATTGGGTGAGGGACGGCAGCCGATGTCTCCCGAACAGCGGACCGACCTGAATGCCCTGAGCCAGACGCTCCAGTGCCTGCTGTCGGAACATGGATTCACCGACCAGCCGGTTGGTGGCTGCCCCATCCGCCCCGGCAACCAGCCCGACCGGACCGAGATCGATGCCATCGTTCGGAATGTGGTCTCGGAACTGAAGCGACGCGGCCTCAACTGAGTTCCGCCGAGTCCCACCCTCGTCGTGTTCCCACTGCCGGGGTCGAATGCCCGCCGGCTGTGGGGCGGGCGACGGTGGGCGCAGATCGGTGACGCCAACGATTCCCCCGGTCCCATCAATCGTCGTCCCGGGGGGCGTCCACCGGTTCGACGTCCACGGCGACGACGATCGTCTGACCTCCACCTCCGGTGAAGACTCCCTTGATGGGGCAGACATCTCCGTAGTCTCGCCCCCATCCAATCGTGACGTGCTTTTCGGCTGGAATCAGGTTGTTGGTGGGATCCAGGTCGACCCAACCGGACCCTGGAACGTAAATCGAAAGCCAGGCATGCGAAGCGTCGGCACCGACCAGGCGGGGTTTGCCCGGTGGCGGAGCGGTCAGCAGGTACCCACTGACATAACGGGCGGCCAGGCCGAGTGACCGCAGGCAGGTGATCTGCAAATGGGCAAAGTCCTGGCAGACACCGCGACGGTTGAGGAAGACCTCGCGAGTCGGAGTCGATACGGCTGTCGCCGCGGGAGAGTAATCGAACTCGGCATGGATGCGGCGTGTGAGGTCCAGGGCCGCCTCCAGGATGGGTCTTCCCGGTGTGAAGCTCGTCAATGCGTAGTCGCGGGCTTCGGGAAGCTCGATGATAAACGGCGATTCCATCCGGAATTGTGCCGCGAGTCGCTCCCTCTCTTCAGCCGGTTCCCTCAGAAGCTCGCGGACCTGCTCCCAGGGGGGGGTCATCCCCGCGGGAATCTCCCCGGGAGCGTAGCGTTCGACGAGCGAGCGACTGGTCACCTGCAGGCGGTGATGGGGAGTTTCCACCGAGAAATACCACACCTCATTCTGAAAGGCATCGGACCACCTGCGGCGAACCACCGGCTCGGGGTGGATGTCGAGTGAGAAGGAGTGGCGGACCTGTCCGGGCATGGTCTGCGGCGTCAATCGCGCCTGGTTCTGGCACAGCACGACAGCATCCGAATAGAGATAGGTCGTGGTATGCCGGACCTTGTAATGCATGCGATTCACCGGGAATTGACAGCCTGCAACTCGGTGAGCTGACGGGGTGCCAGGGTATGACTGAGAAACGTGTGGGTGATGTCGTCGGAGAGTTCACGCAGACCGTCCGACCACCTGTCCAGACGCTGGGCCAGGCTGTCACGATCGTGGAAGCCGTCAACACTGCAGAGGGCCTCGACATCGGCCAGACGGAGTTCCGACAGCAATTCATAGATCCGGGGAAGCCGGGGAGCGCCACCGGGTCGTACGGGAGTCTGCTCTTCCAGCATGCGGCCATGGTCCGCCAGGGCAATCAGCTGAAAGATCGCCGAGCGCGGATTGGTTTCATCGGCCAGGATCAGGTCGAGGACGGGAGCCAGTTGCAGGGTGCTGAGGTAGCGATAGCGATAGGTCATCGAGCTGTCGGCGATTTCCAGGATTGCCTCCAGTCGCGGCAGCAACTCGACCTCGGAATCGACCAGCAACCCGCGCACCACCCGCAGGGTATGCAGGGCCCGCTCGATCCGCCGCCCCATATCGAGAAACAACCAGCCCGGCCCCCGGGTCATGCTCTCGGCCCCGAGTCCGCTGAACGCCGAACAAAGCACCAGCAACTGGTTCAGTTCCAGCAAGACCCGGGCAGGATCGTTGGCCCCTTCGGAATGAGAGGTTCCCAGTTCCATCTGGTTCAGAATCCGCCACGCATCAATCGCGATGCGGTCACGGACCACCGAAGCTGTCCGGCGGGCCGAATCGAGGGTTTCCGCCAGGCTCCCGGCACGCTCACGATCCCTGAGGAACGACCACACCTCATCCCGCACTTCATTCCAGTCGGCCGGGGGACGAATGAGGGACAATGGCGACTGACCGGGATCACACAGCGATTGAACCAGCAGCCTCATCTCGGGCAGTCCGGCCGGCTCGACCTCGGTTGTCATGCGGGCCACGATGCTGCGCAGGTGGCGAACGGCTCCCTCGGCCCGCTCGGTCAGTCGTCCCAGCCAGAACAGAAAGTCGGCCGCCCGACTGGGGAGATCATTCGTACTGCGGCGCAGGTGCAGCGCGGGAACATTCGGCCGCAACAGGGTGACGCTCTTGACCGGCTGGTCCGAGAGGACCCACAAATCCTTGCTCCGCTGCCCCGATGCCATCGACTCGACGAGCAGTTCCGAGACTGGGGCCACCCGGCACAGGCCGCCGGGCATGATCTCGTAGTCTTCGCCGTTGTAGACGGCGAACGTCCTCAGCGTCAGATGCCAGGGCTGAAGCCGCCCCTCCGACCAGACAGGGACCGTCGAGCCAGTCACCGGACGCTGGGCGATGAACCGACTGGGGCGGGCCCGGATGCGGGCGAGCAAATCGGCTTTTTCCTGGACGGAGAGCTGCCAGCCCGCCCTGGTCTTGCCGCGGCTGAGAAATGCCGGCCGGATGAGCAATTCGTCGAGATGTGCCTCGACATACGCCCGGTCTGGCGCAAAGCCGCACCACCACGTGTCGCTCGCCCGAAGTTGCAGCTCTTCTCCCAGCAGATGACGGCACAATTGGGGCAACAGCGCCTGCAGCACAGGGGCCTCCAGCACCCCGCCCCCCAGCGGGTTCACCACAATCACCTGTCCCGCGCGCACCGCCTGGGTGAGTGCCGGGACCCCGAGGTACGAGTCGGGGCGCAGATCGAGTGGATCACAATCAACGTCGGCCAATCGCCTCAGGATGACATGGACCGGCAGCAGTCCTCCCAGGGTCTTCAGAAACACCCCTTCCCCACGGACCGTCAGGTCGCCTCCCTCAACGAGCGTGTAGCCGAGATAGCGGGCAAGGTACACATCTTCAAAATGCCGCGAGCTGCGCGGCCCGGGAGTGAGCACGACAATTCGCGGGTTTCCCGAAAGGCTCCCCCCGAGACGAGCCAGCGAGTTCTTGAGCGTCAAAAAATAACCCGCCAGTCGAACCACGTTGAGACTGTGGAATTCCTGGGGGAGTGTCCGCGAGACCACCAGGCGATTTTCGACGGCATAACCGGCACCGGAAGGCCCCTGGGTCCGGTCACCCAGCACACGCCACTCTCCCTGGGCATCCCGCGCCAGTTGGGCGGCATACCAGTTGAGGAAGATTCCATCGTGGGGAATCAAACCGTGGCAGGGCAACAGGTAACCCGGCTGCTCGTAGACCGCTTCGGGGGGAATGACGCCCCAGCGCAACAGTTGCTGGGGTCCGTAGAGGTCCCTGGCCAGCAGATTCAGGACCCGCAACCGCTGTCGGAGCGCCGCCGACAACTGGTCCATTTCGGCCTGTCGCATCAGGACGGGCAGTGGATCCAGCAACCACGGACGATCGAGGTCCTTGGCCGCGCCATAGACGTTGTAGGTCACTCCGTTTTCGCGCAGCAGGCGGCGCGCCTGCTCTTCACGCTGGCTCAGGACAACCGGATCCAGAGACCTCAGCCCTTCCCAAAAAGCCATCCACCCGGGACGAACCTCGCCGTTGGAATCCCGGAATTCATCAAACCGGCCCGACGGTGGCACATAGTTCCACGTCGGGTCACCGGTCGGAAGGGCGCCTTCCCGTCCGGAAGACATGCTCATCAGTGGGTCCAGGAACTAGGGCTGTCCCAGGATCGTTCGATCGGCCGGCCGGCGCAGATCGAGCGTGTTGGGATAGGCCGGGTTTTGTTCTGCCGGCGGGACCGGACAGGGTCCGGGGGTGTGCCCGATCGGCAGAAACCGCGCCGCACGCCGGGTTTCGGCAGCGAACGCGTTGACCGGAAATGTATCAGAATTCAAGCCGCCAGGATGCGCCACATGCCACGAACACCCCCCGAGCGAGCGACCATTCCACGTGTCGATCAAGTCAAAGACCAGCGGAGTCTGCACCCCAATCGTGGGATGCAGGCAGGATGGTGGCTGCCAGGCCCGAAATCGAACTCCTGCAACGAACTCGCCTTCGGTCTCGGTCGGCACCAGGGGAACCCGGCGTCCATTGCATGACACGACAAACCGCGAATCGGTCAGCCCCCTGACCTTCACCTCGACCCGTTCGACCGAGGAATCGACATATCGGGCCGTGCCACTTCCGGTCGCCTCTTCCCCCAGCACGTGCCACGGTTCCACCGCCTGCCGGAGTTCCAGCGTGACTCCCCGGCGGGTCACCTCGCCAATCTTGGGACAGCGGAATTCCAGGTGGGGGCGGAACCAGTCGGGACTGAAGTCGAATCCGGCCTGCTGGAGATCCTCGACCACTTCCGTGAGGTCCGAGGCCAGGTGATGGGGCAGCATGAAGCGATCGTGGAGGCTCGTCCCCCAGTGAACGAGGGGTCTCTCGTAGGGAGTCTCCCAGAACCAGGCCACCATCGACCGGACCAGCAACTGCTGGACGAGACTCATCTGCTCGTGCGGCGGCATCTCGAAGGCCCGCAGTTCCACCAGGCCCAACCGTCCCGCCGAACTCTCCGGCGAATAAAGCTTGTCGATGCAGATCTCTGACCGGTGCGTGTTCCCCGTGAGATCCACCAGCAGGTGACGGAACACCCGGTCGACCAGCCAGGGAGGAACCGCCTCGCCCCGGGGGATCTGGGCGAACGCGGTCTCCAGCTCGTAGAGATTTTCATGCCGGGCCTCATCCACCCGGGGGGCCTGGCTTGTCGGCCCGACAAACATCCCGGAAAACACGTAAGACAGCGAGGGGCGGTTGTTCCAATACGACACCAGGCTGCGCAGCAGATCGGGACGCTGCAAAAAGGGGCTCTCGGCCGGGGTGGGGCCTCCCAGGACGATATGGTTCCCCCCCCCTGTCCCCGTGTGACGCCCATCGAGCATGAATTTCTCGGTGCTCAACCGGGATTGCCGGGCCTCGTCATACAGGGTCTCGGTCAGGCTCTTCAGTTCGGGCCAGCTTCCCGCCGGCGGCATGTTGACCTCGATCACTCCCGGATCGGGAGTGACCCGAAACAGCTCAATCCGAGGGTCATAGGGGGGCTGATAGCCCTCGATCCGCACCGGCATTTTCAAGTCGGCTGCCGTGGATTCAATCCGTGCCACCAGGTCGAGGTACTCTTCGATGTTGCCCAGGGGCGGGACGAAGACATGCAGGACACCGTTGCGGGGCTCGATGCAGAGCGCGGTCCGAACCAGTCCATCGGCCGAGGTATCGTCGATTCCGAACTCGGTCGAACCGAGGTGATCGCCCGACCCCACTCCCGTCTCGCGCCGCAATCGACCGGGCGCCCCGGGCTGCTGGGACCGGATGCTCGCCGGGAAACTTCGACCGGGGGGAGGCAACGGATCCTGGCGCAGTGCCTGCCGTGATCGCAATCGGCCAGGACTCCCCCCGGGCATGCCCGGTGTCGGAAGCCGATCGGGTCTGGCCGCCAGGGGATCCCGCTCGAAAATCGACGGTTCATCCCGTCGGGGGGAATACAACAGGGAATCCAGCGGCAGTCGAAAGCCCATCGCCGAGTCACCCGGAACGAGGTACAGCTTCCCCGATCGGGTGATCCAGCGATGACTGACCCAGGCCCCCTCTTCGTCACCAGCCGCAAGGGGCAGCACAAACCCCACCGCCCGATCCAGCCCCTTTTCCAGCAGGCGGGCCAATCGGGCGCGTTCAATCGGATCCCGCAGTTGCGATTGCTGAAAGTCGACATTCGCCGGCAGGCGCCGTTCCTGCCAGAGATGATACAGCGTGTCTTCGTAGGTGGGGGTTGCGTTCTCGGGAGCGACTCCCAACCGTTCGGCCAACCTGTGGATGAACTGCTGCGCCTGCAGTTCACTGTGCCCCAGGTCTTCTTCCCCCGCGACGATGAGGTCGGGGCGGGTCCAGATCGGCTCACCATCCCGGCGCCAGTAGCACGACAGCGCCCAGCGGGGCAATTGCTCGCCGGGATACCACTTCCCCTGGCCAAAATGCAGCAACGGCCCCGCGGCATATCGCCGGGACAGTCGATCAAACAACTCTCCGGCCAGTTTTCGCTTGTGATCACCCAGCGCTGCCGTGTTCCATTCCGCAAGGTCGCGCTGATCGATCGAAACAAATGTCGGTTCCCCGCCCATCGTGAGTCGGATCCGCCCGCGGGCGAGCATGTCGTCAACCCGCAGGCCCAATCGGTCGATCGCCCGCCATTCCTCCTCGGAATACGGTCGGGTCACCCGGGGATCTTCGTGAATCCGGGTGACCGTCATCCGCACATCGAATTCGCACTCGCACGGATCCAGGCTTCCGGAGACCGGTGCGGCCGACGAGGGATCGGGAGTGGCCGCGAGAGGAAGATGCCCTTCCCCGGCAAACAGCCCCGACGTGGGATCCAGCCCCACCCAACCCGCCCCCGGCAGAAACACCTCGGTCCACGCGTGCAGATCGGTGAAGTCCTGTGCGGGTCCCGACGGTCCATCGAGCGATTCCACATCCGCTTTCAACTGGATGAGATACCCCGACACAAACCGGGTGGCGAGCCCCCGGTGCCGCAACATCTGGGCCAGCAACCAGGCCGAATCCCGGCACGATCCACTGCGCTTGTCCAGGGTCTCTTCACATGACTGAACTCCCGGTTCCATCCGGATCAGATACCGGATCTGGCTTGAGACGTACTGGTTCATGTCAACCAGCCAGTCAATCGTCCGGCGGCCGGCAGCGGGAGATTTGGCGAGAAACTCCTTGAGGGGTGGCGAAAGGGGACACCTCGCGAGATAGGGTGTCAGCTCGGCGGCCGTTCCCGCGTCATATTCGAAGGGGAACGTTTCCGCCGAACTCTCCAGGAAGAAGTCGAACGGATTGACAACAGTCAATTCGGCGACGAGATCGACTTCGACAGTCAGTTCCCGGGTCGGTTCCGGAAAGACGAGGCGGGCGAGATAGTTTCCAAAGGGATCCTGCTGCCAGTTCAGAAACTGCTTCGCCGGCTCCACCCGGAGCGAGTAGGCCAGCACGGGAGTCCGACAGTGGGGTGCCGGCCTCAACCGGATGATCTGTGGCCCCAGGCGAATCAGCCGGTCGTAGCGGTAGTGGGACCGGTGATGCAGTGCGACGTGGATGGCCATGAGGTGTGATCGGGATCAGTTCGGGGGAGAGAAACCAGGGGGACATCACGGGCGAACCCGTCTCTGGCAGGTGTGGTTCCGGGCCATCCAGCGGCCTCCGTCGACGGGACGAGGCACCGGGCAGCGGCAGTCACTGCGACTGGCGCTGCCCCTGGGAGTGCACTGGCCGCAGGGCGAAGAA
>Ga0315902_10007772_pt1 | contig 14602 bp, 7 predicted proteins | sample LakEriMetagenome_9_FD_203523 | JGI IMG/M metagenome (GOLD analysis project Ga0315902, IMG submission 203523) | Freshwater fungal communities from buoy surface, Lake Erie, Ohio, United States - Buoy 12 MA117 | ecosystem: Environmental > Aquatic > Freshwater > Lake > Lake biofilm | place: USA... | reverse complement strand
CCTCGCGTGCGACCGCCGCCCCCAGGTCGGCAAGACGGCCCCGTTCCTCCTCCAGTTCGGCCAACTGCAGGCTGACCTGGGCGGTTTCGTGCTCTTGTTCCCCCGAGCGTTCAGCCAACTCGGCAACCGACGGCAGGCTCTCGCGCCGGCGTCGCAGGACGACGGCCACGGTCTCGGTGAATCCCGCGCGACGGGCGCGACGGGTGACCTGCTCGGCTTCCTCCATCAACTCCTGGGCCTGGCCCTCGATCTTTTCATGCAGTTCCGCTGCCTGCTCGGCACGGGCCACGAGGTCCCGTCGCAATTCGGCCAGGGCGAGATTCCGCTCGGCCAGGGGTCGCAACTCGGCGGGGACACGCCCAACCTCCAGTTCGGCCAACTGAACCTGGTATGCCACCTCGTCACGCCGGCGTTCATTCAGGGCCTCTTCCCAGGCCTCGACCAGTGCCCGCGAATTCTCAATTTCGACCGCGGCAAGGTCACGCCGGGCCGACAGCAATTCCGCCGTCAGTTCATAAGTGACCAATTCCTGTCGCAGCAGTTCCCGTTCGGCTTCCGCAGCCTGCTGTCGCGCCCGCAGCAGCATTTGCCGGGCCTCCGCCTCATCTTCCGAATCGGTCTCTCCCGGCCCCCGCTCGATGTCGACTTCGAGGTCGCGCAGTTTTTGACGCACGGCAGGCTGACGGTCGATGATCTCCAGTCGCCGGGTCGCGCGACGCGAGACTTCACCCTCGGCTTCAGCCAGTTTTTCGCGCCATTCCTCCAGGGTGGCCTCGGCCACGCTCAGACCTTCCTGCAACTCGGCCAGGCTGGAATTCGCCTGCACCTGTGTAGAGGCGGCTGGACGTGGGGCATCGCGCCGCTGGCTCACCTGGGCCAGGTCTTCGTCAGCCGTTCGGGCGACTTCGGTCAAGACACGCCGTCGCGTCGTGAACTCTTTCCGCTCACCCAACGCATCGAGGGCTGATTTGAAATCTTCGAGGATCGTCCCCTTGATCTCGCCCGACAACTCGGGGTTCGCCTCGACACGGGCCATTCGTGCCCGAACTTCGGCTTCGGTGACGGCCGTCAACTCGGACGACCTGTCGTCGTCGGCCGAGGTCGGGTCGGCCCCGCGATGGGTTTCCGTCTCTGCCGGTTGCGTCGCCGCGTCATCACCAAGGACGCGCAGCCCGATTCCGGGCAACCCACCAACACCGAGCCCCAGCAGGCTCGCTGCCAGGCACTTCCACCAGAACGACATCCGTGACGTGCGACCATCCATGATCTTCCTCCCAGGCAAGGGGGCGGGAGAATACGCCATCCTCGAAACCGGGAGAAGACGAACCGGCCCAGGCCAACAACAGCCAAATGGTCAAATCTGCCACCATTCTGCGTCCCGAACCCAAAGCCGTCACCCACACGCAACACAGACGAAAACAGCCCGGCCTGGCAGGTGCCAGACCGGGCTGCAATTCGTGTTGTCAAACGATCGGTGACTCAGACGAACTGGGTCACACCGGGGATCGCCACCACCGGCTCGGGCAGCTTGCCCCAGTCGTAGCTGGCGGGAGTCAGGTTTTCCTTCGAATTCAGCGCCTGTTCCCAGGTCAGGGTCTTGCCGGTGTAGGCCGACATGCGTCCCATGATCGCCATCATCGTGCTCTTCGTCATGTAGTCGCCGTTGTTGATCGGCTCACCCTTGCGGATGGCGGCGAAGAGTTCGTTGTGCTCGGTCTGGTACATGTCTCCCTTTTGGCCCTTGAACTTCCACGCCGTCTTGCCCCCGACCTTGACCGAGTGAGCAAAGATGTCGCAGGTTCCCTTGGTGCCAAACACATGGTCCGAGACGTCGTTCGAGCAGCCGTCGATCTGCCGGCACGAGGTGAACGCCTTCACCCCGTTGGCGTATTCGTAGACCACGCTGAAGTGATCCCAGGCGTTCCCCGACTCCGGCCCGGTCCGGGCCTGACGCCCGCCGCTACCAGTGCATTGCACGGGAACTTCATCCCCCATGGCCCACTGCACCTTGTCGAGGCTGTGGATGTGCTGCTCGACGTTGTGATCGCCTCCCAGCCAGACCATGTGCTGCCAATTCCGCAGCTGGAATTCCAGGTCGCTCCAGCCCGGCTGGCGGGGGAACTTCTTCAGCGTCGAGGTGTGATAGGTCGCCTGGATCCCCGTGATGTCTCCCACCGCGCCCGACCGGATCTGGTCAAAAGTCGCCCGCATGCCGTAGTCGTAGCGCCAGCACAGACCCGAGACGAGACAGAGCTTCTTCTCTTTGGCCTGGTTACTGACAGCGAACACCTGCCGCACGCCGGGGGCATCCACAGCCACAGGCTTTTCAGCGAAAATGTGCTTTCCCTTCTCCACCGCGTAGGCGAGATGGGCCGGGCGGAAGTGGGGGGGAGCGGTCAGCAGCACGACGTCGATGCCACTGTCAATGACCTGCTTGTAGGCATTGATGCCCACAAACTTGTGATCGCTGTCGACAGCGACCTTCTCGCCCAGTCCCGATTCCTTCAGGCTCGCGAGGCTCCCTTCCAGCCGATCGGCGAACGCATCACCCATCGCCACCAGCCGGACATTCGGATCGGCATTCAATGCCTGGGCCGCCGCACCGGTTCCCCGGCCACCACACCCCACGAGCCCCACCTTCAGGGTGTCATTGCCAGCGGCAAAAGCACGCGGGGCAATCGCCAGACTGCCGGCCAACACTCCACCAGCCGCAACCGACGAAGTCTTCAGGAAGTCACGGCGCGACGCAGCAGCAGAAATCTCTCGGGTCTGGTCCGACATGGATCAATCTCCGGGGGAGGGAAAGTTGCATCAACAGGGCCAGATCATACTGTGACGCCGCCACACGATACAATTCCGACACCGCCCTCCCCCCAGCCTGCCAAGGCCACGCAAGCCTCCCAGTCATCGCAAGCCGGGCAAACAGTGCGAAATTGGCAGACAGTCAACCTCCCCCGATCGCCGATACACAGGCATGGGAATGCGAGCGGCACCGATCCTCCCGGCGGCATCCGATCGAGCTCTGTGAGGCGCCAGGCCCAACCGTTCCACCCTTCTGCCACACCGTTCCCATCCGATTCGCCCCCCATCTCGCCGGTTTTCGATCGCAATTGACCCTTGCGACGGAAGCAGAGTAGATTCCCCACCTTGCGACATTCCCGTTCGGTCCAGCCCCGTTTCCGGGCTCATCGAAAGGGTTCGGCCCTACCCCCGGCCAGGATGTTTCCGGGGATCCCGGCCCTTCGGTCGACCGGTTTGGTCCTGCTGGTCAAGGATGACCTTTGCATGAGTGCCCTTCCCCAGCCTGATGGTTCACTGCCAGACGGCATCGTTCCTGCCGAGCGCTTCGAGCAACTGCGCGAAGCCCGCGAAGTGCTGCAGCTTGCCGCCCAGGCACTGCAGCAGGTCGCCCGCCGGCTCGACGACCGCTTCTGCCAGGCTGTTCGCCTGCTGCTCGACTGCACGGGAGCTGTTGTCGTCACCGGCATGGGCAAGGCCGGGCTGATTGGTCGCAAGCTCACCGCCACCCTGTCGTCCACCGGTACCCGGGCCCTCTTTCTGCATCCGGCCGAAGCGGTCCATGGCGACCTCGGGGTGCTGCGCCAGGGCGATGTGCTGCTGGCACTCTCGAACAGCGGTGAAACCGACGAAGTCTGCCGGATGCTGCCGCACGTCCGACGCCTTGGCATTCCCATCATCGCGATCACCGCCCGCGAGACCAGCACCCTCGGCAGCCAGGCCGACGCCCTCCTCGCCACCGGTTCCCTCTCGGAAGCGGGTTCCTTCGGACTTGCCCCCACCACCAGCACCAGCGTGATGCTGGCGGTGGGCGATGCCCTCGCCCTTGTGGCCTGCCGCCAACGGGGCTTTACGCGCGATGACTTTGCCCAGGTGCATCCCGCCGGGGCGCTTGGACGTCGACTCTGCAGCGTCAGCGACCTGATGCGCCGCGGAGACCAACTGCGCATCGCCCCCCAGGAAGTCACCATCCGCCAGGCCCTGGTCGAACATCAGCGCGCGGGACGCCGTACCGGTGCCATCATGGCGGTCGACTCTTCCGGGCTGCTCGCCGGGCTGTTCACCGACAGCGACCTCGCCCGTCTGCTCGAGCAACGCCGCGAAACCCAACTCGACCGCCCGCTGAGCGAGGTCATGACTCCCCACCCCAAGACCATCTCGTGCGATGCGCCGCTGGCCGATGCCTGCAGGCTGCTCGCCGACCACCACATCAGCGAACTGCCGGTCATCGATGGACGAGGACACCCCGTCGGCCTGATCGACATCACCGACGTCATCACCTACATGCCCGAACAACGGACTGACTGAACACTACTCACTCGAGGTCGCCAACACCGCGGGGTGCTTCTCCTTCGGAAAGATCACCTCATCCGCGTCGCGGCCAACCAGCCTGGGCTTCCGATTTCCCCCCCCGTCCCACTCCCCTTCCTGATCTCGCCCCGACCGTGAGCCAACGGATTTACCGCACAGTTGTCACGATGGCCCTGCTGCTGTCGTTGCGCCTGTTGTACGGTCTGGTGGTCGGCCCCCTGGTCTCCCCACCCAATTCCCGGATGGGGGCCCGCCCGGTTCGGACAGCGAGTGATCCCGCCAATGCAGACGGTTCGGAAGATCCCGGCCCCAGCATGCCTCAACAGCGGCGAGATCTGCTGGATGTCGCCGCTGAATATCTTCCGCATGCTCCCTGGAGCGCCCAGGCCCGTTACGCCCTGCGCAGTTCGAATGCCTACATCTTCACCGAAGAGTGGGAAAAAGAAGCGAACTCCAACGGTGTCCGCTTCGAGCCGTTCGCCATCGTCTACCGTGCCCCCGACGCCCCGGCCGACGATCCTCCCCTGACCATCGTCTGCGACTCGGCCGTCCTCGAATTCGCCGAGAATTTCGATATCCGCAACCCCCGTCCCGGTCGCGTGGTCGGAGGCTCCCTGCAGGGGCCCGTCGCGATCCGGGGCCCGAATGGCCTCTCGGCCAACACGCGCAATCTCAGCTTTTCCGAATCCTCGCAACGCGCCTGGAGCGATCACGAAATCGACTTTGCCTGGGGAGGCCACAGCGGCCGCGCCCAGGGACTCGAGCTCGATCTCATCCCCCAGGTCGGCAAGCTCGACGACGACAAGCCCGCCATCGCCGGCATCCGCACCCTGCGGCTGGTCAGCGGAGTTCACCTGCAACTGCAGCCCGGTGCCGAAGACCGTCGCCGGCCAGTCCAACCCGCCCCTGCGGGCAAACGCCGGGCCCCGGTCACCATCACCTGCTCGGGCAACTTCGAGTTCAAGTTCGAAGTCCAGGTCGCCGTCTTCCACAAGAATGTCGAGGTCACACAGCCGACCAGCGACACCCAGGCCGAACGGCTCAGCACCGACACACTCACCCTCGAATTCGTCCGCGACTCGGATGAAAACAAGGTGGCCAAGGTCGACGCCGAACCCGACACCGCGTCGTCGGAACCCGCGAAACCGTCCACCCCGGCGGGAGACGGTTTCGGCAATCTCAAGTTCCGCTGGCTGCGCGCGGCCGGCCCCAAGACCATCGTCTCGTCCGACCGCTCCGAATTGCGGGCCGTCATGCAGGAACTCACCTACGACGAACCGGCCCGCGAAGTCGTGCTCAAGGGGACCAGTCCCGTCCGGGTGGAACAGAAAAACCACCGCCTCCAGTCCACCGAGATCGCTGTCACTCTCGATGCCGAGGGAGACATCGAACGCGCCCATTGCCGGGGAAATGGCCGACTCGTTCGCTACACGGGCCGCCTTCCCAAGACCGAGGACGAGCCGCTACCCCGCATCGACTTCGCCGCGAAATGGGATGGCGAACTCCGCCTCGAGCCACAGGCCGACCACCCGGGCAGCACCATCGACCTGTCGCACCGCGTTGTCCTCACACGGCCGGGTGGAATGCGGCTGCTGGCCGAACGTGTCCGCATCTGGCTCTCGGAGGACGCCCCCGAGGGGAATGCCCCCAAGCCGCGCAAGCGTCCTGGAGAATTCGGGGACAATGGCCGCACCCGCCCCGAGCGCATGCTCGCCCTGCGCCAGGTCGAACTGAAGAGCCCCCAGATGGTCGGTGCCACCGAACGCCTCGAAATCTGGTTCCAGCAAGGCCGACTTGGCCCGCCCCCCTCGGGACCCGAAAACTCCGATGCAGAGATCTCTCGTTTGACCCCGGCACAACCCGCCCCCGCCTCTTCACCGCTTCGCCGGGTCGCCCTCCGCGATGGCGATCTTGCCGGGGGAGTTCAGGCGGCCGCCAATAACCGTCCTGCCCCCGCCGGCCCCCAGAAAGCCAATCCCCCCCTTCGCCCCGCCGCGTCGCGCGATGCGAAGGCCAACCCGCCCCGGGCAAATCCGGCGGGAATTCCCCCCGGAAACCCCGCCGATGTTCCCTCCCCCGAGACCGCTGTCGCCGATCAGGCAGCGCCGGGGAAGGGAAAGACTCAGTCCCCCATCCTGGTCTCGGCCGACGTCATCCGTGTGCAGATGCTGCTCGATGGCGATGATGCCGAGGTCGAACGGATCCGCACCGAAGGTCACGTCCACGTCACCCAGCAGCATGGCACCGGCCAGATCCCCCTCGATGTGAAGGGAGACCAGTTGCAGGTCTGGAACTACACCGAAGAGCGCCAGGTGCTGCGGGTGCAGGGGAAGCCCGCCCACGTCCACGACCGTGGCCTCCAGCTCGAGGGGGACGACATCCGCTTCGACCGCGGTGCCAACCAGGCCTCGGTGCTGGGGAAAGGGGTCCTGCGCATGCCGGTCCGAAATGGCATCGACGGCAAGAAACTGTCCGATGCGCAGCTGGTAGACATCTTCTGGCAGGAAAAAATGGAATTCGACGGGGAGACCGCCCGCTTCTTCGCCGGAGTCAAAACCCAGCTCGATGGAACCGAGCTGTCGTGCGAAGAAATGCAGGTTCGACTGACCCGCCGGGTGTCGTTTATCGAAGACAATGCCGAACGGGAGCCGGAACTCGAAACTGTTCTCTGCCGTGACCGCGTGCTGATCAAGAGCTCCGAATACCAGGAGAACAAGCTGCAGAGCGTCCGGCTGGCGACGGGCCAGGAGTTCCAGTTCGAACAGGCCACCGGCGATCTCCAGAGCAACGGCCCCGGGATCCTCACGTTCTGGACCCGCAATGGCAACCGGCCCGAGAAGAAGGGACGCAACAGCTCTGGCAGCCGCAATCCCATCTCCCAGGGGAACAGTCCCTGGAACTATACCCGGGTCACCTACTCGGGCCGCATGCGCGGGAATGCCGAAAAGCGGCGCAGCCAGTTCTTCGACCGTGTCCGCGTGATCTACGGACCCGTCAATTCACCAAACGACCAGCTCGACGTCGATCGGCTTCCCGAACAGGCGGGGACACTCCGCTGCGAAGAACTGACCGTCACCCAGGTTGTGGCTCCCCGCGACAAGGGGGAACACGTCACCGTGCTGGGCCGGGGGAACTGCGAGATCGAGGGACGGATGAAAGATGGTTACTTCTCGGCCCTCGCCTACTCGGTGAGCTTCGATCAGTCGAAGGGGATGTACGTCCTCGCCGGTGATGGTCGCCGCGATGCCGAACTCTCCCGCGAGAGTGCCCCCGGAGCCTCGCAGCCCGCCGTCCAGAAGGCCAAGCGGTTCGAGTTCTTCCCCGAGCGGAATGAACTCAACGTCATCGAAGCCTCCAGCGCCACGGGCGGAACGTGACGGCCACCCCGAAGACGTGCCCTCAGCGTGCATCGCTCAGCCGCCGCAACACCCCAAACAAGGGAGACCGTCGGCCCGTATCTTCCCGCCGGAAAGCCCGATATACGACGGGACGCGTGTCACTGGGTGCCGATGAACCGCGACGCAAGTCAGCCCTGAGCCGCAGCGGTGGCGGTCGCGACATTCTCCGCGAGATGCTCGAGCGAGAGGCCACCGATCACGAGATTGGTCACACCGGGAGTCTGCAGCACAAAGGGAATCGCCTCGGCCGCCGGCAGTCGTCCCGAGGCCAGCCCCTTCTTGACCAGGACTCCCACCCCGCGCGACGTCGCCTCGGCGATGAGATCCCGGTGCGACAGGTCGTCGATGTGATACTCGACCATCAGAACCTGGGCCCAATCCAGGGCCAACCGGGCAGCCGCGACCGTTTTGCCCGAGAAGCCAATCCACCGCACATCGCCCCCCTGCTGCAGAGACTGCAGGGTCTCGACCACGGGGGTGGTCCGCAGCACGTCGAGGTCATTCCCCGGGGCATGCACCAGCACGAGGTCGAGGCGGTCAGTCTGCAACCGGCGCAGGCTGCGCTGCACGCTGCCGCGCACCGAGACCTCGTCGAACCGGTACTGTGAGACCCCGTCTGCGAATTCTTCGCCGACCTTGGTCGAGAGAAAGAACTCGTCGCGACGGCGGGCGAGAGCGCGCCCCAGACGTTCTTCGCTCAAACCGTAGGCGGGGGCGGTGTCGATGTGGTTGATCCCCAGATCGAGCACCCCCTCGAGCAACCGGGCGACCGTGGCCTCATCGGGCAGGTCGTACCCCTGGGCATACTTGATTCCCTGGTTGCGTCCGATCTTGAACGCCCCAAACCCCAGCACGCTGAGGGACTGCCCGGTGGCACCGAGGCCCCGGCGGGGAAGAGCCACCGCGCTCATGCCGCGTGCCGTCGGGGGGACGCCGGAACAGGGACCCAGCGCCGCAATTCTTCCCAGGCGGGTAGCGCGACTGAGGGGCGGGGCCAGGCAGCGAGGGCCTGTTCCAGTGGCTGAAGCGAATGGCCGGCACCGGCGGGCAACGCGGCACACACCGCCTGGGCCACCTGTGGAGCCAGCACCAGCTTGGTCGGCCAGACCGTCAGCACATTCCCCTCGTGCAGCAGGCGGTACGAATCGGGTCGGGCTCCGCCAACAGTGGCTCCTTCCGCCCGGTCAATTCGGCAGGTGGTCCATTCGGTCCCGGCCAGGTCGATTCCCGGCAAGACAGCGGCGAGTTCCAACTGGGCCCGGGCGATCAGCGAGTCGGCATCCAGCTTCACGCCATCTTCCGAGATCTGCCCGCCAATCTGCCAGACCATCCTTCCGCGCGAGTCGCGGGCCGAGGTGATCGAGACGCGGGTCTTGTGAAAGTCGATGCAATGCCCGTGGAATTCGGGGAGATCTCCCCGGACCAGGACATAGTGCAGGGGGCGCAGCTGCATGGCCCGGGCATCGAGCCCCAGGCGTGTCCGCAGCAGGGCGTTCCCCTTGCCGGCGGTCAGCACGACAGCCTGCGGTTCCACCTGCAGGGTTCGTCCCGACCGGGCCGAGTGCAGCCGCACTTGCCGCACCTGCCCGGCTGACTGCAGGACGAACTCGACCTCGGTGGCGGGGTCCAGCTGCAGCATGACATCCTGCTGGGAGGCCGCCAGGGCTGTCACCAGCGACTGGGGCGAGAGAACCTGTTCATCCACCCGGTAGACCGCTCCAGGGCAGCTCTGCAGCACGGTTGGATACTCGGCCCGGGGCACAGTCCGGGGGGTCACCTGCAGCCCGAGTTGGGCCCCAAACAGACCGAGTTTGGAGGCGGCACTCTGGGTCCCCCACAGGTGAAAGGCCTCTGCCGACACGGTCACGCCCCGCAGGTCAGGAACCGCTTCTCCCAGCAGGCAACGGCGCCACAGCAGCGGCATTTCCCGGGCTTCGCGGGCCGCTCCGGTCAAGACTCCAGCCAGCGAATATTTCAAACCACTGTGGAGAATGCCCTGGGAGGCGATGGTCTGCCCCCCACCCAACCGGTGTCCTTCGACCAACAGGGCCGAACGGCCGGACCGGCGCACGGCGTCCAGGGTCCACAACCCCGTCACCCCTCCGCCAAAAATCACTGTGTCAACGTGCAGGCGATCCATCGCAAGCGCACCATCCCTGGGTCGAACCGTAAGGGCGGGAGTCTACCGGGAAGCGGAAAACAGGAACAGACGAGATTGCTGCGGTGTTTCGCACACACGCCCCCCACTTTCGCCCGAGTCCGCTTCCCTTCCCGGGGGCGTGCAGCCGACCACCCGGACAGGGGCGAAAACCGTCGGTCAGGTCGCATCCAGCAGCCCGTCGGATGCCCATCGGCCCACCGTCCCCCGCTACTTCCAGTACACGCAAAAATCGCCGTTGGCGACCCGATCAACCGTCTCGTGCGATTCGAAGCCGATATGCACGCAGTCCCGTCCCCCGACCGGATAGTCGTGGGCGACCAGCAGGCCGCGCAGCCGTTTCATCAGCTCGGCATCTTTCGCCAGCCGGGCCTTTTCCTGATCGGTCCGGACGACGATCCAAGACACAAGGTGCCGTGGGTGAATGTCATTCGCTCCATAGTGCGTCACCCAGAATGGCTCGGCCGTCTGCGACGCCATCACCCGCTGCATCTCCTCCTGGATCCGCTGGGTCACTTCCTCAATCTCGATTCGCACAGTTCCCGTCCCCCTGATGACGACCGCCATGGTAGACACACACTCTCGCACCGATTGGCCGCCGAAGTCGCCGGTACTTCTGTTGGCTTTCCCCTGAGTATGAGTTCGTCTCCAGGGCCGAGCCAACCGGCCGCAGACCGCGGGTCCCATTCTGCGGGGCCTGCGTATGACAACCCACGACCCTGCGGGATACACTGCGGGTGTGTGGTTTCCGGAACAAAGGCGGCGGATGATGGACGACAAGACCCTGGCGATTGCCGCTCTGCGGCTGCCCCCCGAACAACGGACACAATTCCTGAACCAAGTCTGCGCGGGGGAACCCGCTCTGCGGACGGCGGTTGACACAATGCTGGCAGCGGAATCGTCCCTGGCCGCGAACCAGGACGCACCGACTCATCGAACCTGCAAGCTCACCGAACCCGACTGCACTCTCCACTCCCCCCCCAAAGAGGGAACCGAGAGCACGTCCCCCGGCCTACCGTCCGCCACGGAAGAAACGGTTCCCTACTTTGGAGACTATGAACTGCTGGGGGTGTTGGGCCGGGGTGGGATGGGGGTCGTCTACAAGGCACGGCAACTGTCGCTGAAACGGTTCGTGGCCCTCAAGATGATGCAGGCAGGAGCCTTCGCCAGCGAGCGGGATCGCCGTCGATTCCGCAATGAAGTGGAGGCCATCGCCTTTCTCGATCACCCGGGCATCGTGCCGGTCTACGAAGTGGGTGAATACAACGGGGCCCCCTTCTTCAGCATGAAACTGATCGAGGGAGGCACACTCGCCAGTCGGTTGTCGCAGTTCCCCTCCGACCCGCGGGCCACCGCCACGCTGGTGGCCCAGATCGCCCAGGCGGTTCAGCACGCACACGAACGAGGGGTGCTGCACCGCGACCTCAAGCCAGCCAACATTTTGCTCGATGACACGGGGGGAGTGCATGTCGCTGACTTCGGCCTTGCCAAGCGCGGCTCCTCCGACCACCAGTTGACCACCACAGGGGAACTGCTGGGATCGCCTGCCTATATGAGTCCAGAGCAGGCCACGGGGACCGCCCAGGGAATCAGCCCGGCCACCGACGTCTACGGTGTGGGGGCGATCCTCTACTCCCTGCTGACGGGGGTGGCCCCCTTTGCGGGGGACAACGTCTTGGCGGTGATCGACTCCGTGCGAAACCAGTTGCCGCGGAATCCTCGCGAACTCAACCCGCACATCCCCCGCGACCTCGAACGGATCTGCCTGAAGGCGCTCGAGAAACGCCCGGCTGACCGTTACCCCTCGGTCGCCGACCTGCTGGCCGACCTGCGGCGGTTTCTCGCCGGCGAACCGGTCAGTGTGCGCGACGCGGGAGTGGTCGAACGCCTGGCAAAATGGATGTCCCGCCAGCCCCTGCTCGCGACCGCCTATGCCCTGAGTTTCCTGGCACTTCTGCTGGGAGGATTCGGCGGTTTCGCCCTCTGGCAGTGGGGTCAGGCCGAACAGGCGCGGACGGTGGCACTCGAGGAGCGACAATTCAGTCAGGAAGCTGAACGCCAGGCCCACGACCAGGAACGGCTCGCCATCGCTGCCCGTCAAGAGGCCGAACGATCCAGAGCGGAGGCCATTTTCGCGCGCGCAATCTCCGAGGAGGCACTCGCCAAATCCCAGGTCGCCCAGGCTCGCCTGGCGGCACTCGAATATGGCACCACTCTGCGCGTTGCCCACCAGGAGTGGCGCGATGACGACGTCCAGGCGGCCCGCGCCCTCATGGACCGGACCGACCCCCGCTTTCGCCACTGGGAATGGAACTATCTCGACCAACTGCTCGACACCTCCCGCCAGACTCTGCGGGGTCACTCCGACAGGGTCTGTTCCGCCACCTTCAGCCCCAACGGCCAACTTGCCCTGACCACCAGTCGCGACCAGACCGCCCGACTCTGGGATCTCGCCTCGGGAACCGAGATCCGCTCGCTGCCCGCCCCCACCCGGATCCTCTCGGCTGCCGCATTCAGCCCCGACGGATCCCGCCTGCTCACCGCCGGCCCCGAACACTCCGCCACCCTCTGGAATGCGGCGACGGGCGAACCGCTGCTCGCCCTGAAGGGACACACTCAGCCCATCCTGTCCGGTACGTTCCGACACGACGGGGCGCAGGTCGTGACCGTAGCCGGCGATGGCACGGCCCGCCTGTGGGACTGTGCCACGGGCGAGGCACTGCATGTCTTCCGGGGCCCCCCGGGGGATGTCAATTGGGCCGCCTTTCATCCCGACGGCACCCGTCTCGCCACCTCCCATCTCGATGGCACCACCCGCTTGTGGGATGCCGCAACCGGAGCCGAACTGCGTTCTCTCGACGCCCATCGTGGCTGGGTCCGCACCGTCGCCTTCAGCCCCGATGGCACCACGTTGTTAACCTCCGGCCAGGATGGCACCGCTGCCTTCTGGGACGTCGCGACGGGCACCGAGATCCGCCGCCTGACGGGGCACCCGGGCGAAATGTTCTCCGCGTTCTTCTCCTCCACTGGCTCACAGGTGGTCACCGCCTCCTCCGATGGCACCGCCCGCATCTGGAAGACATCCACCGGGCGCCAGGAACAGGTGCTGAAAGGTCACACCGCCACAATTCTCTCGGCCCAGTTCAGTCCCGACGACTCCCAGGTGCTCACCGCCAGCGAAGACGGAACCGCCAAGCTCTGGGATGTTCGCCCGAGAGCGGCTGAGTTCCTGCCGCTCGTCGGCCACGCCGGGGGGATCCATGCCGCCACCTTCAGTCCCGACTCCCGCCGGGTGGTCACGGGTAGTGCCGATCAGACCGCAAAACTCTGGGACGCGCAGACCGGCGAGGAACTCGCCACGCTCGTGGGGCACACGGGAATTATCTGGTCGGCAGACTTCAGCCCCGATGGAACCCAGGTGCTCACAGTGGCCGACGACCACACCCTGCGTCTCTGGGATGCAGGCACTGGCGACCCGATCCGGGCAATTCCCGAGCCCTCTGGCCTCGCCGTGATGGCAACTCTCAACCCCGACGGAACGCGTCTGCTGGTGATCCTGGCGGACGAGACTGTGCGAATCCTGGATTTCCAGACCGCTGCTGAACTGGCCGTGCTGCGCGGCCACGAGAGCATGCCCCTCGCGGCCGCCTTCAACGCCGACAGCACCCGCGTGATCACGGCCGGGGCCGACTCGGCCGTGCGGGTATGGGACGCCGCAACAGGGGCCCCCCTGAGCGTGCTGACCGGCCACACCCGGCCTGTGACCTCAGTCCGCTTTCACCCGAATGGTCGCGAGGCGGTCTCGGGGGGCATGGATGGCACGATTCGTATCTGGGACCTTACATTGGGTGTGGAGCGGTTGTCACTTTCCGGGCACACGCGTTGGGTCACGACTGCGGCCTTCAGCCCCGACGGCCAGCGACTGGTCTCGGCCAGCGAGGACCAGACGGTCAAGGTGTGGGATGTTGAGACGGGAGCCGAGGTTCTGTCCCTGAGGGGCCACACTCACCGTGTGAACTCTGCCGTCTTCAGCCCCGACGGCACCCGCATCGTGTCAACCAGCGACGACCGCACAGCCCGCCTCTGGGACTCGCGCCCCCTCTCGCAGCGGGATTCCAGGGACGAGTGACCCCGACGCAGAATCGGCGTGGGGGATTGAGCGGACCGAGCCAATCCAGACAATCACAACTCCGGTTACGGAAACCGGGGATAGTCACCCGCGAGCACGACACGTTGGCAAACTTGTCAGTGTAAATGCCTGGACGCTGTAGTCGGCAAAAGACGAGGCGTGCGAGAACGGATGTCACCAAAGCATTTCACATTCCCAGTTTCCACACAGCCTCGCGTCGCTCGGCCCTCAACATGCCGAGCCAATTGAGGCACTTTCCTGCCAATTGAGATATTGTTGAAAGTCGTGTTCGGGTGAAAGAGGGAAAAAGGCGGCGTATCCTGCTGTTGGAACTCGGTTCAGCAGCCCCACCACGGGGCCAGAAAGGATACGCCACCCATGCGAAACAGTACGACGAAGATGATGCGATGTCCAGCAGTCAACGGCGATACGGAGGACCTCAACCAGGGCGATCAGGCCTCGGGCTGGGATCCCTTAACTCCCACCGCCAGTCCGTTGGACGCGATTGCCCGAGCCGGTGCCCGGGAGATGCTGCAGAGGGCGCTGGAGAGTGAGGTTCAGGAGTTTCTCGACCGGCATTCCGATCGG
>Ga0315902_10007769_pt1 | contig 14604 bp, 11 predicted proteins | sample LakEriMetagenome_9_FD_203523 | JGI IMG/M metagenome (GOLD analysis project Ga0315902, IMG submission 203523) | Freshwater fungal communities from buoy surface, Lake Erie, Ohio, United States - Buoy 12 MA117 | ecosystem: Environmental > Aquatic > Freshwater > Lake > Lake biofilm | place: USA... | reverse complement strand
GAGCCGACGATGGCAACTCGGCTCATGGTTCTCTCCTCAGCGGATACGGCGCGGGGAATGATCGCGTGCCGATGCAGGCACCGGTTTGAGATCCCAGATGATGCCGAGCCAAGATAGGACCTTCAGCGCGTAGTACGTGATGTCGATCTCCCACCAATAGAAACCTTGCCGGGTCGAGCTTGGAAAATGGTGGTGGTTGTTGTGCCACCCCTCACCCAAAGTCACGAGTGCGAGCAGCCAATTGTTTCGACTCGTATCACCGGTGCGATAACGCTGTTTGCCAAACACGTGCGAGAGCGAGTTGATCGTGTAGGTACCGTGGTAGCAGGCTACGGTCGAGATGAAGAATCCCCAGATCAACATCTGACCGCCACTCGTGCCGAGCTCGGGGGCAAGGTGTTGCAGCAACACTCCAAGCCCGAACATACCGGTTGCGAACAGCGTCGGCACGACGATGTCGAAACGATCGAGCCAGCAGAGCTCAGGGAATTGCAGCAGATCGCGTACTCGTCGCAGATCCGGCTGAAATCCACGTGCGGTGAGGAACCAGCCCATGTGCGAGCGCAGGAAGCCATGTTGCGCCGGCGAGTGTACGTCTTCCGGTTTGTCGGAATAAGCGTGGTGATGACGATGGTGAGCTGCCCACCAGACTGGCCCACGTTGCACGGCGGTCGCCCCGATCAAGCCGAAGATGAACTGACCGGCACGCGAGGTTTTGAACGAGCGGTGCGAGAAATAACGGTGATAGAAGCCGGTGATCGCGAACATGCGGACCAAATACGCAGCGATAGCTATAGCAACCGCGACAGGGCTCCAGCCGACCCAGATCACGGCGAAGCAGGCGAGGTGCATGGCAATGAACGGGAGAATGCGTGCCCACTCGATACGATCGGGAATCTCGGGCAGCGCAGAACCGTCGGCCGGTGCAACCAAAGGGCCCGTGTCGAACCAGTTGACGAAGGCGCGAATCCAGCGACGCCAGAGCGTCGGTGTAGGGGAGTTATCGATCACGAATCAGTCCTCAAAACCATCATCCCCAAAGTAAACGCGCCGCGCCGAGCTTGACCTCGACGCGGCGCATTCGCTGCAACCAAAGCCGCGCTACGGTCGTCTTTTAGACGAGACCGTTCATGCGGCGCAGCGCCTCGATGCGCTCATCGAGCGGCGGGTGGCTCATGAACAGCCGCTTCAAGCCGCTCGGGACGCCCGAGTTGATGCCGAAGGCCGCCATCTGCTCGGGGAGACCCTCGGGCTGCTGGCGTTCCTGCGCGCGCTTGAGCGCTTCGAGCGCGCCGATCATGGCGCCAGGGCTCGCCAGCACGGCACCGGCCGCATCAGCACGGAACTCACGCTTACGAGAGAACCACATCACGATCGTGCTCGCCAGAATGCCAAGGAAGATCTCCGCAACGATCACCACGGCGAAGTAGGCGAAGCCACCGCCGTTCTCGTTCTTGAAAACAACCTTGTCGACGAAGTTGCCGATCACGCGAGCGAGGAAGATCACGAAGGTATTCACGACGCCTTGGATCAGCGTGAGCGTGACCATGTCGCCGTTGGCAACGTGACCAATTTCGTGACCGAGCACTGCTTCGACTTCGTCTTTGCGCATGCTGCGCAGCAAACCCGTGCTGACGGCGACCAGTGCCTTGTTCTTGTTGGCACCGGTGGCGAAAGCGTTCGGTTCCGGCGAATCGAAAATGCCGACCTCCGGCATGCCGATACCGGCTTCTTGCGCCTGACGACGCACCGTTTCGACGATCCAGCGCTCGGTGTCGTTGCGCGGCTGCTCGATGAGCTGCACACCCATCATGCGCTTGGCGCTCCACTTCGACATGGCGAGAGAGATGAAGGCGCCGCCGAAGCCGAACACGGCAGCAAACACGAGCAGGCCGTACAGGCTGCCCCCTTGGGCGGCGATGTACTGATCGATGCCGAGCACCTTCATCACGACCGACAGTACGAGGACGACGGCGAGGTTGGTGGCAAGGAACAGCAGAATACGTTTCATACGGGTCAAAGACTCCTGTGTCAGTGTGACCGGCTTTTCCAGTCGACGAATTGGACTCATTCCAGCGACGGAGGTTCAGTCCGTACTGCAAATTTATCCGGGTCCCGCGATGACCGCCAGTCGAGTTGAACCTATTTCGAGAAGCTGGGGGTCAGCCCAGCGAATTCAAGGGCTTAGGAGCCGCTTTTCTTAACAAATTCGGCTACCGCGGCGAGTTCCGACTCGGGCAAGTAGCCGAACCCAGGCATCACCCTACCTGAGATATTGCCCGGTTGCCCCGGTAGCCGCCCGACCTTCAGGAAGGCGGTCAGAGCCTCGGTATTGCTGCGACGGACATAGTCTGAGCCTGCCAGTCGCACGCCGAGCTCGGCGATGCCCTGCAACTTCTCGCCGTGACAGGCGAGGCAATGCGTGGCGTAGAGGGCCGCACCGTCCAGAACGGGGGTCGGTGCCTGCTCTTCGACCTGCCGTGCGGTGTAGCCGAAGGGGGCGGGAGCCACGACTTTGACAGGTTCGGCCGCCGCTCCCCCGAAGGAGAGTGGTATGCCGCTCGCTGAAGCGATCACGATCACACCGCCTGCGACCCCCGCGACGATGCCGCCGCTCGCGAACGTGGCGGTGCGCCGGCCGAGATTGGCCTTCGGCCAGCTGTTGATGATCGAGATGGCGAGAATGGCAACCGCGATGAGCACGCCAACGCGCATCGCAAAGAGCAGGATCTCAGGTGACCAGATGCCGCCACCTTCGAAGAGATCCGCGAGACCCGCCGCCGTTGCGGCATCAAGATGCGCCGTGCTCGCGGCCGTCCAGATCTCTTCGATGTTGTCCTGGATCGCCGTGACGAGGCTCGCGATCATCGCGAAACCGGCCGCGTAACCCGATTGGCGCAGAACGCCGATCAGGCCCGCTGCTGTGACCAGTGCCCGGGGCGGCACGTTGCCCATCATCAAGGCGTTGTTCGGTGCGAAGAAGAGCGCGGACCCGATGCCGAGCAGCAGCATCGCCGGCATGAGCGCAAGCTGTCCGTGATCCGCTGAGATCGGTAGCAGTGCGACATAGCCGAGCGCGGTGAGCACGGCGCCCACGACCGCAAGGCGCCCAGCACCGAATCGGGCGGCGAGTTTGCCGGCTGCGGGGCTGATCAACGTCGTCGACACCGCGATCACCGCGAGTGTCATACCGGTATCCCAAGCGCTGAATTCCATCGCGCTGATCAATACCAACGGCAAGACGAACAGCTGAACCGGCAGAGCTGCGAAGTAGGCCGTAAAGGCGATACAAGCGCGCGTGAACTCGCGGCTTTCACGGAACAACGAGAGATCAATCAGGGGTAATTTCGCGCGCCCTTCGTGGCGAATAAACAAATAGAGGGCTGCGAAACCGCCAGCCGTGATCGCCCAGACGAGCAGATCGCGATGATTGTCTTCGACGGGCAATCGGTTGAGGCCGAACAGCATGCCGAAGATCGCGAGGGTCAGTAAGAACGCACCCGCGAGATCCCAATCGGGTTTCACCGCACCGCGTGCGCGATGTTTGGCATCCGTGATCAGGAACGAGCCGGCAATGGCGAGCAGCGCCAGCGGGATGCGCGTTCCGAACAGTGCGCGCCAATCGTAGGCGTCGAGCAGCCAGCCAGCAAAGATCGGCCCAAGCACGAAGCCGACCGAGTTGCCCGCTTGCATGATGCCGAGCGCTTTGGTGCGCTCCGCGGGAGGGTATAGTTCAGCAGCCAAAGAAAAGGTGATGGGTAGAAAGAGCGCCATGCCGGCGCCTTGTACAACTCGTAAGGCGATGAGCGTCTGGATATCTGGCGCCCAGGTGCAGGCGATCATCGCCATCGAGTAGATGAATACACCGAGTTGAAAGACGCGATCAGAGCCCAAGAAGACTGACAGGCGCGATGAGAGCAGCATCAAGCCCGTTGCCGAGATCAGATAGCCAAGCGCCACCCACACGACGACGCTCGTGCTGGTGTCGAGCTTGTCGATGATGTCCGGGAACGCGATCGGGACGAAACTCGAATCGAGACTGGCGAGTACGGTCGCGAGCAACAGGGCGGACAGCACGAGACGTCGTCGCCCGAGACTCATGGGCGGGGCGGCGGGGGCTACAGGGGGTGTCTCGGCGGACATGCGATCCTCAGGCGTACTTCACTACCGGAATGCCGAAGAGCTGCTTCCAGTCCGCAGCGATCAGCAGATCCATCAACTCCGACTTCTTGCCCTCTTTACGGCGCTCCATTTCATTGAGGAGCGTGATCAAGGCGTCATCGACTTTGTCGCCGAACAGATAGCGCAGATACGACATCGGAATGCGAGGGTTCTCAGCAAAGTCACCGTTTTCGTCGAACGACGCGGCGAGAATCGGCGGGACGTAGAACACGTTGGGTTCGGTGCCGTATTCCGGATGCAACGGCAGCGCCACTTTCCATTGGTAAACGAGCTTGTGAATAGGGCCGTTCTCGTCATCGAGAAAGCCGACGAAGCGTAATCTTCCCGGGCATTGACGTGCACAGGCCGGTGCGACGCCTTGCTCGATACGCGGGAAGCAGAAAATGCATTTGGTCGATTTCTTCGTAACGAAGTTGAAGTAGACCTTCTTGTAGGGGCAGGCTTGATTGCACTTGCGAAAGCCTTGGCATTTGTCTTCATCGAGAACGACGATGCCGTCTTCTTCGCGCTTGTAGATCGCTTGGGTGGGGCAGGCCTTGAGGCACGCGGGATTGGTGCAGTGATTGCACAAGCGCGGCAAGTAGAAGTGATAGTTGTTGGGGTAGGTGCCTGAACTCGTATCTTCGTCCCAGTTGGCGCCGTAGCCCATCTCGCCTTTTTGCTGCAGACGATCAGACTTACCTTCGAAATACACTTCATCGAAGTTCAGTGGCTTCTCGCCGCCGTAATCCTTCGCGTCGATCAAGGGCGGCATCTGCAGCTGTCCGTTACGGAACCCGCCGTTCACCTGTTCCCAATTCTTGGGATAGCCAGGGCCGGGTTTGGTTTCGACGTTGTTGAACAGGATGTTCTCCATCCCTTCGCCGCTGGTCCAAAGCGTCTTGCATGCCACGGTGCAGCTTTGGCAGCCGATGCATTTATTCAGATCCATCACCATCGATATCTGGCGGCCCATCGCGTTCAATCCCCCAAGCTCTGCAGTTCGACTGCAATGAAATCTTTGGTTGCCCGCAAGCTCGCTTGCAGCAACGGATGTGCATCACTTCGAGTAGCGACGTTATCGGCAAGATCGCCCACCCACCAGGCGAGATGCCGCTGGCAGAAATCCCGTTGCGCGGCGCGCAGTCCGGCGATCAATGCGGCATCCGCGCTTTGCGACTCATGCCAGCTCAAAAAGTGCATGAATTCCATCAGTACGGAGAGGTGATCGGGGCGCCAAGCATAATCGTCGCCCAGGCGATAACCGAAGTGCTCGTAAAAACGCGCCACTTCTTCTTTGGCCGCTGCATTGGCGCCCGGTGTCAGTTCTTCGCGGATCGCGAGCGGCGGTCCGCGATCGCCGACCTCGAACAGCGCTCCGTAGCTCGCGCCAACCAGAGCCGCGATGTCTTCGGCGCTGTGCTCGAGATTCGCTGCTTGAGAGAGGGCGAAAAGTTCGGCGATTCGGCTGCCCTCCATCGACAAGGCCTCATCGGCTATCAAGAGACGCTCGACGATCGCCACGTGATCGAGCCAGGCTTTCGCGGTCGCCTGCTCGGGCGAGGCCAGCAGGCGTGAGAGGCCTGAGTACATCTCCGCGCGCGCCAAGGCGATGAGCTTGGCATCGGCAACGGCGTCAGTGTTGAGGGCGGCGTTCATTGATCACTCAAGCGATACGCGCTTTAGCCGCAGTCACTTTACCGCGTGAGTGCAGTTTGAATTCGCAGGTGAAATCGCGGTAAGTCTGATTCGGTGCATAAGCCAGCACTCGATAGCCGAGATGGCCATAGTCGCCGGCGACGGAGGTGGGTTTGACGAGGCCCGCCGTCGGGATCACGGCCGCGAAGTTTTGTCGGCCGCGGAACATGGTCGGATCCCAACCGTGATACATATAAAGCGTTCCCGGCATGATGCCGGCCGACAAGTGCGCCATGCAGATGAAGCTGCCGCCGTCGTTGAACACCTCGATGAGATCGCCATCGCGTACCTTGCGGGCGGCAGCGTCGTCCGGGTTCACATAGATATCCGGTTCGCCGCGTTGCAGCGATACGAGGAAAGAGTCATCGCGCCACATGCTATGGATGCCGTGACGAGCATGCCCCATGGTCATTTGCAGCGGATAGCCTTTCTGCTTCAGCGGCGGGTGATAGACCGGCAGCGCCTCGTCGAACTTCAGGAACCACTCGTGATCGATGTAGAACTGCTGTCGACCGGTGAGCGTTTCGTACGGACGTTTTTCGTGTACCGACTCGGCGATGTCGGCATGGAACGGGCTTTCATCCGAATCCCAGACTGTGCTGCCGCGTGATTCATCCACGCGCACGATGCCTTTGGCGGCCAATTCCGCAAAGCTCATCTTCGGAATGCCGGGCGTTGCGTTGATGATGAATTGCACGATGTCACGCGAGTCGCGAATCGCGCCATCCATCGTGTAGAGCTCGAGCGTCCGCTTGAGGTCGCGGCGGAAGGTGCGACCATCGACGTCGTCTTTGATGGCGGGGGTGCCTTTTTCGCGCGCGATGGCACTGATCGCGGCCGAAACGCGCCGCAGCGCTTCGAAGTCGTCCACGGCTTCGCCCAAGGGCTTCACCGCTCGATCGAGTACTTGCACGTACGGGTGGCGCGACTGCAGCATGATGTCGGCGCGTTCGTAATGATGCGCGATCGGCAGCACGATATCGGCGTGATGCATAGTGATACCGGCATCCGGCACCAGCGCCACGATCATCTCGAGCTTTTCGAAGGCTTCGGTGCGCCAGCGATTACCTGAGGCACGCCAGTTGGCGCCGTTCTCGCCCGCGAAGATGCCCATCTTCCAGCCGTTCTTGCCGTACTGCGGGAACCAGTCTTCTTTGAGGCTGTGTTGATAGTGCGAGTCGAACTCGTCGGCGAGCTTCTTGCCGTAAATCTTTTCGTTGAGCTGTTTCATCTTGCCGTGGTCGTAGTCCCACAGCGTCGAAGCGACGACACGTGAAGCAGCGCCGACACCCGCAAACGCGAACGACGTGATGCCGCGCGATTTAGGCCCGTTGGCCATCTGCACGCCGCCACCTTCGTGGCCCGTCGCGCCGGTCAGGGCGCACAGCAGCACCATCGCGCGTTGCAGGATATCGCCGTGTAGCCATTTGCAGGCCGAGAATCCGGCATAGATCATCGCTCGCTTGCCGGCCTTGGCGAATTCGCGCGCCACGGTACGCATCGCGTTCGGATTGAGGCCGGTTTCCGCCGACATTTTCTCCGGGCTGTGTTCGGCGGCGCGTTTTTTGAGTAAAGCGAATACCGTCGTGACGTTCACTTTGCCGGTGCGTGTCTCGACATTCCAACGGCCTTCGAGCGCAGGTTCAATATTGCCAAGCGCGATCGTCTCGAACTTGCGCCTTCGACGACCCACTGGCGCTTCGGCAGCGCCGGTGCCCGGCGCTTGCACCATGCGACGAGTTTTTTGATCCCAGAGGTAGAAGACGTTTTCGCGCACCGCGAGCATATCGACGAGTTTCAGATCTTCGGCGCGCAGGAATTCGCCATTGTCCTCGCGCACGAGGAAGGGTAGATCCGTCTGCTCGCGGATATAGGCCGCGTCGTACAACTTCTCTTCGATGATGGTGTTCACCATCGCCATCGCGAGTGCGGTGTCGGTGCCGGGCTTGATGTTCAACCACTTCGACGAGTGCATCGCCGTCGGGGTGAACTCCGGCGAAATCGTCACGACTTCGGTGCCGTTGTATTTGGCCTCCCAGAAAAAATGCGCATCGGGAATACGCGTGACCGCAGGATTGGCCATCCACACGAGCACGCACTTCGACTTGTATACGGCCGCCATGGTGTCACCGAGATAGGTGAGACCTGTCGTCATGTAGAAGCCGGTCGGCAGATCGCCCACACCCGAGTAGAACTCGGGCACGGTCACACCCGTGATGTTCGAGAACCGTGCGAGCGCGGAATAGGACGCCATCTTCACCGCGAGCTGCGTTCCGCTACCTAAGGTGATCGAGTCGGGTCCGTGCTTGACTGCGACCTCGATGAATTTCTCGGCGATTTCGCGCGTGGCCTGATCCCAGGAGATGCGCTGCCACTTACCTTCGCCGCGCTTGCCGACGCGTTTCATCGGATAGAGCACGCGCTGCTTGCCGTACATGTAACGTGCGTGGCGCAGGCCCTTGTTGCAACCGCGCGGACCGTAGTCGGGCACGTCGGGCGTACCCGATCGTTCGTACTCGGCCTGTTGCTCTTCGCGCCATACGACGCCATTGCGGATATAGACGTTGAACGCGCAGGTGCCGGCGCAGTTGGTGCCATGGGTGCCGTGCGCAACGCGATCCCAAGTCCATTTCTTGCGCCAAACGTCTTCGATACGCCGGTAGGGGCGCGTCAGTGCATCCGAGAGCGCATCGCCATGCTGCAAAGCGAGTGCAGCGCCTGCGAGCGCCGAGTGAGCAAGAAATTGGCGACGGTTGACTGACATACGACCCCCAAACCGAAGGCTAGTGCAGGGGTGCCGTCGGGTTGAGGATGTGGGGTAGCACGCGCCGCAGCGCGGTCATTCAGGCGAGCGCGACTCCGAGCCAGCTGCCGACCAACCAAGCGATGACGCCGGCGCCACCGCCGATCGCCACCATACGCGCGGCACCGAGCCATGCGTTGCGACCCGTAAAGAGGCTGATCAGCATGCCGACCGCTGCGAGGGCGATGGCGGTAACGCCGATCGTCCAGCCCATGACCGAGTGTGCCGGTAGTCCGATGAGAAAGGGCGCCAAGGGAATCACTGCGCCCAATGCGAATGCGAGAAATGACGAAGACGCGGCGCCGAGCGGTGAGCCGAGATCATCCGGGTTGAGGCCCAATTCTTCGCGGGCCAACACGTCGAGCGCGTGATCGGGATTGCCGAGCAGGGAGCGAGCGAAGGTGCGCGCTTGCTCGATATCCATGCCGCGCGCCTCGTAGATCAACGCGAGCTCTTCGGCCTCTTCTTCGGGATATTCCGCGAGCTCTTCCTTCTCGAGCGAGATTTGGTACTCGTACATATCGCGTTGCGAGCGAACCGAGACATATTCACCAGCGGCCATCGACAAAGCACCCGCGAGCAAACCGGCTGCGCCGGTCATCAAGACGATCGAAGGTGCAGCACCCGAGCCCGCAACACCCATGACGAGTGCTGCATTGGAGACCAACCCGTCGTTGATCCCGAAGACGGTCGCACGCAGGTTGCCTCCCGAGACACCACCGCGATGCCGCTCGCCGACTTGGGAGACGGAGGTTGGCATCACGTGGCCTGGTGCGGTTGTCGATGTGTAGATCGACAAGCCGCGCAACTTCATGGCGGCGAGTACGTTGCGCGCAGCGCGCGGGCCGATTTGATCGGCCAAGCCTGCTACGACGCGCGCGCGCATCGACGGGCGGAATTCGAACCGACGTTGCGGCTGCAAAGACTCCCACTTGCGGGCTTGGTCTTCGGCAGCCTCGCCGAGTTTGCGGAACAGCTGGCTCTTCAGCGGGTCAGATTCGCGATCCGCAACCCGCCGATAGAGCCAGGCAGACTCTTTTTCGTGGTACCAGCTGTCGAGGCCGTCACTCACGAAAGAGGATTACCGTTCACGACCGTCGTCGTCTTCCCAATCTTCATCCTCGTCTTCATCCTCGTCCCAATCGTCATCCTCGTCGTCGTCTTCTTCCTCTTCTTCTTCGTCCCAGTCTTCGTCGTCCTCGTCTTCATCCGACCAGCCTTCCGGCTCTTGGGTCAGTTCGAGGTCGAGCTCATGCCACTCTTCGAGATCGAGCTCCTCGATCTCGCCATCGAGATATTCGATCTCGACGATCTCGGCATCTTCATCGACGGACAGGACACGAAAGGTCTCTTCCTCTTCGACATTCTCGTACCACTGGCCCTTGACGGGTTCGTTGTCTCTGCTCACGGAAATCACCTCGGCGCGGAGGAAGTGGATCTGGGTTGCGGATTTTACTTCGACTCTCAACTATAGTGCCACGCGATCAGGAGCCCTTCATGGCCGTTCGTTCCCAAAACGCACCGTCCACTTCGCCCTTGACGCGCGCTCGCCGTGTGGTCATCAAGGTCGGTTCGGCATTGCTCGTCGATTCGGCGACCGGGCGGCTCAATCGCGCTTGGCTTGAGACTCTGGTGGCGGATGTGGTGCGTTTACGCAAACAGGGCAAGGAGGTGGTCCTCGTGTCCTCGGGGGCCATTGCCCTCGGGCGTCGGCATCTCGGGCTCCCGAAGGGCCCCTTGCGACTCGAGGAGAGTCAGGCCGCTGCTGCCGTTGGGCAGATTCGTCTTGCGCATGCGTACAAGGAGTTACTCGAGCAATCGGATCTGCCGGTTGCGCAGATTCTCCTGACTTTGGAGGATAGCGAGCAACGGCGTCGTTACCTCAACGCCCGAGCGACGCTCAACGCGTTGCTAGAGCGTGGTGCGGTGCCGGTCATCAACGAGAACGATACGGTTGCCACTGCCGAGATTCGCTACGGCGATAACGATCGACTCGCGGCGCGTGTTGCACAGATGATCAGTGCCGATTGCGTGCTGTTGTTGTCGGATATCGATGGTCTCTATACCGCAGACCCGAATCGCGATCCTGCGGCGCAATTCATCCCGTTGGTGCGCGAGATCACGCCGGCGATCGAGTCGATGGCGGGCGGATCTGCCTCGGACGTCGGCAGTGGCGGTATGACCACCAAGATCCTCGCCGCGAAGATCGCCGTGGCAGCCGGTGCCCATTTTTGCATTGCAGCCGGTGCACCCCGACATCCCGTACGTCGTATCGAGCAGGGTGCGCGCTGCACTTGGTTTCGACCGTCTGCGACGCCCGTCGCAGCACGCAAGCAGTGGATTGCCGGCGCGTTGAAACCCGTCGGCGCTCTGGTGATTGATTCGGGTGCCGAGCGCGCCTTGCGCTCGGGCAAGAGTTTGCTGCCCGCTGGCGTGACGGCGCTGCGCGGTCGGTTCGAACGCGGCGATACCGTGAGTGTGCAGAACAGCGACGGCCATGAAGTGGCGCGCGGTATCGTGGCCTATTCTGATACCGATGCCGCACGCATCATCGGTCGACGCAGTGCCGATATTCCCGCGATCCTCGGTTTCACCGGCCGCGACGAATTGATCCACCGAGACGATTTGGTACTGCCATGAGCGAGACAAATCCACTTGCATCGATGATGAAGAGCCTAGGTGAGGCCGCTCTGACAGCTCAGCCGGTGCTCGCTGCGGCCACGCGTGAGCAGAAGGATTCGGCTCTGCTGGCTGCAGCGGTCGCGTTGCGTGGCAACCTCGAACGGATACTCGCGGCGAACGCCATCGACATGCAGGCTGCGGAGCAGAAGAACCTCAGTGCGGCGATGCTCGATCGACTGCGGCTCGATCCCGCACGAGTCGAAGCGATGGCCCGAGGGCTCGAAGATATCGCGCGTCTTCCAGACCCGGTCGGCCGAGTGTTGGCCGAGTGGGATCGGCCTAACGGTTTGCGCATCTCGCGTGTTGCCGTGCCGCTCGGTGTCATCGGCATCATCTACGAGAGCAGGCCCAACGTCACCGCCGATGCGGGAGCTCTATGTTTGAAGTCGGGCAACGCGGTGATCTTGCGAGGTGGCTCTGAGAGCGCACACTCGAGCGCCGCGATTCATGCGGCCTTGGTGGCAGGCTTAAAGGCGGCGCAGTTACCGGAGGCCGCGATACAGCTCGTACCGACCACGGACCGCGCAGCCGTAGGATATCTGCTGTCGGAGATGACCGACTACATCGATGTCATCGTGCCGCGCGGCGGCAAGAGCCTCGTAGCGCGGGTCCAGCAGGAGGCCCGCGTACCTGTAATCGGTCATCTCGATGGTATCTGTCACGTCTACGTGGATCGGGACGCCGATCTGCCGATGGCCATCGCGATTACTTTGAACGCCAAGTTGCGCCGCACCGGTGTATGCGGTTCGGCCGAAACCTTGTTGGTAGATTCGGCAGCAGTCGAGTCCTATCTTGCGCCGCTCGTGACAGCGCTACTCGATGCCGGTTGCGAAGTGCGCGGTGACGAGCAAGTGCGGCGAGTCGATCCGCGTGTGCGTGCCGCCACGGAGCAGGATTGGTACACCGAATATCTCGACGCCATCATCGCAGTTCGGGTGGTCGACGGGGTCGATGCGGCGATGGCGCACATTGCCCGTTACGGTTCATCGCACACCGAATCCATCATCACCGCGAATTCGAAAACAGCCGAGCGATTTTTGACGGGCGTTGATAGCGCGATCGTTCTACACAACGCTTCGACCCAGTTCGCCGACGGCGGCGAGTTTGGGATGGGCGCTGAGATCGGCATTTCCACCGATCGCTTCCATGCGCGCGGTCCGGTGGGTGTGGAGCAGTTGACGAGCTATAAATACGTCGTGCGGGGTTCGGGTCAGCTTCGGCCTTGAGCATCGTTGCGAGTCTGGGCCTCGCCTAGGCCTTGTGCGCCGCCGCGCAGTGAATACACCTCGCTCATGCCGCGCTCGCGCAGGGTGAGACAGGTCGCGAGACTGCGTTTGCCGCGACTGCAGATCAGCAGGTAACGTCCGTCGTTCGGCAAGTTCCGGCCACTCAAAATTTCTTGCATGGGAATGGCAAGCGATTGGGCCATCGACAAGGGTGCGACCGGTAAAGGCTCGCGACCGATTTCGTCGGGATCGCGAATATCGATGATGACGAGCTGGTCCGAGAGCGCGGACTCGAGATCGGGATACTCGAGCGATTCGGACGACGCTGCCGATGCGTGTGCCGGCAAACGCTCGCAACGGGACTGACACTCCGGTGCGCGCTTTGCCTTGATACGGCGCACCGCGAGCGTCAACAAATCGAGCAAAACAACTTCATCGCGTAAGCGGCCCGGCAGTGCGAGCAGATGTTTGAGTGCTTCGAGCGCTTGCAGGCTGCCGAGTACGCCCGGCACCGGCCCGAGCACACCCGCCTCGGCACAGTTGCCGACCAATCCATCCCGCGTGGCTTCCGGCCACACGCAGCGAAGACAACTCGTTCCGTGCGCAGGGTCGATCAACTGTAACTGACCCTCGTACTGGTGCACGCTGGCGAGAATCACGGGTTTGGCGAGCCGATGCGCAAGGTCGTTGAGCAGGAACTTGCTAGCGAAGTTGTCGGTGCAGTCGAGGATGAGATCGCAGCCTTGAAGCATCGTCTCGGCTGATGTGTCGGTCAATCGCTCGGTGTGGGCGGTGGCCCTCACGGTTGGATTCAATGCTTGCACGCGCCGCGCTGCGAGCGTGGCTTTCATCTCGCCGCAATCGGTGAGGGCGTACCAAGTTTGTCGATGCAGATTCGAGGCTTCTAGGCGATCACCATCTACGATGATGAGTTCACCCACCCCGGCGCCAGCCAAATATTGCAGCACGGGCACACCGAGACCGCCTGCGCCGATCACGGCAACTTTGGCCGACTGTAGGCGCTGCTGTCCGTCGGCACCGACCTCAGGCAGAGCCATTTGGCGCGAGTAGTCGGGGCTCAATGTTTTGGCCGGCGGCGCGTTTTCGTGCGCATGCTGATGACGATGTTCGTGGTGATGTTGATGATGGTGCCCATGTGCATGTCCATGCCCATGCTCATGTTGATGCTCGTGCGACCCGTCATCCGACTTGACCGTCGTGGCGTCGGCCGCGCAGCGCTCGCAATTCACCCAACCTGAATCACCATCGACGTAATGTTCCTTTTTCCAGATGGGAACTCGGTGTTTCACTTCGTCGATGATGTAGCGGCAGGCGCGGAAGGCCTCGTCACGGTGCGGCGCGCTGACACCGACCCATACGGCTATTTCGCCTAGTGGCAGATCGCCGATGCGGTGTACGCAGCGCGCATTGGTGACACCGAACTTGCTGCGGGCTTCTTCGATGATGCGCTTGCCTTCGCGTACTGCCAAAGATTCGAACGCTTCGTACTCGAGGCGTCGTACTTCGCGCCCTTCGTTGAGGTTGCGCACCCAACCCTCGAAGGCGGCATAGCCACCACAGGTGGGGTCTTCCAGCGATCGCCGCAAGGCGAGGGCATCGAGATTACTAGAGCTGAACTCGAAGTCCGCCATCGACCGATCAGCCTCCTGCAACGGGTGGGATGAACACCACCGAATCACCAGCGAGCAGTGGCTGCTCCCAGGAGCCGAATTCCTCGTTAACGGCGACGCGTAGCGATCCGCGATCCAGCGTGAAGCCGTGCCGGGCGCGAAGCTCGTCGTAGAGCTCGCCCGGATTACGTGCGCACGTTTGGAGTTGCTCTTCGCGTAGCCCCGACTGCTCGCGCAGGATCGCGAAGTACTGAACGCGCACATCGCGCATTTGCTGAGAGTTCTCTGGGGCCAGCTGATCCATGGTTTGCCAGTATTCCGCGCTGGAGTTGACGTTGTCGAGAGCGTGGCTGTGTGCGAGATCGAACAGCGCCACATCGTGGTTCAACAAGAACTTCCGCGG
>Ga0315902_10007765_pt1 | contig 14611 bp, 10 predicted proteins | sample LakEriMetagenome_9_FD_203523 | JGI IMG/M metagenome (GOLD analysis project Ga0315902, IMG submission 203523) | Freshwater fungal communities from buoy surface, Lake Erie, Ohio, United States - Buoy 12 MA117 | ecosystem: Environmental > Aquatic > Freshwater > Lake > Lake biofilm | place: USA... | reverse complement strand
CAGCGTAGAGGCATCCCTGATAACAGGGGTCAGCAAACCCTTTTCGGTGTCTACTGCAAAAGAGATGTTTTCGGTCGGGTGGTAGACGATGTTCTCGCCATCAACGCTTGCGTTGAGTTTCGGGTGTGCCCTGAGTGCCTCTGCGGCAGCTAGAGCAAAGAATGGCATGAAGTTCAACTTGACACCGGTCTTGGCAACGAACGCATCTTGCACGTTCTGGCGCATGCTCGCGATTGCGGTTACATCAACTTCAACAACCGTTGTTAGCTGCGCGGTAGAAACCATCGAAGCAACAGCTCGCTCTGCAAGAACTTTGCGCAATCTCGACATTGGCTCTGTGGTTCCGCGAAGGTGCGACGTCGTAACCGCTGCTTTAGGAGCGCTTGATGCCACTGGCGTGTACGAGGCCGTTGGTGCCGCGGCGGATGGAGCAGTGGCTGCCGCAATAACGTCTTCCTTGCGAATGCGTCCGCCAACTCCGGTGCCCGAAAGATTTGAAAGGTCGATGCCGTTGTCATTCGCCAATTTGCGAACAATCGGTGTCACGTAGCTTGCATCTGATGATGCCGCGCTAGCCGATTGTGGTGCCGAAACTGGTGCGGCTGCAACAACAGGAGCAGCGACTGGTTCAGGAGTAACAGGGGCAGGGGCGACATATGCAGGCGCGACTGGCTCGACTACTACTGGAGCAACAATCTCTGCGACTGGCTCGGGCGCGGTTTCGACAGCTGGGGCTGCCGCAGGGGCAGGAGCTGCTCCAGAGCCCGTGCCGATCAATGCGAGGACCGCACCAACCTGAACAGTTTCGTCTTCTTGAACGAGAATTTGCTCGAGAACTCCGGCAAAAGGCGATGGAATTTCGGTGTCGACTTTGTCGGTCGAAACCTCGACCAGCGGTTCGTCAACCGCGACCGTGTCTCCGACCTTCTTCAACCAACGGGTTACCGTTCCCTCTGTGACGCTTTCGCCCAGGGCTGGAAGTAGTACTGATTCGCTCATTATTTATGCTCCTATTGCAAAATTCTACGCGTGGGCGTGTAGCGGTTTTCCGGCGAGAGCAAGGTGTGCTTCGCCGATTGCCTCGTTCATTGTTGGGTGTGCGTGCACAAGTGAGGCCACATCCTCTGGATAAGCCTCCCAGTTGACGATTAGCTGACCTTCACCGATCTGCTCGCCCACGCGAGAACCAATCATGTGAACTCCGACAACCGGGCCGTTGTTCTGACGAATCAACTTGATAAAGCCGGCGGTTCCGAGAATCTGGCTCTTGCCGTTGCCGCCGAGGTTGTACTCGTAGGTCGAAATGTTCTCTGCGCCAAATCTCTCGGCAGCCTTTGCTTCTGAGAGTCCGACAGATGCAATTTCAGGCTCGCAATAAGTAACCTTCGGAATTCCATTTTCGTCGATTGTCACTGGCTTCAAGCCGGCGATCTCCTCGGCGATAAAGATGCCCTGCTGAAAGCCGCGGTGTGCAAGTTGCAAGCCTGGAACAATGTCTCCGGCGGCGTAGGTTCCGGGCACGCTGGTTTCAAGGCGCTCGTTGGTGAGAACGTAGCCTCTGTCCATCGATACGCCGTTTTCTGCGTAGCCGAGACCATCCGTGTTCGGACCACGGCCAACTGCAACAAGAAGCAACTCGGCCTCGAAGCGCTCTCCGCTTTCGAGGCTTACGACAACACCGTTTTCGTGTTGCTCGACACCAGAGAAGCGAACGCCAGTCTTGAATTCGATTCCGCGCTTGCGGAATGCTCGCTCAAGGGCCTTGCTGATCGCCGGCTCTTCGTTAGGAACCAAATTTGGCAAGCCTTCAATGATGGTGACTTCGGTTCCGAAGCTACGCCAGATCGATGCGAACTCGACGCCGATTACGCCGCCACCCAAAACGATTACCTTGTTAGGAACGAAAGTCATCTGCAGGGCGTGTTCAGAAGTAATTACTCTTCCGCCGATTTCAAGACCAGGCAGTGAGCGCGAGTATGAACCAGAGGCGAGAACCAAGTTCTTGCCTGTGTATGAGTCTGCTCCGACGCTAACGGTCTTTGGACCCACCATGCGACCTTCGCCGGCGACAACTGTGATGTTCTTCGAGTTGACCAAACCGGTAAGACCTTTGAACAGCTTGTCTACTATTCCATCCCTGTAAGCGTTGACGGCAGTCATGTCGATTGAACCAAACTGCGAGTTAATTCCGTAGTGAGCCGAGTCTCTAACCACGTCGGCCACTTCGGCTGAGTGAAGCAGTGCTTTGGTTGGAATGCAGCCTCGGTGCAGACAGGTGCCGCCGAGCTTGTCTTTCTCGATTAGAGCAACGGATTTGCCAAGCTGCGCCGACCTAAGTGCGGCAGCGTAACCACCGCTACCTCCGCCGAGAATAACTACATCGAAATTGTGTTCAGCCAAAACGTGCTCCTAGAAGGTCTGCTAACTCATCAACTTTACTACTGCCCAGCAGGTGCCGAGCGGGCGAGTTTTTACTACTTGCTAAGGCTTTCAGCCAGAGCAACCAAGCTGCGAACATAAGAACCGGTGGCTCCCTTTGGAATGAAGCCATAGCCAGGCCCGTCATTGTCGGCTGGTCCGGCGAGATCTAGGTGCACCCAAGAAATTAACTCGTCAGAAGTCTTCGACTTTTTGCCAACGAATTCCTTCAAGAACAGGCCACCGACAAGCATTCCACCGCTCGGGTTGCCAACTCTCGCATTCATTAGGTCAGCGATATCGCTGTTTAGAAGTGCGCGCAGCTCCTCTGGAAACGGCATTGGCCAAGCGAACTCGCCTGCAACTTTGGTGGCCTTCAGCAATGCATCGACACTTGAGTCGTCGCCCATCAGGCCGGCATATCGGGTGCCTAGCGCGACCCGCTGTGCTCCGGTAAGGGTGGCAACGTCAACAATCAAGTCTGGATAGCTCTCACTAGCCAGGGCAATTCCGTCGCCCAAAACAAGGCGACCTTCTGCATCGGTGTTGGTCACTTCGACGGTCTTACCATTGCGCAGTTTGATGACGTCACCAGGTCGAGTTGCTGAACCTGACGGCATGTTCTCGGCGAGACATAGGTAAGCGGTTGCGTGAACCTTCAGTTTTAGTCGAGCGATTGCAAGCACAGCGTTGAGAACGGTTGCTGCACCGGTCATGTCATACTTCATACCCAACATTGAGTTGGGTGGCTTTAGTGACAGGCCTCCGGTGTCATAAGTTATTCCCTTGCCGACGAAAGCAATCTTCTTCTTCGCGCCGGTTGGCTTGTATTCGACTTTCACCAGACGAGGTGGTCGCACAGAACCTTTTCCAACTCCGAGCAGTCCGCCAAATCCGCCAGCCGCTAATTTCTTCTCGTCGAGAACCGTGATGGTTACTGAAGAACCTTTCGCGAGTTTGGTTGCGAAGCTCGCAAAACTCTGCGGGTAGAGATCATTAGCGGGCATGCTAACGAGGTCTCTCGTGTCATGAACAGCAGCGCGCAGAATCTCAACTCGAGTGAGCACAGCAGGTTTGACTTTGGTCTTGGTGACAAGCGAAAAAGTCTGAGTGATTTGTTTCTTGGCGTCTGACTTATAGGCCTGGTAGCTGTAGTTTCCGACGGCGTAACCCTCTAGCAGCGCTAGCGCTTCGGCTTCTGCTGAAACCGGTAGGGCTGACACAACGTTTCTGAAATCGCCAAGTGTTCGTCCCAGAGTTCCGCCAACATACCGAAGCGAATCGATGTCTTTTGGCTTGAATCCGCCAACGATAGCGAAGAACGATCCGTTCGGGCCCGGCACCTTTACCAGGTTGTCAGCCGCCGGCTTTGCGCCAATCTTCTCTAGGTCGAGCGATTTGAGCGAACTGATGTCTACGCCTTCAGCAGAGAGGGCGAGCTTTGTGCCTTTGAGCACACAAGCGATTACGAAGATTGCGTCTTTTGCGAACGCTGGGGCGGTGCTTGCCACCTTTATGTTGTGTTTAGCCATGCCAACACTCTAAACCCCTCTCGTAGACTTAGATACGTGGTTGAACCTAGCGAGTTGTATGAGTTGCACAACGATGACTTCGATGTGCCTAGCGGATTGCACCTGATAGCAGGGCTAACTGGTTTCACAGATGCTGGTTCGACCATCGAGCAATTCTCACGACATGTTTTTGACAATCTTCAGCATCGCGTTGTTGCCTTGTTCGACAATGATGAGTTACTCGATTACCGCTCGCGACGACCGGTTATGTACTTTGAAAAAGATCACATTTCTTCTTATGAACCTTCGAGGCTCGCTCTATATCTGGTCACCGATGAGGTAGGTCAAAAGTTTCTATTTCTTCACGGATACGAACCTGACTTCAAGTGGGAGTCATTCACCCAAGCCGTTTTTGATTTGATTGATTTTTTTGAAGTGGAAGATTTTGCTTGGGTTCACTCGATTCCGTTTCCAATTCCGCACAGCAGGCCGGTCGGTGTGACTATCTCAGGCAATCGCAAAGACATCATCGATCGTGTCTCGGAATGGAAACCGCAGACACAGGTTCCTGGCAACGTCTTGCACTTGCTCGAATTTCGTTTTGCCGAAGAGGATTTTCCAACGGCGGGCTTCGTGATGCTGGTGCCTCACTACTTGAGCGACTTGAGCTACCCACAAGCTGCCGTGATGGCATTCGAGCAGATATCTTCGATCACCGGTTTGGTTTTTCCAACCGACAGCCTTCGCGAGTCGGCAACCAAGTTCTCAGTCCATTTGGAGCGCAAGATTAGCGACAACCCAGAACTTGCCAAGTTGGTGACCAGCCTCGAGGATGGTTTCTCTTCAGACGAGTCAAACTCGCGCGGGCCGAGAATCAGGGCTCCAAAAACCGAGGTGCCGAGTGCCGACGAGATTGCCTCTGAACTCGAGGACTACCTAACCCTTAGGCGCAAACAGTCTGATGAAGGTCAAATTTGACCCGGTTTTGCCTCATTTTGGAATAAAACACGATCATTTTGGGTTCTAAGCAAATAGCAATAGAAGCCAGTATTTGTCAGTTGACGATGGCATAATTGCAGAGGACCCTGTTTAGTCGTCAAGACTTGACATGGGTCTAAGTTATGCCCGATTCATCCCAGTTTTCAGGCCCAGCCTGCAGGAGGCACCGATGGCAAAGCAGCAAGACAACTCGAAGAAACGCGGTTTTCTTGGCAACCTTGGCCTCGCCCTGTCTCGTGCATCTAAGGCCGAAAAGGTCGCAAAAGAGAGCAAGATCATTCCAAACAGCAAAACGCCTAAACCGGTCGCTAAAGCAGCTGCTGCCGCGAAGCCCAAAGCCGCTCCAAAGGTGGTGAAGGCGGCTCCAAAGGCGACTGCAAAGCCCGCTGCCAAGCCAACCAGCAAGGCGTCAGCGAAACCTGCTGCCAAGACATCGGCTAAGCCTGCCGCTAAGCCGGCGACAAAGACCTCGGTCAAGACCTCAAAACCTGCGGGCAAGACCGCTGCAAAAGCCGCTAAGCCTGCCGCTAAGCCAGCCAACAAGTCGAAAAGCCCAGCCAAGCCAGTTGCTAAGGCGGTCAAGCCGGTCGCAAAGACAGCAAAACCAAGCGCTAAGGTCGCTGCCTCAAAGAAGCCAGCCGCTAAGCCAGCCGCAAAAGCGACTAAGCCAGCCAAGCCGGTCGCAAAGCCCACTGCCACCAAGAAGCCTGCCGCTAAGCCAGCCGCAAAAGCCACTAAGCCATCTTCAAAGCCGGTTGCTAAGCCAGCCGCAAAAGCCACGAAAGCTAAGGCCAAGCCAGCCACACCTGCAGCCAAGTCAAAAGGCCCCGTCAAGCCAGTCAAGCCGACAAAAGAAGCCAAGGTTGCCAAAGGCGCTAAGGCAATTCTCGGCGACGACGATCTAGAGATCGAAGACGACGAAGAGATTGAACTCATTCCAATCGAGGTCATTGTTGCCGAAGCTGGCACTGTCGTTGACCTAACTGTCGAAGATGAAGTTCACGCAGATGACGACGAAGAGCCAAAAGAAGAACACCCAGAAGGTGTCTTGGTATTCGACGACAAGCGCGAAGACGACATCCCGGTTCAGACAATTTCGATTACAGGAGCGACCGCTGACCCGGTTAAGGATTACCTAAAGCAAATCGGTAAAGTTGCGCTTCTAAACGCAGAACTTGAAGTAGACCTCGCCAAGAGAATCGAAGCCGGTCTGTTTGCCGAAGAGAAGTTGGCCATTAAGTACCACTACATAATCGACAAGCCTGAAACGCTAACTAAGGCAAAGACTCCAGATCTCAAAGACTTGGAATGGGTAGCCAAGGATGGACGTCGCGCCAAGGCTCACTTGCTCGAAGCAAACCTTCGTCTCGTTGTCTCACTAGCTAAGCGTTACACCGGTAGGGGAATGCAGTTTCTCGACTTGATTCAAGAGGGAAACCTCGGCCTTATTCGCGCGGTTGAAAAGTTCGACTACACAAAGGGTTACAAGTTCTCGACCTATGCAACCTGGTGGATTCGCCAAGCTATTACTCGCGCAATGGCAGACCAGGCTAGAACCATTCGTATCCCAGTGCACATGGTTGAGGTCATCAACAAGTTGGCGCGCGTGCAGAGACAGTTGCTTCAGGATCTCGGTCGTGAACCGACCCCTGAAGAGTTGGCTCGTGAGCTCGACATGACCCCAGAAAAGGTTGTCGAAGTTCAGAAGTACGGTCGCGAACCAATCTCGCTTTCAACACCCCTTGGCGAGGATGGCGACAGTGAATTCGGCGACCTGATTGAAGATGTTGAAGCCGTTTCGCCAGTCGAAGCCTCTGTGGCCAAGGCCCGAAACGAAGCTATCGAGAGACTTCTAGCCGGTTTGACCGAGCGTGAGGCGCGCGTCATCAAGTCTCGATATGGTCTCGTTGACGGAATCTCAAAGACACTCGATCAAATCGGTGAGGAGCTTGGCGTTACTCGCGAGCGAATTCGCCAAATCGAAGCCAAGACAATGCACAAGTTGCAGCACCCTTCTCGCGCGCAGGCGCTTAGGGACTTTGTAGGGCAATAATGTTCTACCTTCCGGCGATCGCATTTGGCCGTTTGGTTCGATTTGCTATTCGCCGCGTGCGTCCAGGTGGCGGCTCGGCGCTTCCGGGATTGCTTCTTAGCAAGATCGCACCACGACTGCTTTCAAAGACACTTCGTTCTTTCGCGATGGGCGTAGTTGTTATCTCTGGCTCGGCAGGCAAGTCAACCACTACGAAAATGGTCGTGGCTATTGCCAGGGCTCACGGGCTCGAAGTTTTCACGAACCCATCGACGGCCAATATTCGCCAGGGGTTCTTCTCGGCTATCATTGAGCGCAGTAATTTGCTTGGCAAGACCAAAGCCGATATTGCAATTCTCGAAATGGATGAGGGGCACGCAGACTCAATCACAAAAGAAGTTGCGCCTCGAATTGTCACGCTGCTCAACGTTCTTGAAGATCAGCTAGACAGATTTGTTGATCCCGCTCTTGTTCGAGATTCCCTGCACTCTGTTGCCAGTAGGGCAACCCAGAAAGTTCTTCTAAACGCCGATGACCAGAACCTTTTGCTTCTGGCCAAGAAAACAACCCCTGCTCAGATTGACTGGTTCGGAATTCAATCTTCTGTAATGGGAGATTCCGATCTAGGTGTAGCGCCAACTTACGTAGCAGCGCTATCGAGACCTACGAATTTGGTGGCCGAGGTGTTCAATTTGGTTGCGAAAAAGTGTTCTGTGAGAATCTCAGAGCGCGAAGTCATTTTCGATCTTCCGAGTCGTGGTCTTCACTACGCTCTTGACTCAGTTGCGGCACTAGCTACGGCTCGCGAACTGCTTGGTGACCGTTTCGACCTTGAGCTCGCAGAACAGGTTTTAACCGACTTGCCACCGGTTTTTGCCAGGGGAGAGGTTGTCGAAGTTGAAGGGCAGCGAATCGAATTTGTCCTGGTTCAGAACCCGACTTCATTCCAACTCAATCTAGACAACCTGAATTTGCCAATTGAATCGCTAATGATTGCAATTGGACGAGATGTGCACGATCCGTCTTGGCTCTGGACTGTTGATTTCTCGAAGTTGAAGCATGTCGACGTCGTGTCTGGCTACAACTACGCCGAAATCGCTTTGCGACTCTCCTACGACAATGTCTCTATAGGTGTCGCAGATGACGACCTCTTCGAGTCGTTCAGCGCATTTCTTGCCCTACCTACGCCGGCCAATTCAATGAAGACGGTTATCTTCTCGGCCGATTCGATGCGCCGCCTCAGACGTCACCTCGGTTTCATTAGACCGGATGAGGTGGAGGCATGAATCGTTTGCTCGAGCTCTACCCAGAGCACCTCAACCTAAATGGCGACCGCGGAAACCTTGTTGTGCTTCAGCGTCGACTTGAGTGGGCAGCCATTGAAGTGCAGGTCTCCAGTTACCGGCCCGGCGAATCATTAGGCAGTGAAGCTCCTGATTTCGTGTTGCTAGGCCACGGTTCTCCGGCGGCCTGGCGACAAATCTATGCCGACCTTGCGCGCATCGCACCTACCCTGCAGAGCTGGATCGATGGCTCCACCCAGATGTTGGCAGTGTCCTCTGGTTTCGCCGCTCTGCACGGATTAATTCGCGGGCTACCGACCGAGGTCAACAAGGTGCCTCGAATCTCGAAATTCGAAGTTGCCGAATTTGAAAACGGTCAAGTTGTTGGCTACAAGAACACAGATTTAGATTTGCCGACTCTTGAGCGCTTTGGCAATTTGATCGGCACGGTTTTGCACGGGCCGATACTTGCCAAGAACACGCAGTTCACAAGTGACCTAATTGGTTTGATGATGAACGGTCAAACTAATAACTTAGATTTGTCGCCAGCAATCAGCAGGTATGCCGAAGATGCGAGCAAGCTCGCGATCGAATTATCGAGCGAGTAGTTTGTCGGTTTCGTCTTGCCACTTAATGGCAACCGGCTGCAAAGCTTCGCGCTTTTCGTTGCCGTGGTGACCGCAGAAAAGAAGCTCACCGGCAGCCAAGGTAACTCGAATGTAGGCCTGAGCACCGCACTCGTCACACCGATCTGCGGCTGTGAGTTCGTTTGTGGTTTCTGGCTCTTGTTCGATTTCAGTTGATTGCATTTGCATTCCTCTCGGTACATCAATAAGAACACACACCACTGACAAAACACTTCAATTCGGGCCGATTTCGCTAACTGCGAATATTTACGCATCCGTGTTTATTCAGGGCTTCCAGACCTCTAGTGGGTAACATTGCGACGTGTCTATGAGTGAGTATTCCGCGCGGCATCTATCCGTGCTCGAAGGCCTCGAAGCCGTTCGCAAACGCCCCGGCATGTATATCGGCTCAACCGACTCTCGCGGTCTTATGCACTGTCTCTGGGAGATCATCGACAACAGTGTCGACGAGGCTCTCGGTGGCCACGGTGGGTCGATTTCGATCATTCTGCATAAAGACCAGAGCGTCGAGGTTCGAGACACCGCTCGAGGCATTCCAGTAGACATCGAGCCGAAAACCGGCCTTTCTGGCGTTGAAGTTGTATTCACCAAGCTGCACGCAGGTGGCAAGTTCGGCTCTGGCTCATACGCGGCATCTGGCGGTCTTCACGGAGTTGGTGCTTCTGTCGTCAACGCTCTGTCGGAGCGATTGGACGTTGAGGTTGACCGCGACGGCAAAACCTGGGCCATGTCTTTTCGCAGGGGAGAACCTGGCATTTTTGACGACAGCAAGGGCGTGAGCCCGAGCAACAAATTCAAGGCTTTCGAAGAAAACAGCGTTTTGCGTGAGATCGGCAAGGTGGCTAAAAACACCACCGGAACCCGAGTTCGCTATTGGTCTGATCCGCAGATTTTCATCAAGGATGCAAACTTCAACATGTCTGAGTTGAGCGATCGAGCTCGCCAAACAGCCTTCTTGGTTCCGGGGCTAGCCATTCACATCGACGATCTTCGTTCTGGCAAGTCAGAGAAGAAAGAATTCAAATTTGATGGCGGAATCATCGAGTTCGCTAATTTCCTCGCGAAAGACCAACCGCTAACTTCAACCTGGCGAATTGCCGGCTCTGGTGACTTCACCGAAACCATTCCGGTTTTAGGTGAAGACGGCAACATGGTGAGCAAAGAGGTTTCGCGAAAGTGTGATGTTGATATCGCAGTGCGATGGGGAACCGGTTACGACACCGAGGTGAAGTCGTTCGTGAATATTATTTCGACATCAAAAGGTGGAACCCACATAGCTGGTTTCGAGCAAGCGCTGCTGAAGACACTCAAGGGTCACATCGATACAAACTCGCGCAAGCTAAAACTCGGCAACGACAAGGTTGAAAAAGAAGACGTGATGAGCGGTCTCACCGCAATTGTCACCGTGCGCTTAGCCGAACCCCAATTCGAAGGGCAAACCAAAGAGGTTTTGGGCACGCCAGCGGTGAAGAATATCGTTGCAAATGTGGTTGCCAAGACTCTGAACGATCGCTTTGCAAGCAGCAAGCGCGACGACAAGACGCAGTCGGCATTGCTTCTCGAGAAAATTGTTGCCGAGATGAAGTCTCGCGTTTCGGCTCGCGCTCATAAAGAAACCCAGCGACGCAAGAACGCCCTAGAGAGCTCTTCTCTGCCAAGCAAGTTGGTTGATTGCAGAACCAACGAAACACTCGTGAGCGAGCTCTTCATCGTCGAGGGTGACTCTGCACTTGGCACCGCGAAACTCGCTCGCAACAGCGAGTATCAAGCGCTGTTACCCATCCGTGGAAAGATCTTGAACGTTCAGAAGGCCTCGGTCTCTGACATGCTCTCGAACACAGAGTGCGCTTCGATCATTCAGGTCATCGGTGCCGGGTCGGGTAGGTCGTTTGACCTTGAGTCCGCGAGGTACGGCAAGGTGATTTTGATGAGCGACGCAGATGTCGATGGCGCTCACATTCGAACCCTTTTGCTCACCCTGATCTACCGCTACATGAGGCCGCTAGTCGAAGACGGCAGGGTTTACGCTGCTGTTCCGCCGCTGCACAGGGTCGAGGTTGTCAATCACGGCAGCAAGGCGAATGAGGTCATCTACACCTATTCGCAGCAGGAACTCGAGTCGCTCCTGATTAAGCTCGAGAAGGCCGGCAAGCGCTATAAAGAGCCGATTCAGCGCTACAAGGGTCTCGGAGAGATGGACGCCGATCAGCTCGCCGAGACGACCATGGACCGCTCGCAGCGAACCCTTCGCAGGGTAAATATTCTCGATGCCGAGTATGCCGAGAAAACCTTTGAACTGCTCATGGGCAACGAGGTTGCGCCACGTCGCGATTTCATCGTTGAATCAGCCGATGGGCTTGAGCGCGACCGAATCGACGCCTAAGCGGTTCCTATCGCTCCAAGAGGGCTTGCAATCTTTGAGCCACTGGCGTCACGCTTGCTTGGTTCTAGATCGAATTCAATTGGCTTGCCATCAGCCGCACTCGCTAGAAATTCGGGGTTACCAGCCCAAGCGAAGTAAACCTGGTCTTCATTGCGAATGAACTTGTGAGCGCGCACACCACCGGTGGCGCGACCCTTCATCGGAAACTCGCTGAGCTCTGAAAGCTTGGCGCTGCCCGAGTCTGTGCCAGCAATTGCCGATGAGTTGTTGGCTGCGGTAATCACTACTGCGGTGTCTTCGACGGCCCCGAAGTAAATCGCTTCGCTGCCCTTGCCGAGATTGATGCCGGCGACACCGGCTGCCCCGCGACCCTGAGGTCGCACAGAGTCGGCCCTAAACCTGAGCAGTTGCGCGTCGTTGGTGACGAAAACAAATTGCATTTGGTCATTCGCCTCACATGCTCCGACCAGTTCGTCACCTGGCCTTAGAGAGATGATCTCAAACTCGTTCTTTGCCGGCCAATCTGCAGAAAGACGCTTAACCGTTCCAAGCTTTGTGCCAACGCTCAAGCCGGTTGTCTCGCCCAATTCGAATGCGTGAAGCAAGCGTTCTTTCTTTGCAAGCCCCAAGAACTCGCTTGCTTTAGCGCCACCGGCGACGTCGGTTGGGTCGCTTATTGCCGGGATGTCGGCCACGTGAATTCTCACCACGCGACCGAGGTTCGTCACGAAACCTATGTCACTTCGAGTGGTGGTTTTCACGCGCACCATAACCGCATCGTGACGTTTGCGTTTAGTTCCTATCACCAGCGCTACGTCGTCTGAGTCGATTCTTGAGATTAGTCCGCTAGTGGTAACGCGAACGCTGCTCGGTGAATCTGCAAGCTGCGCATCCATGCCGGCGACCTTTGCTACAGGCATCGGTTTGACTTCTTCAAACTCTGAGATGAGTGTTGTTCTTCTCGCATCGCCGTGTTTATCGGCAACGGCCTGCAACTCTGAAATCACAACCTCGTCTAGTGCTTCTTTTGAGGCGAGAATTCGCTTTAGTTCGACAATCTCTGCCTGGAGTTGTGACTTTTCAGTCTCGAGTTCAATCTGCGAGAACTTCGTGAGTCGCCGCAACCTTAGTTCAAGAATGTACTCGGCCTGCAATTCTGAGAGTTCGAAAACTTTGCGCAACTTGGCGCGGGCTTCATCAACTTCATCGCTGGTGCGAATCACCTGGATTACTTCGTCGATGTTCAAGACCGCGATCAAGAGCCCGTCGATCAAATGCAGACGCGCTTCGCGTTTGCCAAGCCGGTTGGTGGTGCGTCGACGAATAACTGACAGACGATGTGTCAGATAAACCTGCAGCAAATCTTTTAGACCAAGGGTCGCCGGCCTGCCATCGACAAGAGCAACGTTATTGATTCCGAAGGAGTCTTCCATCGGGGTAAAGCGATAAAGCAGATCAAGAACCACCTGTGGGTCAAAGCCGGTCTTGAGTTCAATGACTAGTTTAAGTCCATTAGTTCTGTCGGTTAGGTCGATAACGTCAGAGATGCCGAGAAGTTTCTTGGCGTTAACGCCCTCTTTGATTTTCTCGATGACCTTTTCAGGCCCGACAAGGTAGGGAAGCTCTGTAACAACTAGACCGAGCTTTCTCGCAGAGACGCTCTCAACTGAAACGCGAGCGCGGGTTTTGAATGATCCTTTGCCAGACTCGTATGCATCTTTCACACCGTCGAGACCCATGATGATTCCACCGTTAGGAAGATCTGGACCGGGCACGTATTTCATGAGCTGTTTTGTGGTTGCTGCGGGGTTTTTGAGCAGGTGAATTGCCGCCGCGACAACTTCTCGAAGATTATGGGGTGGCATGTTCGTGGCCATGCCCACAGCGATTCCCGAGGAGCCATTTACCAGCAGGTTCGGAAAAGCGGCGGGCAGAACCTCGGGCTCAGTTAGCTGCGCGTCATAGTTTGGCTTGAAGTCAATTACGTCTTCGTCTAGCCCGTCGTTCATGAGCAATGAAGCGGTTGAAAGCCTGACTTCGGTGTAGCGAGCCGCGGCCGGGCCATCGTCGAGGCTGCCGAAGTTTCCGTGGCCATCGATTAGTGGAACCCTGAGGGTAAAAGCCTGGGCCATTCTCACAAGCGCGTCATAGATAGCACCATCGCCGTGGGGGTGTAGCTTTCCCATAACTTCGCCCGTTACGCGAGCCGATTTCACGTGTCCGCGATCTGGGCGCAACCCCATTTCGCCCATCTGGTAGATGATGCGACGGTGCACCGGCTTCAGACCGTCGCGAGCGTCGGGCAGAGCGCGGGCATAAATGACCGAGTAGCTGTATTCGAGAAACGAATCCTGCATTTCTCGAGTCAGGTCGATGTCGAGAATCTTCTCGGCTGGTTGCTCTTTGCTAGTCATGAATTCTTCGCTCGGATGTGCTTGTGGCAGACTTTGTATTGATGACAACGATGCTACCTGCGATTTCGCCGAGGGCGCTGAACCTAAAAGATGTGTTTCTAAGCGCAGAGGCTTCGGTGCTTGGCGAGCCAAACGCCATGAATCTGCAAAAGGTATCTACTTCTATTGTCGTCATGATTGACGGTTTGGGTTTCGAGAATCTGAACGACGCGAAATCGGGATTTATGCGTCGTAATCTTTCAGAGACTGATTTTGCCCACTGCGGATTTCCAAGCACCACGGCATCGAGCATCGCTAGCTTTGCAACTGGGCTAGATGCGAGTGCGCACGGATTGTTTGGCTATTCAATCTTCGACCGCTCAACCGGTGAGCTGGTTAATCTGTTGACTGGGCTCGATCGCTTTTCTATTCTCGATTACTTCAAGGGTTCGCCGCTTAGCGAAAGAGCGCGGGTGCCCATCCACGCCGTCACCCTGGCAGCCTATGAAAACTCCGGATTCACCAGGGCCACTATGCACCAAGCCAACCACCACTTCGAGGCTGAAATTGCAGAGAGGTTTGAAGTAGCCCTGCGTCTAACTCGTGTAGAGCCCGGCTGTCTGGTTTACCTCTATGTTCCTGAGCTCGATAAAGAGGCTCACAGGTCGGGTGTGAACAGTGCGCAGTGGCGCGACGTTTTTGACATCGTTGAACGAGCGGTGCAGATGCTTGCCGCCAAAGTAGCCAAGGATGTTGGCGTTGTCGTTACAGCCGATCATGGCGTCATCGATGTGCCTCAAACCAACCACGTGTACCTCGATGAGTTAACCGACTTTGAGGGCCAACTGCTCAGCGTGTGCGGCGACCCGAGAGCGCCATTCATTTATCTCAGCGAGGCCGCAGCTGCGCCTAAAATCGCAGCATTGCTCAGCGAGAGATTAGCCG
>Ga0315902_10007764_pt1 | contig 14616 bp, 7 predicted proteins | sample LakEriMetagenome_9_FD_203523 | JGI IMG/M metagenome (GOLD analysis project Ga0315902, IMG submission 203523) | Freshwater fungal communities from buoy surface, Lake Erie, Ohio, United States - Buoy 12 MA117 | ecosystem: Environmental > Aquatic > Freshwater > Lake > Lake biofilm | place: USA... | reverse complement strand
CCAAAAAAATCCCCCGATGACCGCTCATCGGGGGCGGAAAAAATGAGCGGCTAAATTGTACCGGCTGCCCATGCTTTCAAAAGTCGCACAGGAATGAGGGCTTGTCCAGGACAAACTAGGTGAAAAACGTAATCTTCACCTAGTTTTCGACTGTGATCCCGGGGTGGAAGGTGTAAACCACCATCCTTCGGTCGTCGCTTTGCCGTACCCGTTGAATGGCCTCTTCTTCAAATCCGAGGCTGCGAAAAACGGAATTGATGAGTTTAACCGATTCACTCCGGACCTTCTTTTGGTTGTCGAGCGAGCGATCTTCAATCCCCAGTAAAGCGTTCAGTTGCAAGGTGTCCATCACTGAATTTTGCAAATGCTTTTCAATCAGCGTATTGATAATCAAAAGACTTTGCTTATTGAGAAGCTCACCTAGAGGTTGGTGGTTGAAAATGAGGACGTTATCTGAACTCCGGAGGGTGAAATCCGGTGTCTTGGGCAAATCGAATTGAACTTGAAGATCAGAATCGGTTCTAACCGGAACCTGACCTCTAACATTTCGCCTTCTGCTGTACCACCAATACCCGATTGAGCCTGAACCGACCAAGATGGCCAATCCTGTCAGACCTGCCGGACTAAATCCGTCAAGGCCGGGTTTTTTGGATTCGAGCAGTGCAAATTCCATACTCGGCGATTGAAGAAGTTCTTTCCAGCTGAGGCTGTCGATGACTTGATACCCGGCCGTGTCAACCTTAAAAAGACCATCGTTGGTCGTCATAAAAAATGTGGAAGGGGTACGGCTATTAAAAAACTTGAAAAAGGCCAGCTGTGCCGTATCACCGGGTAAAATGCACTTCATGGATTTAAAATCGACGAAAACGCTTTTGCCGATGATGTCGGCGTACATAAGCAGCCCCTTGGGCCATACGAAGGACCTGTGCCACAACTTGGTACTGAGTAGCGAATCGGCCATGTTGCTCATTTTACCGACTGCTGTCCAAGTTCTGTTTCGAATGTCGAGGTTGTAAAGGGTATCGGTGAATTGGTACTCGTGCGTTAAGCCGGTATTCATCAGTATGGATCCCAGCATGTAAAGTTGACCGTTGTAATTGTCCAAATAGCAGTAATCACCATATCCCGGAATTTCACGGTTCAGTTGCGCAGCCTCCCACTCGCCCGTTTTCTGTACATAGAACAACATCAAGCCATTGGTCCTCCAATAACCGTATCCGCCAAATTTCATGAAACCAAATACGCCAGCATTGAAATTGTAGCCGCCGAAAAATGTGCGGTCTCTCCGTTGCCAGTTTCCGGCCGAGTCACGTTTCCAAACCTGGCCATTACCGTTACCAATCATAAACCATGAACCATCGCCCTCCCGGTGTAAGTGGTAACGAAAAAGGTTGGAATTGGTAAACTCATCCGATGGGTGCCCCTGAAACGGAATCGTTGCATTTAGCTTGTAGTCGTTCCAGAATGAAGGTGAGTGCCTTGGGGTATCAGCAATAGTTGGTGTTGGAGCGAAAAGGTGAATAACCCAGAAGTAGGGCAAACACAGTTTCCTGATATGAGAGCGGAAAAATGGATTTAGGGCCACGCGCACACTACAAATGTAATTTTTTCCCCGAAGTTGTTTAATAGTTCATTTCATAGGCTATTGATGAGGTTTTGTCAATACCAACGGATTTCGGGTGTTTAGTACATTCGTATGTCAAACCTGTAACCATGAAATCATCCATTCAGCTTATCATTCTGCTGTTCATCTTTCTGTCTATATCCTGCTCAACTGAACGCAGCGCAAACAAACCGGTCTATCGGTATTCCGGTGAAGCTGCGGAGGAGAACCTGAGCGCCCGATTGCAATGGGAGCTGGACAGGCTTGCAGATCCGAAAACCGGCCGGATTCCTCCGGGTATCCGTGAAAAAGAGCTGGCCTTTGCGGCTACCATTCCGGGTGGATCAGGAACGAATCGTCTTGCGCAGCAGGTGGCCTGGCAGCAGCGCGGTCCATATAATCTGGGTGGACGTACCCGCGCACTGGCCATGGATGTAACCAATGAGAATGTTCTTTTTGCCGGCGGAATTTCGGGCGGACTCTGGCGCAGCGCCGATGGTGGAGATACGTGGAATCGGGTCACGTCGCTGACAGGTTACCAGGGTGTACTTGCCATTGCACAGGATACACGGCCCGGACATACTGATACATGGTATTACCTCACCGGTGAAGCTTATGGTACTTCAGCCAGCGCAACCGGTGCGTTTTATTTAGGCAATGGCGTGTATAAATCCACCGATGGAGGACTCACCTGGGCCTCTCTATCCGCTACCGTTTCGGGAACGCCTGCAAGTTTTGATAATGTATGGGATGTAGCCTGGAACATTGCTACCGATCCGGCCAACCTGACGCAGGATGTTGTGTATGCCGCTACATACGGTGCCATTTGGAGAAGTACGAATGGAGGTTCGACCTGGACTGTAGCCAAAGGAGCAACCGGTAACGGTGCATATTTTACAGACGTGGCCGTTTCTCCTTCGGGCGTGGCATACGCAACCCTTAGCAGCGATGCAGCAGCAATTCACAGAGGTGTTTGGCGCTCGGTCGATGGAATCAACTGGACCAACATCACCCCGCCGACTTTCCCAACGGTTTACGACCGCATGGTCATTGAAATCGATCCCAACGATGAAAATCGGGTTTACCTCTTTGGCCCGACTCCCGGCTTCGGAAAATTCACCACCAGCTGGCAGGGTGATAGCTTGTACAACAGCCTTTGGAAATTTGAATACGATACGAGCGGTGGGCAGTGGACTGACCTATCGCAAAACATGCCCGGCAATATCGATGACTTCAATGGTCTCAATACGCAAGGTGGTTATGATCTGGTTGTGGAAGTGAAGCCCGGAGATCCCAATACCGTTTTTATCGGAGGTACCTGCATCTACCGTTCCACTTCGGCCTTTAACGATTCATTGAACAATTCCATGATCGGCGGCTACGATTTTGGCGCCCAGCTGCCGAGGGTGGAGGAGTATCCCGGCCATCACCCGGATCAACACAAGTTGCTTTTTCTGCCATCTAACCCCGATGTAATGCTGTCCGCCCATGATGGAGGTGTTTCTCGAACAGAAAACAACATGGCCGATACAGTAGCCTGGGTCGAAAAGAACAACGGCTACATCACCTCTCAGTTTTATACAGTAACCGTCGATATGAATACCGGAGGAAATCCGGCCGTTTTAATGGGCGGTCTACAGGATAACGGTACGTACTACACGAACTCTGCAACTGCAACTGATCCTTGGGTTCATTCCTTTGACGGTGATGGATCGTATTCGGCAATCGCCAACAATGGTGCCGATTACTATTTCTCCAAACAGCAAGGACGCGTTTATAAGACAGCAGTTGATGCCTTCGGGAATGTAACAGCATACCGTCGTATAGATCCGATTGGAGCGGGGAACTACAGATTCATAGCTCCATTTGTGATTGATCCGAACAATAACAACATCATGTACCTTGCTGCCGGAGAGTCGATTTGGCGAAATGACGACCTGAGCGTAATTCCCCTCACCAATCAATTCGATACCATCAGCACCAATTGGGTGCAATTTCCAGATACCCTCAACGGTATCGATGAAGTCATTACTGCCGTTTCTTTCAGTACAGTGCCCACGCATCGGCTTTATTACGGTACCAACAGGAGAAGTGTGTATCGCGTTGATAATGCGAATGTCGGATCTCCCGCGCGTGTGTACATCGGCACGACCGCCTTTCCGTCAACCGGAAACGTGAGTTGCATTGCTGTAAATCCTCAAAACGCCGACGAGTTGATTGTCGTATTTAGCAATTATAACGTGTATAGTTTGTTTCACTCATTGGATGCCGGCGTTACCTGGACGAAAGTCGGTGGTAATCTGGAGGCTAATACTCAGGGTACCGGCAATGGCCCCTCTTTGCGTTGGGCGGGAATTTTACCGCTTAGCACTGGAGCTAAACTTTACTTTGTGGGTGGCAGCACCGGATTGTATGCCACGGCTCAATTAAATGGAACCTCAACTGCCTGGATCCAGCAAGGAATTTCAACCATCGGTACCTCTATTGTAGATATGCTGGCGATTCGTCCAGCCGATGGATTGGTTGCTGTCGGAACCCATGGTAATGGCATGTTCAGTGCAACCATAACCGATCCAGCCGACATTACCGGTCTGGCCGACTATAAACCGGCGTCAAGTCTTGAGGTGTATCCGAATCCTGCACGACGTACTCTGAACATCCGCTTGCTTGAAGGATTTCTTTCTGCACCCCTTGTCTTGACAATACTGGACGAGTGCGGCCGTAAGGTTGGGGAGCCCATTAAAATGATGTACACCGCGGAAACTCCAATTGAGCTTCCCGTGGAGGATTTATCCGATGGACTGTATTTCCTGCAGGTTGTACAAGGGGACAATCGCACCACCACTTCCTTTGTGAAGCGCTGATTCTTGCCGGTGTACCCGGTGCGAATCCCGGTTTATTGAACCATTCCTTTTACCCTTTTCGGGCTTTCCCGGATTGAACGAGCCTGTCATTCGGTCTTAAAAAGTGGCCGTTCGCCTAAATATTGGCTTTTTCCGGGCTTTGATTTTGACCCAAGCTAGGTCGATTTTCACCAACTGACTGCAATCCTTAGCCACATCATCATGGTATGGGTTATGGGTTTGGGGGCATTTTGTTCACGTAATCGGTTCCGGTACTCGTATTGGTTCAAATTAAAATAGCATTGAAAAAGGATTGTAGACGTTTCGAGTCGCTTATGAATCAGGTCAATACCAATTCCAAAACAGATTGTAACTCCAACGGCACTGGCTCCGTACAACGCATGGTTAATCGAAAAGCACATTTAACGCACACTAGCATGGAAAACCGTAACTCCGCACGACTTTTAGGCCTGCTGGCCCTGATGGCGTTTATGGCCCTACCAGGGGCTATTCAGGCACAGGTCAGCACCTGCACGAGCAATTCAAGCATCGCCAACTTCGGCATTAACCGGACTATTTATGCAAATAGCCCCGCAGGTGTTGATGATTGGTTCTTTTCAGCTGGTTCGCCTGGATCAGGCATCGGAATCATCGGAACGAGTGCCGCCACGGCACGACCGCCCTTACAAATAAGTGCGGCCGACTTCAGCACCTTGTTGCAGTCCGCCACATCGGTGAATGGAAGGAATATCAGCTATTCACAAGGCATGGCGGTTTCCTCTTTGACTGTCCAATCCAATATGTTGCTGCTTGATGCTGTTGCAGCCCGTGACAACATTGCCTCGGGTTCTGCTGTCGATTCGACCGTATTTACAGGAGGAGGTGACAAAAATGGCGACAGCCCATCCACTTGGTCAATCGGTGTCGGAGCAACACAGCAGAAGAGCGATATCGTTGATGTTGGTGGTCACTTACGCCGTGACCTAGGTAGCAATGACCTCTGGAGCATGGCCTATGCGAGTGTATTGTCGCCCGGCGGGGATGCATTCCTTGATTTCGAGTTCTTCCGTTCAATCCCTTCAATCAGTGGAGGAATATTGGCCAACTCCGGTCCAACTGCCAGTGGCGGTCACACACCCTTTTTGTTGAGTGCATCTGGAGCAATCCAATCGCCCGGTGATGTGTTGGTTGGCGTGAATAGTGGTACGACCAGCGGACAGGCTTCCGTACGTATCTGGATAAATCCGAACAACGTTGACGGCTCTGGTAACAACCTGGCTTGGTACAATGCATTGCCTAACCGTTTTTTCACGTTTACTGGTAATGTGATTACCGGACTCAACTCAAATGGTTTTGGTTATGCTGAAATCGTTTCATTGAATTCCTCTTCTTGCTTGGTATATTCTGCAGTGAATACAGCACCAACAACTGCTGGTCCATGGGGAACCTTGAGTGGGTCCGGTGCGCCTTTCGCCTCTGCATTCACTACAGCTCAACTTGTCGAAATCGCCATCAATTTCTCCGATTTCGGGCTTGATCTCAACTCGGTGAGCGGTGCTTGCTTCAACATCTTTGGTTCTATGATTGTGAAAACACGATCTTCTTCATCTTGGTCATCAGAATTGAAGGATTTGTCGGGCCCATTCACTTTCGGGAATTTCAGCGAGGTGCAGGCCTCTGCCGGCAGTGATCAAAGCATCAATTGCAGTCAATCAACTGTGACATTGAATGGATCTTCTTTGACTCCCGGTGCCGTTTACAACTGGAGTACATCCAATGGAAATATTCTTAGTGGAGCCAATACGTTCAATCCAGTAATCGATCAACCCGGAACCTACGTCCTGACTGTATCGAGCCCGAGTCTTGCATCCTGTGTGACTTCGGATACGGTAGTCGTTACACGCGATACTGTGCGTCCTACGGCGAACGCCGGCTCCGATTGGCAATACGTTTGTGGAAGCCCCAATACATTCACATTGAATGGGGTCGGGACTACTGCGGGCGTTGATATACAATGGACAGCGTTTAACGGAGGCTCAATATTGAGTGGCGCCAATACGCTTCAGCCCGAAGTTTCGGCAACCGGTTGTTTTGTATTGACTATTACCAATCCGCTTAGCACCTGCTTTGCTGCTGACACGGTTTGTGGAACATCATCAAACAATCCGCCGGTTGTTACAGCCTCATTGGTTTCTAATCCCTCATGCGATTCAGCCTGTAACGGGACTATTAACCTCGCTGTCAGTGGAACTGCTGGTCCGTATGATTACATTTGGTCAGATGGTGCTGTAGTTCGTGATAGAACCGGTTTGTGTGCAGGTAACTATACAGTCACAGTAACTGCACCCAATGCATGTAGCACTACCATTGCAGTTCAACTTGCTGCTCCGGCACCGCTTACACTAGCCTCTGCCACAGGAACCATCAATGTTTCATGTGCTGGCGGTTCAGATGGTGTAGTCGTAGTTTCAGCAAGTGGAGGTACCGCTCCCTATTCTGGTGACGGAACATTCACTGGCTTGAACGCTGGCCAATATTCCTACACGGTAACTGATGCAAATGGATGCAGCAGTACCCTCTCGGTCACAATCGACCAGCCACTGCCAATCTCACTTACCACTACAAGCCAATTGAATGTGGCATGCTTCGGTGATTCATCCGGTCAAGTTGAGATAGCCGCTGCTGGTGGTACAGCCCCGTATTTCGGAGCTGGTACGGTTGGTGGTCTTTCTGCTGGCACTTATACTTATGTCGTGACTGATTTCAACGGTTGCAGTGAATCGATTTCGGTTACCATCAGTGAGCCAGCAGCACTCGTTGCTAGTTCTTCAGCTCAGGTTAACGCATCCTGTTTTGGAAACAACGATGGATCTGTGACTATTTCAGCAAGCGGCGGAGTGGCACCATATTCAGGAGAAGGAACATTCACCCAACTCAATGCTGGATCTTATACGTATGTTGTTAGTGATGCCAATGGGTGTACACGTGAGGTATCTGTTAGCATTATTGAACCTCAGGCTAGCCTTCAGATTGCGAGTACCCAGACGGACATACTTTGCTTCGGTGATTTGACCGGAATTGTGGACGTTTCTGTCAGTGGCGGCACCCAGCCTTTCACTTACACATGGAGTAACGGATCATCGCAGGAGGATTTGAGTGGTGTAGGAGCAGGTCAGTATGATCTTGTGATTACCGATGCCAATGGGTGTACACAGGGCATTTCGGCTACTCTAATTGGACCCTCAGCTACCTTGTCGGCCTCGGCCGGTGTTAGCCAAGTGTTGTGCAACGGCGGTACTGATGGATCCGTAAGCCTGGCTACTTCGGGCGGAACATCACCCTATTCGTACGCATGGAGCAATGGACAAACCACAGCAGATATAAACGGACTTCCTGCCGGATCTTATGATGTGTTGGTCACCGATGCGAATGGTTGCACAATCTCTCAATCCTATACTATTAATGAGCCCACCGCGCTGCAAGTATCGGTTTCATCCAGTTCGCAGGTGAACTGCAATGGAGGTGCCGATGGATCGGTAAGTATTGTAGCAAGCGGCGGTACCTCGCCCTATTCTGGCGATGGAACCTTTTCCGGATTGACGGCCGGTACTTACTCTTACACGGTAACCGATGCCAACGGATGTACATCATCTGCCACTGCTCAAATTACCGAGCCAGTAGTGGCACTGGGTTCTTCCGTGCTCACGACGAATGTAAGTTGTTATGGTGATGCCAGCGGATCGGCTGATGTGACAGTGGTCGGCGGAACACAACCCTTCGGTTATTCATGGAGCAACGGTAGTTCAAACGAAGATCTTTCGGGTGTGCCTGCCGGTCAGTATACACTTGTTATTACCGATGCGAACGGTTGTTCGGTATCACTTTCGGCATCAATTCAAGAGCCTGTTGCACCGCTCGCTGCATCTGCAATCCACGCTAATGTGAGTTGCTTCGGTGATGCCAGTGGCGGAATCAGTCTCACCGCCTCTGGCGGCACAGCTCCATATGCATATGCTTGGAGTAACGGACAGACCACATCCGATTTGACATCGGTGGTAGCAGGTAGTTATTCTGTCCTGGTTACCGATGCGAATGGGTGTACTTATGCCGACAATTTCCAAATCACTGAACCCACCGGTGCTTTGAATGCCACGGCGGTATCTGCTGCTGTCCTGTGCAACGGAGGCAACAATGGTTCGATCGACCTTACTGTGAGCGGTGGCACTTCACCTTACAGTTTCGCATGGAGTAACGCTGCCAGCACGGAAGACCTAAGTGGTTTGTCGGCCGGTTCGTATTCGGTTATTGTTACCGATGTGAACGGATGTACGGCAAGCTCATCAGTTACTGTTGCGCAGCCCGTATTGGCCATTTCGCTCAGTGCGAGTGCTACGGGAGCGAATTGTATAACCGGTCAGCTCGGAACCACAAGTGCCTCGGCAAACGGCGGCACATCTCCCTATGTTTTCGCTTGGAGTAATGGATCCTCATCTGCAGGTCTAAGTGGCTTGCAGCCTGGAACATTCACAGTAACAGTAACTGATGCTAATGGATGCTCCTCGCAGCAATCGTTGGTTGTCGATGATAATTCCATTCTTGACATCACAACAATCGGTGATACTGTAATCTGTGTGGGTGAATCGGTTGAAATTTCTGCCGATCCCGTGCCCAACGCTACGTACCAGTGGTTATACAACGGCAGTCCGCTTCAGGGAGCCACCACTTACACCTTTACGACCCTTGTAGGAGGAATCTACCAACTTCAGGCAACCACATCATGCGGAACCTATACATCCAATCCGATAGAAGTTGTGCTTAGCACACTAAGTGCTGTAACGGTCAGCAGCAACGTGGTTATTTGTAGTGATGAAACCACTCAGCTGCAAGCGAGCGGCGGTTTATTGTACACATGGTCTCCCGGATTGAGTCTTTCTGATTCCACGATTTCGGATCCGGTTGCGGCACCAAGGGTGACTACCGATTATGTTGTGACTGTAACCGATGAACTCGGTTGTACAGCAACAGGAACGGTGACGGTTACGATTGAGTGCGATCCGATCGAGGTTCCCAATGGGTTCTCTCCGAATAACGATGGAAAGAACGACACCTTCGTGATTGATGGCATCGATCGTTTCCCTGGAAACGCGCTCTACATCTACAACCGTTGGGGCAACTTGGTTTACAAGGAGAAGGATTATGCAAACCAGTGGGATGGTCGTTCCAATGTAGATGGTACAATCCTGGGACAGGAGCTGCCCAATGGCACCTACTTCTACATCCTCGATTTGAACACCGGCGATAAGCCACTCAATGGTTTCGTCATGATCCGCCGTTAAATCACAGCTTTATAATAACACAACACAGCTATATCTGACCACATGATACACGCATTCAAAAAGACGATTATCGCAGGAAATATCCTGGTTATGCTCGTCGCATTTTCTGAACGGGCACAGGCACAGCTCGAGCCCCAGTTCACGCAGTACATGTTCAACGAGATGTTCATCAATCCCGCTTATGCAGGTTCACGCGACTTCATGTCGATGAACCTTGTGTATCGCAACCAGTGGGTGGGAATCGACGGTGCTCCGACAACACAGAATTTCACGGCACATACACCCTTGCGCAATGAGCGCTTTGGCGTAGGACTATCGGTCATGAACGAGGAAATCGGTGTTACACGAGATCTGTCTGTCTTTGGAAACTATGCTTACCGCATGCCCGTCAGCTTCGGTTTTGTGTCGCTTGGACTATCCGCCGGGATCATTCACCACACCGAGCGGCTGAACGACATCAACACGAACGAGGACAACGACAACTCCTTTGTTGGTACCCCCCAGTTCAATCTTCCCAACGCAGGTTTTGGTGCCTATGTGAACGGTGACCGCTTCTACGCTGGATTTTCCATACCACGACTTCTGGAAAACAACATCGATCCGTTGAAGAACAAGTCCACGAATGGCATCAACACGGACTATTGGCACTATTACATCACCGGTGGTTACGTAATTCCGGTGAATGAGAATGTGCGCATGAAAGCCACTACTATGATTAAGGCTGTGTCAGGCGCTCCACTCATTGTAGATATTGGTGCACATGCTCTGTTTCATGAGATGTTTTGGATCGGAGCCAACTACCGCACCGGTGATGCTGTAGCGGCTGTGGCTCAATTCCAGATCAACAATCAACTGCGCATGGGTTATTCCTATGATTTCACAACGACTGAGCTGAAAAACTACAGTTCCGGAACGCATGAAATTACCTTGGGTTATGACTTCTCCTTCGACAAAAAGCGTGTCGTAACACCGCGCTATTTCTAATCAACAACATTCATGAAGCGCCGGGCAGGAACATTTCTGTCCGGCGTTTCACATTTCCGCAGGCTGTGGTTTTAACTTTGCGCCATGCAAGCGGAAGCATTGATACTCGATTTAGGTGGGGTTCTGATAGACATCGATTACGGAAAAACAATCGAGGCCATGAGCCGGATAGGCGGTGTCGATTTTCAGCCGCTTTTCAGTCAGGCCGAGCAGGTTGGCCTATTTAGTGATTACGAATGCGGTCGGATTCAAACACCCGAGTTCCGTGTTGGGCTCCGTAGGTACATGAGATTATCGCCCACCGACCAAGAATTGGACACGGCCTGGAATGCCATGGTAGGCCATTTTCCTGTAGGCCGTCTGGATACAGTCCGCAGGATGGCGGAGCGAATGCCCGTGTTCCTCCTCAGCAATATCAATACCCTTCATGAGAAGGCCATTCAGGAATTGCATGCTGGTCGCCCGGATGAGCAGGATTATGAGCGTTTATTCAATGGGGTCTATTTCTCTCATCGAATTGGTTTCCGGAAACCCGATCCAGCCGCATTCAAGCTAATTCTGGATGAACAGGGTCTGCAGGCTTCATCCACCATCTTCATCGACGATAGCATACAACATGTTCTTGCCGCCCAAAGTCTTGGCCTGAGGGCCTTTTGGTTGGATTTAGCATCCGGAAAAACCCTTGAAGGCTTTCTTTTTCAGTAGTAAAATTGGTGTGGATAGATTGGTCAATTCTGCAAACAATTAACTTGACTTGCGACATTTGAATGCGTACCTTGCTTAGGATAAAGTAAGTACATCAATTAAGTCAACAACTACAAATCGGGTAAACCCCGCCTTTGAAAAAACCGTTTAACTATTTGAATCTGAATATTCAGAGTCAAAGCGCATTGAGCTAGCAAGTGGCTCTAAAATTAGCAGACATAGACAATAGGAATCTCGTATGATTAACGTCTTGACCGTAAGGTTGTATATGATCCACGCTTTCGTTCTGTTGTTTTCAGTAACAGCAAGCCTAGCGACACCTTGCGAATTTTATTTGAACAACGGTCCGCTTTCTCGCGCAACTGCTTTTAACGAAGAGCGTTTATCTAGTTCAACGTACTCAGGTTTGGCCCAGCGATTCAATGGGTTGACGGGTCAGATGACTGGTATCCGTTTTTGGGCCCGTGCTGTAGGAAGTAGTCAAACAATTCGCGTCATTCTGTACCAGGAATCGGTTGGTTTTCCGAGTACGATTATTGCTCAAACCACCGCGTTGGTTCCGGCTGTGCCTACTTGGCAGCAGATTGATGCAACCTTTGCGTCGGCGGTTAATGTCAGTGGGAATGTAATCTTGTCTATTGAGCCGTCAACGCCTTCAACCAACGATATCTGGTTGAAGCATAATTTAGAAGGAAATGCATCTAATAACTTCATTGGGAATGGTGGTGGATTGTATCTGAATCTTGTACGACAGGGGGCGACTTGGTACAAGGATCTCAGTAATGGTGATCCCTCTTGGGATTATGATTTCATGATTATGCCTCTTCGCACATTCTCCATCAATCCGGCCTTCAGCTTCAACGCGAACAACCTTTCGGTGGCATTTTCCAATACCTCTACCAACGGATCCACGTATGCATGGGATTTTGGTGATGGGAACAGCTCTGCAAGCGCCAATCCATCCCATCTATATGCCGCGTCCGGTACTTATCAGGTCAAACTAATGGTTGGAGGTCCCGCAGGATCTGGTTGTTCGGATTCTGTTGCCCAGATTGTTGTCCTTACAAACACCTCGTTACAGGAAACCGCCATCGGTATTGCACGGCCTTACTTTGATCCATCCAGCAAGATTCTGAGATTTTTATCGTTAGCCGACCAGGAGTGTTTCATCTTCGGCGTTGACGGTAAGATTATAGAGGCCTTCCATGTGTTTCGAAACGAAGACGTGGCTCATCAGATTCAAGTGCCTTCTGTTGGTGTTTATAGCATGCGATCATCTCTTTCAACAACACCATTCAGATTTGTAGTTCATTAACCTAAAATACAACAAAAATGAAGTCGTTACTTTCTTTTGGTCTGATTCTCGCTTTGAATTTGTCTGCCGATAATGTCAAAGCTCAGCTCAATATCACCGATAAAAAACCTACGGCAGATATTCATAATCCATCGAATATCGATTTGGCCCCACCTGTGCCGGAGCCTCAGTTCGTCATAGGAGATGACGGGCAGAAGGTTTATTTTTCAACAAAGCCTGCTACTGTAATTGATGCTCCCGCTGTAATTATCGACGAACGAAGGAAAACGCCTCCCATCAAGGATGATACTAGTGTCAAGCCCAATTAAGTAAACTCAATTGCCTTTATCATCAAATTAGTTCCACTAAGCCCTATTCATCATGAATCATCGCGTGTTTGCTGTACGAATGTTCAACATCATGTTTATGGTGTTTTTTCCAGCTGTCATTTGTGCTCAGACGGTCATTTTCCAGTCGGGCTTTGAAACTGGTGACCCAACATTCACATACAGTTGCGGATCTTGTACTGGAGGATTGGCCAATGGCACCACCAATCCTAGAACGGGTACCAACGCTGGATTCATCAACGGTGGATCAACCAAAAGTTATGATGGTTCGATCATTACCGGATCTCAAATCAATTTCCTTGCAGGAAAGTATTACGTGATTGAGGTATGGGCTTCAATCGCTAACTGTAATGGTTCACTAGATATCATAAAGTCTGCCACCAACACGAATGCAGCAATGGTTAACGCAACAGGTGCTGACATCATATTAAACGGAAACATCAATGTCACAACGGTTGCATATACCCGATATTCGGCCACATTTTCAGTCCCTGCCAATGAGAATAAATACATCGGTTTCCAACTCAATAGTCCAGGTGGCGGTCCTTGTGGAAACCTCGCTCAATACATTGACGATATCACGGTTACTCAATACGATTATCCCCCATGCTCAGCTTATTGTCCCCAAGGTGGTACGACCTCAGGGTCCAGATACATTTCGCAAGTGGTATTCAATGGAATCAGCAGGAGCAGTGGTTTCGACGGATATGCCTGCACAGGAAATAGCGCTTCCATCAGAAGAACATTGACCTATAATTTGGAAGTAACCACTCCAACCTCAACCTCCGTTTATTATTCAGCTGCATGGATTGACTGGAATGCTGATGGTGATTTCATTGATGCTGGTGAGGAGGTGATGTCAGGCGCTGTTGCGCATCCTGCCACTTTGCGAACAGAGGCAATCACGGTTCCTGCTACGGCTGCACTTGCAACTACCAAAATGAGGGTTAAAACCAAGTTCAATACCGCTATCACTGGACCATGCGAGGCTGTTTTGACCAACGATGATGTAGAAGATTACGACATCACAATACTTCCCGCACCGGTAAACATGGTTTATTCCGCAACCAATGTCACCCAGATAACCAGCAATGTCAATGCGGGGTCAACCCGTCAGGAGGTGTTGCGTGTGAACATCGTTACTACTGGACAGTTGGCGGCTCCTAACGCAACGCAATTGGTTTTCACAACGCTTGGTACCACCAATATCGGTGATATCACCAATGCTCGTGTGTACTATACAGGCAGCTCTTCCACTTTTGCATCCACATCCCAATTGGGCGCAACGGTTGCTGTACCGCCTAACGATCCTACCAGCATGACCTTTAATTTCACCCGTGCATTGGCGGAGGGTGACAATAACTTCTGGATTGCTTATGATGTGGTGGCAACTGCACCAGGTGGAAATGCCATCGACGCCAAATTGGTTAGCACTACTGTAGCGGGAACTACGTATACTTTGAACGCTGATCCCTCCGGAAGCCGTCCTATAGTGGCCTCAACC
>Ga0315902_10007762_pt1 | contig 14617 bp, 12 predicted proteins | sample LakEriMetagenome_9_FD_203523 | JGI IMG/M metagenome (GOLD analysis project Ga0315902, IMG submission 203523) | Freshwater fungal communities from buoy surface, Lake Erie, Ohio, United States - Buoy 12 MA117 | ecosystem: Environmental > Aquatic > Freshwater > Lake > Lake biofilm | place: USA... | reverse complement strand
ACCAAAACCACCGGACGCGAAGCGCGACGCAACTTGGCCCCCAATTCGGTGTCGAGCGGCAGGAGTCCGTCTTTGCCGTCGACGACGAAGAGAACAACGTCCGCGCCCTCCAGGGCATCATCCGCCGCGCGGTGCGTGGCCTCGGCGAAATCCGGATCCGGCGAGGCGCCGATGCCGCCGGTGTCGACGATACCGAAGGGAGCATGGCCGAGTTGGCAGACCGCCTCAATGCGGTCACGCGTCACGCCGGGTTGGTCGTGCACGATGGAAATGCGCCGCCCGGCGAGGCGGTTGAAAAGGGCGGACTTCCCGACGTTCGGGCGCCCGACAAGCACGGCTTTTTTCATTCTGCTTTCGCTGCTCCTCCCATGGCGTTCATGCCGCGCCAGATGTAGCCGATGCCGCTGAGAAAGGTGAAAAGCCCGGCCGCCCAAACGATCCATTTTTGCTCGGGGACTTGCAGCAAGACCCACGCCACGGCGGCCATTTGCAACGCGGTGGCGATTTTGCCGAGGATGCTCGGGCGGACTTCCACATCACCCGTGAAAAATTTGAGAAGCCCGCAACCGACGAGGATGACCACATCGCGCGCGATGACGAGAATGGGAAACCAAAGCGGCAGGCTGACCGGCCACGGATAAAGACTCAACGTGATGATCGCCGTGAGAAGCAGGCCTTTGTCCGCAATGGGATCAAGCACGATGCCGAGAGCGCTGCGTTGGTTGAAGCGACGCGCGATCCAGCCATCGAGCCCGTCGCTTGCCGCGGCGATGACAAATGCCGCCACCGCGCACCAGCGCAACCATTCCTCGGGCAAGCCATCGCGCACGCTCTCTGAGTAGTAAACCGCGAAGGCAACAAATACCGGGATGAGCAGAATGCGCACCAGCGTGATTTGGTTGGCCACGGTCATGAATGAGGAGGGTGCCGAGCAACGTCGCGCGGCGCAACAGATTCTTCCTGCATTTTGCGCAGACCACCACCATGATGATGTCCCGTGCAATGACCGCCCCCCTGCTCCATTGCCGCGACTTGCAATGCATGCGCCCGCTCTGGCGCGAAGGCGCATCGCACGTCCGCGGGGTCACCGCGGAATTTGCAGCCGGACGCTTCCACGCCATCACCGGGCCCGAGGGCTGCGGGAAAAATTTGCTTCTCCACATGCTCGGCCTGCTCGAGCAACCGGATGCGGGCGAGGTGTGGTTCGGCGAAACGAACGCAACCGCGTTGGCGGCCAGCGAACGCGACGCACTGCGTCTGCGGCAATTCGGTTTCCTTTTTCCCGCCTGCGCGTTGTTGCCCTCTCTCAGCGTGCTGGAAAACATCGCCTTCCCCGTGCTCAAAGCCGGCGGCACGACCGAGGCCGAGCAGGCCGAGCACACACTATCCGCCTTGAGATTTTGCGGATTGGAGGACGAAGCCGAGCAACGGGTCGGCAATCTCCCGCCGGAGCGCCAGGCAGTCGCCGCGTTCGCCCGGGCCATCATTCACCGCCCGCCGCTCCTGCTCGCCGAGTCGCCCGCCGCGGAGGAAATCCTTGTTCCCCTCGCCCGGCGCGCGGTCGACGAACTGGGGCTCACTGTCGTCTGGGGGGCACGGCCCGACGGACCGGCCATCGAAGCGTCCGACGGCTTGGTCGGCATGGCGGACGGACGCCTCGAAGTGGCATGAACCCGCTTTTGCCGCCGGCGCAACTCGATGCCTTAGCCATCGTCGGGGCTGGCAGGTCGAGTTTTGCCCCGGCCTTCCGTTTGCTGCCGGCCGGGCGGCGCAAGGACCTCGAGACGTTCTACGCTTTTTGCCGTGCGGCCGATGACATTGCCGATGCGGAAGGCCTTGAGCAGAGCGGGCGCTACGCTGCCCTCCAAGCGTGGCGAGCGGCCTTCCGAGATCCCGGGTTGCGAGGCCTGCCCGGCAACCTGCGCGAACTTATCACGCGGCGCGGGCTGGATCGTCGGCTATTCCTCGAATTGCTCGATGGCACCGCGACCGATTTGGCTGCGCCGGTGCGCATGGCCACGCGTGCCGATCTGGATCTTTATTGCCACCGCGTAGCCGGGACAGTGGGTCAGCTTTGCCTGCCCATTTTCGGCGCGGATCCAGGGCGCTCGACAGCGTACGCCGAAAAGCTTGGACGCGCTCTGCAATACACCAACATCCTGCGTGACACGAAATACGACCTCGAGCGCGCACGTATTTACTACCCGCTGGATGAATTGTCGGCCGCACGGGTGGTGTCTTTTCCACACGATGCCCGGGATTACTTGGTCTGCTTTGCGGAGCGGACGGATGCGTTGTTCGATGAGGCGGCGGAAATATCCCCACCGGAGGAGGCCAGAGCCTTGCGGCCGGCGCGCGTCATGGCCTCGATCTACCGGTCGCTGCTCCGCAAAATGCGGCGGGATGGGATTCGCGTGACCGAGAAACGCTATCGCCTTTCCACCGCGGAAAAACTCGTGGCACTGGCCCGCGCGTTGCTGGCTCAGTAGCCGGCCTTTTTCAGCAGGGTCGAGACACCTTTGGTGTTGTTGGCCATGTTCGCCATGCGGAAGAACGCGTGTCCCGAAGGTCCGCTACCGACCGTGCGCGACAACCCGACTTGCTTCACGATTTCCTGGGCGGGCCAGCCTTGCTCGCTCATGCGGTAAGCGGCGATGCCGGGATAAACGGGAACGCCTCGCGGGTTGATCGAGGGACTGCGCCACCATTTGAGCAATTCGGTGAATGACTGGTCGGAGTTGTCCTTCCAGTAAAGTTGCGGCGCGATGTAGTCGACCCAACCGCTCCGCATCCACTTGAGCGGGTCGGCATAGATTTCGTTGAGTTGGTCGAGTCCGGCTTTGACCGTGGATGGCTGGCCTTTGGTATAGATGCCGAATGGACTGACGCCGAACACCGCATCCGGGCGCGCTTCTTTCACCGCCTGCGAGGAGCGCGCGATGAGACGGTTGACGTTGTCGCGCCGCCAATCGCCGATCGAAAGCGATCCGCCGCCCGCCCGGTAGCTGTCGTAGGTTTTGCCGTCGGGAAGGCGACCGACGGAAGGATAGGGATAGAAATAGTCGTCGAAGTGGATGCCCGCCACGTTGTAGCGGCGCGCCACATCGCTCACCACCTTGACCACGTGATCCTGAACTTCCCTCGAGCCGGGATCCATGCACATGACCGAGCCGACCTTGTAGGCGTAGCGGTTGTAACGGCGCGCCATGTGATTCGATGCCAATGGCGCACCCGCTTTAACCGAAGCGCGATACGGATTGAACCACGCGTGCACGCGGATTCCGCGCTTGCCAGCCTCGCTGATGCAAAAGGCCAGCGGATCGTAGCCGGGATCCTTGCCCTGCGTTCCCGTGAGGAACCGGCTCCACGGTTCGAGCGAGGAACGATAAAGCGCGTCGCCCTCGGGGCGCACCTGGAAGAAAACATCGGTCAACCCGAGCGACTTGGCGGAGTCAAGGAGGCGGACGAGCTCCGCCTTTTGCTGCGCGGCAGGCAGGCCCTTCTTCGACGGCCAGTCGAGATTGTGCACCGAAGAGATCCACGCACCGCGGAACTCGGCCTGCGCAGCCAAAGCCAGCGCGAGGAGAAAGACAAAACTAAGCCACGATTTCGGTGCCGACGCCTTCATTGGTGAAAATTTGCAACAACAAAGCATGCGGAAGGCGCCCGTCAATCATATGCGTCTTGCCGACACCGCTGCGCAGCGCCTCGACCGCGCCCTGCACCTTGGGAATCATGCCGCCTTCGAGCACCTTTTGCCGGATGAGCGTGTCGACTTGATCGGCACGGACGGTGGCAACGAGCGAACCGGGATCTTCGCGGTCGCGCATGATCCCGGGCACGTCGCTGAGAAAGATGAGCTTCGCCGCGCACAACGCACCGGCAATGGCGGCGGCAGCCTCGTCGGCATTGATATTGTATGTCTTCCCATCGGCCCCCTTGGCCACAGGGGAAACGACCGGAAGGCGCTCTTCGCGCAGAACTTTTTCCAAGGCCGCAGTTTCGACGCCGGTGACGCGCCCGACAAAACCAAGATCTTCCATGACACCCTTGTCGTTTTCAACCGGAGGAAGCTTTTCCGCCCTCAGCACATCACGCCCGGAGAAACCTTGCGCGTGGCCGCCGAACCCACCGACGGCGTTAACCAACCGCGGGTTGACCTCGCGGTCGAGGACGTCCTCGACGATGCGGATCGATGCCTCGTCAGTCACACGCAGCCCATTGACAAATCGCGCAGCAATGCCGGCCTCGCGCATTTTGGCGCTGATCGCCTTGCCGCCGCCATGGACGAGCACAGGGTTGATTCCCACAGCTTCGAGAAAAACGACATCGCGCAGGAGTCGCTCGACCGCCTCCTCGCTCTCCATCGCACTGCCGCCGTATTTGATGACGAAAGTCTGTCCGCGGAATTTCTGGATAAAAGGCAGCGCTTCGCTGAGCGCCGCCGCGCCAATCTGGGCGTCTTGAAGACTCATGCTATTCGCTCAGGTTGAGTTCCACGTATTTCTCAGTCAGGTCCGTGGTGTAAACCGTGTAGAAGGCCTTGCCTTGGTGCAGGTCGACGGTCACGCCGAATTTGTCCGGAGTGACGGCGGCGACGAGTTTTTCCTTCGGAGTGGGAGCGGCGGTTCCACCCCGCACGGCAATGACGCCATCGTAGTAAATGTCGACCAACTCCTCGCGGATGCGCACACCGCAATAACCGACGGCATCGAGGATGCGTCCCCAGTTCGGGTCGTTGCCGGCCCAGGCGCATTTGACCAAGGTCGAGTTGGCAACGGCTTCGGCCACCTTGCGCGCGGCCTGCAGGCTGGAAGCTCCGCGCACCTGCACGGTGACAAACTTCGACACACCCTCCCCGTCGCGCACGATCATGTGCGCGAGCTTGAGGCACACTTCGTTGAGCGCTTCCAAGAAAAGCGCATGGTCGCCCGTTCCGGTCTTGATCGACACGCCGCCCGCCGCGCCATTGGCCAGCGCGAGCACCGTGTCGTTCGTGCTCATATCGCCGTCCACCGTGATGCGGTTGAACGTGCGTTCGGACGCGTGGTGCAACGCGTTTTGCAGCGTGCCTTTGGAAATTTTCGCGTCCGTTGTGACCACACAGAGCATGGTCGCCATGTTCGGATTGATCATACCTGCGCCTTTGGCCAGGCCGCCCACGCGGAAGGTCCCGCCGGGGGCGCGCACTTCGAGTGCATATTCCTTGGCGAAGCTGTCGCTCGTCATGATGGCCTTGGCCGCTTCCAAGCCGCCTTTGGCCGATAAACGCGCCGCCAAGTCGGGCAGCTTGGCTTTCATTTTTTCCACCGGCAGAGCGACGCCGATGCGTCCGGTCGAGCAAACGAGAATCTGGCTGGTGGCGCATCCGAGCACCTCAGCCGTGCCCGCAGCGAGCGTCTTCGCCGCGGCGATCCCGCAGGGTCCCGTGCAAGCATTGGCGTTGCCGCTGTTGAGGAGGACGCCTCGCGCGAGTTTCGCTTTGAGATGCGCTTTGGAGACGCGCACCGGCGCGGCCTTGACGCGATTGGTCGTGAACACGCCCGCGGCGACGGCGGGAACTTCCGAGGCAACCAGCGCCATGTCCTCACGTCCTTTGTTCGCGGCCTTGATTCCGGCAAAGACCGCGCCGGCCAGAAATCCTTTCGCGGCGGTGACACCGCCTTTCATCGTTTTGATTTTGCTCATACCAATCCCGTTGTCTCGTCCCAACCTTGCGAGATGTTGAAGGCTTGCACCGCCTGCGCAGCCGCACCTTTGCCCAGATTGTCGATCGCGCTGAAGAGCAGCAAACGTCCGGTCCGCGCGTCTTCCCGCACCGCAATGTCGATAAAGTTTGTGTTCGTCACGTGCTTCGAGTCGGGCAAATGCGGAACGATGCGGACAAAGGTCCGGTTCTTGTAAGCCTCGCGCCATGCGGCCTCAACCGCTTTGGCGTCTGTGTCTTTGGCCGGCTTGGCCACAATGGTGGAAATCATGCCCCGGGTGACGGGGACCAAATGCGGCGTGAAACTGACGGTAACTTTTTCCGCGGCCGCGGCGGAAAGTTCCTGCTCGATTTCCGAAAGATGCCGGTGCTTCGGCGCACCATAGGCCCGGAGGCTCTCGTTGCACTCGGCGAAAAGCAGCGCCACATCGGCCTTTCTGCCCGCGCCACTCACACCGCTCAGACTGTTGATGACGATCGAGTCGGGCTCGATCAATTTGGCCCGCAGAAGCGGCACGAGCGGAATCAGGATGCTGGTCGGATAGCATCCGGGACAGGCGAGCAAACCGGCGCCCTTCAGCGCGTTATTGCCGCAAATCTCCGGCAAGGCATAGACCGATTCGGCCAACAACTCCGGTGCCGGATGTTTCTCGCCGTAAAACTCCGCGAAGACATCGGCTGACTTCAGCCGGAAGTCCGCGCTCAGGTCGACGACTTGAACGCCTGCTTTCCTCAATGGGGCGGCGAACTCCGCGGCGAGCCCGTGCGGCAGCGCGAGAAAGACCGTCGTGGCGCCGGATTGCTTCAACGCATCGAGGGAAGGCTCGACGAATTTCATCCCCGCGAGGGCCGATCCCGCCATCCGCGGAAAAACCTCCGCCACAGTTTGACCCGCGGACTGCCGCGAGGTCACCGCGACGATCTCGACTTGCGGATGCCGCGCGAGCAACGCGACGAGTTCCTCGCCCGAGTAACCGCTTGCGCCAACAATGGCTGCCTTTAGCTTTTGCACCCCGCCCTTCTAACCCGCGGGCCCGCGCGTGGAAACGCGGAAAGTCAGTAGACTTTTTCGCGGCGGCGCTTCTCGCGCGGCAAAGCCTCCTCGCCGAGAAACTCATGGTTGTCCGAGAGACGGTAGAGCGCGCGGCGCGCCAACCCGACGAATCGCGGGGCATGACGGTCGAACCAGTGACTGGCTCTCAGGTAAAGCCAACCGGAAGCGAGTAGTTCGGCCGTGGCCAGAATGGCGACCAGACCGGAGGCCCAGCCCGCGAGGGACGACGGATCCGTGCCCGGGCCTGCCGGCCACAGACAGGCCGCAGGCCAGGCCAAAATCGCGGCAAACGATGCCATGCCAAAACGCCACCCCAAAACACGGCGGCGGGCCGGCCAGTAAAAGCGCTCGGGAGGGACGGGCCGCGTGCGCGGATGAAGCCGCGACAAGCCGTGGGCGCGGATCAGTGCGTGCCAGCGCCAAACGGTGAGCAAAGGCACCAACACCGCGGCCGCGATAATGGTCGGCGCGCAGGGCAAAGTGAGCACGAACTCCAACGCACTGAAAAAAACCCAGGCGACAATCGCGATGAGAAAAAGGAGTTCGAACACGCAGGGATGATCGCCTCCCGCGCGCGGAACAGGCAAGCCCCCGGAACCTTCATGGGCAGCGCAACAGAGGAGGAGTTCACGAACCGGGTTGGATCATTGCAGCGGGGCCATCAGCCTCGAAAGCCGGCATGCCGCGCGGAACCAGAGCGGCCGCGTCGTGAAGTCCTCCACCTTCGTCTGCAGCGCCCCTTCGAAGTCCTTCGCCAACATCACCTCGACCTCCTTCACGAAGACCGGATCGTCGGAAAGCGCGCTGATTTCGAAGTTCAGCCGGAAAGAGCGGTTGTCCAGATTTGCCGTGCCCACACAGGCCAAACAGTCGTCCACCAGCATCACCTTCTGGTGGAGGAATCCGCGCTGATAACGGAAGATTCTCACACCATACGGCAGGGTGTCCTCGAGGAAGGAAAACGACGACAGCCACACCAGCAAATGATCCGCCTTTTCCGGCACGAGGATCCGCACGTCCGCGCCGCGCAGGGCTGCGGTCTGCAAAGCGGTGAGCACGCCTTCGTCCGGCACGAAATAGGGCGACGTGATCCATAGCCGTTCTCGTGCCGTATTCGCCGCCTCCGCCACCACGAGATGCCAGGAATCGGCGGGATCCGCCGGGCCGGTCGGGATGATCGCGGCGGATTGATCGCTCTCCCTTGGATGCGCGTCCCACGACAGCTCGGGGATTTCCCCGCAAGCCCAATACCAGTCCTCCAGGAAAACCAGTTGCACCGCCTGCACCGCGGGACCCCACATTTGCAGGTGGGTGTCCCGCCAGGCACCGATGCTCGCGTCCTCGCCCAAATACTCTTCGCCCACATTCATCCCTCCAAGAAAGGCCTCTCGCCCGTCGATCACCACGATCTTGCGGTGGTTGCGGAAGTTCAGCTGCAAGCGCGACCACCAGCGGCGGTTTGTCCGGAAGGAATTGCACCGCACGCCGGCCTGCGCGAGTTCCTCCAGGAAGCGTCTCGACAAATTGACGGAGCCCATTTCATCGAACAGGAAATACACCCGCACTCCGGCCCGCGCGCGTTCGATCAGCACCTCCTTGAGCCGGTTGCCCACCCGGTCGTTTTTCACCATGTAAAAGTTGACCAGCACATACTCCCGAGCACTGCCGATGGCATCGAAACCCGCCTTGTAGGCGTCCTTCCCGTCGATCAGCAGCTTCAGCTCGTTGCCCCGCGTGAACGGCAGTCCGCCGAGGATCTCCGCCCCGCGGGCGAAAGCGTTCTTCACCGCCAGTTGGTGCTTCCGCAGCCGCAGATGCATGTCCTCCGAGACCTCGCGCAGTTTCTGATTGTCCACGCGGCGGCTCCTCACGTAGCCCGCGAATCGACGATGCCCGGCGATCCAGTAAAGCGGGATGGCCAGAAATGGAAACGTCGCCAGTGAAATGATCCACGCGATCGCTCCCTGCGCCGTCCGCGCGTTCATCAGCGCATGAACGACATGCAAAAAGCCGATCACGTACAAAATAATGATCCCACCCAGTTCGAGTGCGAGGGTCCATTGTTGCTGGGTCACCCCCGCAATCTAGCAACCGGAAAACCGGTGTCCAAGGCAGCAAAAACGGAGCAAGCGGGACAGGCAAGCGCCTGCCCCGACGTGCCCGAAGCGACTCATGGAGAGATCGGGCCGGCAGTCAATGCCGCCAAGCTCGGTGATCCGCCATGCATTGCCTCCCAACGGGCGCGCAACTCGGCCACATCAACCGGCGCCCCGCCGGATTCCTTAAGACTGAAGATCTGCGCGCTGTAGGGCGCGAGAGTTACATCAACCTCGTTGTTGCTGCCGCTCCGCAGGTCCGTAGTGGTCACGCCAGTGAAGTCGCGTCCGTATTTGGCATCGTCGGTGTTGAGCAAGACAGACCAAGTCCCCGAGCGAGAAAACTTCACCGGAACGCGGTCGAGCTTCTCCCCGGAGAAATTGACCACGACCATGATGTCGCCGCCGCTTTCGCCCGGAAGATGCCGGCTGAAGGCGAGGAGTTTGCGGTCCTCGTCCACCGCCGCGACGCGAGCATACACATCGGTCAGTGCTTTGCTCACACCCTCGAGATTCCTCCGCAGATGAACGAGATCGCGATGGAGAAGAAAGGAGCGGAAGGCGTCCTCCCCGCGCTGCCACTCGATGGGATTGGAATCGTGGAATTCCCGCAACTCGAGGAGTTCCTGACCCATGAAAAGCAGCGGCACGCCCGGTGAAGTGAGCGTGAGCACGGCGGCCAAAGCGCTTTTACGGCGCGCTTTCAGTCCGTGCGGATCGTGCTCGCTGACCTCGGTGATGAGGCGGCGCTTGCCGTTGAGCCTGCCGGTTTCGTCGTGATTCTCCGTGTAGATGACGCGGCGGAAACCGAGCTCGCTGTCCACACGGCGGGCGATTTCCTCGACGCGGCGCGCCGCATCGGAGCTGCGCAGCAACTGCGGAACAACACCCTCGCGGTCGGCTCCGTGAAAATCGTATTCCCACGAGGCATCGAAGCGGTTGTCGCCGACCGAATCCTCGGCCACGCTGATTTTTCCCGGATAGTCCTGCCGGATCATGCGGGCGATGCGCTCGAGCATCTCGCCGCCCTCGGGATTTTCCACCGCGCCGTCCGAGACCGCGCGGATGTTGATCGTCGAATCCCAGCGCAGTCCGTCGATTTTGTATTCGTCGAACCACATGCGGACCTGGTCGGCGATGAATTCGCGGACTTCCGGGCGGCCGAAGTCGGGACGCGGCCCCCAAGGCGTGGAGCCCCTCTCGTTATCTTCGTAGAAGTAGATGCCGGCTTCGGTGTCGCCGCCGCCGTAGCCGTCGAACTGCCACAGGCTCAAGTTCTCCGGACCATAGTGGTTGTGCACAACATCGAGATGCACGGCGATGCCCCGCTGGTGGGCGGCTTTGACGAACTCTTTCAGCGCGTCGGGCCCGCCGTAGGCATTCTCCACGGCGAACTGGTCGCTCGGGTTGTATCCCCAGCTGTGCCGGCCATTGAACTCGTTGACCGGCATGAGGAGCACGCAGTTCACGCCCATTTCCACCAGGTGGTCGAGTTTGCCGACGGCATCGCGCAGCGTGCCCGGGTTGTCGTCCGAAGGATCCGGATCATGGAACGTCCCCGGGTGCAGCTGATACATAACGAGTTCGCCGATCGGCGCGACGGGCGCGGCAGGCGCCGGTTTACCCCAATCGAACGCTTCGGCGTCGTAGACGATGCTGCGCTTTTCGCAGGCCGAGACTTGGCGGGTGCGCGGATCCTTGCGTTCGAGTTCGCCATTGATGAGGTAGAGGTATTCGTCCCCGGGTTTGGCCGCTCTGACTTCGAGCGACCAAACTCCGGAGGCGTTCTCTTTCCTCAGGGCATCGCGGCGCCCGTTCCAACCGTTGAAGGTGCCGATGACGGAGACCGACTCCGCATTCGGCGCCCAAACGCGGAAGGTGACGCTGCTGACCCGGCCGCCGGGAGTTTTCTCGACGATCGCGCCGAGAGGCTCGGGCGCGAGTCCGGCGAAGGCGGCAGGAGGCGCGATGAGCGCACCGAGTGACAAAACCGCCGGAATCCAGCGGTGACGACGGAGCGATCCGGCGAAACCGGATGCTTGAGCTTTGCTTGCTGCTCTGGGGGAAACGTTCTTGCGGAACGGTTCCATAAGCATGGATCGCAACACGGCGCATGTCGGCGGCGCGAGAATTTTCCTCCCTCAAGCGCGTGACAATTCCGTAACGCGAAGTCGCGCGGCGATCAGTTGGTGATAATGGTGAAGTCTCGGTTGAATTTCCGCGCCACGGGCTCGTCGGTCACGATGACGGTCGTTCCGGGTTGGACCGTGTCATAGAGCTTCGCCGCAAAGAGCGGGTTCACCGCGACCCGCCGCCCGAGATCATCGGCATCAAGCTGCGGCCCCTTGTCTGTGCTCACCCGCATCCATTGGCGCGCGGGGCGACCGGGCACCCACGGACTCGCTTTGCCGCTCGTTCCCTCGAGCAAGGTGAAGACGTGGTTGCCGAGGCGGCCGCGCCCCGAGATTTCGGCGGCGGCACGGCCGATGGGATCGCCGTTGCGGTAGACGTAAAGCGCACGGTCGGCACTGCTCAGGACCATGGTGACCGGGCCCGAGGGACTGCGCGACGGGCCCCAGTCGTATTCGCCGCGGTGCAGCGGCCGGATCATCCGCGGATCGAAGTCGGCGGGGGCGAGGATGAGTCCGGGGTTGTCGGCAAGGCGCGGTTGCGGCGTTTTGCCGTCGCCGATGACCACCGTGCCTCCCTTCGCGGTGATACCGAAAAGCAGTCTGGAAAAATCATAAGGCAACCGGATGCATCCGTGGCTCGCGGGGTAACCGGGCAGCTTCCCCGAGTGCATGGCCACGCCCTGCCACGTGAGGCGTTGCATGTTCGGCATCGGCGCATTGTCATAGGTGCGCGAGTAATGCGTCTGTTTTTTCTCGAGGATGGTAAACACGCCGCTCGGGGTGCCATGGCCTTTTGCACCCGTGCTCACGCTGGTGCGACCGATCAGGATGCCGTTGCGGTAAACATGCATCACCTGCTGAGGGATGCTGACCAACGCGACAACGGGGCCGGCCGGAGAGATTTCGGGCTTCCACCAATACTCGCCGGGCTTGAGCGGTCCGGTCGATTTGCCGGTCGGCGTTCCTTTGGTATGCGCGGCCGGTTTCTCCATGGCCGGCGCGGCGGCGGCCAGCGATAGAGCGAAAAGAAAAACGAGCTTCTTCACGATCTGCGCAACTTATCAAGATTACTGGGGACGGAAAATGATCTGCTGCCGCCCGAGTGTGACAACGCGGGTGGCGGACGATCCCGCCGAGCGGACTTGCAGGGACACTTGCGTGTTTGGCTGGCCGCGGACCATTCCGATCAACTCGCGCTGGGAAACTTTTCCCGCATCGACCCAGGCACCGTTCGCGTCGGTCACCGCCACCACGGTGTCGCCCGACTGGAGCGCGCCACTCGAACCGGCCGGACTGCCGGGAACCACATTACCGACAACAGGCAAGCCATCCGCACCGCGCGTGAGCATGGCCCCGATGCCGACCGGCGCGGCACCGCTTATGCCCTGTTCGGCCGCGCTGCGCTGGACTTGATCGGTCAAGGTCGACGACCACTGCATGGCGGCGAGGGTATCTTTGGATGCCCACTCCGAGGCGATGCGCGAGACGGCGCGCGCGCGGGCCGACTCGTCGGACATGGGCAGCGCAGCCAGCGTCGCCGCAGCGGCAGCGGGGTTCCGGCGCGTTTCCGTTTCGAGCAACCCCGCCATCAAGGCATCGCGCGTATCCGGATCGGCAACGGATGTGATCCAACGTTTCGCTTCTTCAGGCGAATTCGCCGACCACTCGCCGGCCAAGCTCTCGAGGAAACGTCGGCGCCCCCACCCTTCGAGGTCGTTGCCCATGGCGACAGCCGCGGCGGGATCGGTGGCGGCAAGCTGCGCGCCGATGCGGGCATACAATTCTCCACGCCGATTGCCGTCGGTGTTCTGGCGCGACATGGCCGCGGCCTGCTCCGGCGTGATTTTGCCGCTCTCCAACAAATGGACAGCCAGCGCGCCCCCGGCTCCGAAGCGCCAGACATCGCCGCGACGGACGATTTCCAAAGAGCTCGAGCCGGTCCATTCGGAAAGCAGCTCGACCATGGCGATGTCGCGCGATTCCTGATCGGGAAGCGCGGCGATTTGGGCCAGCGCCTGATCCGGCGGGAGGGCGGCAAGCCGCGCGGCAAGCCGGGCCAGTCGCAATTCGCGTTGGCGCCCGTTGCCCGCGGCTCCCTCGGACGCAGCAGCGCCGCCGGTGGTTTTGATCCCGCTCTGCGGCAAAGTTCCTTTTTTGCTCACCGGTTCCGACTGGTCGGACGCCGAGCCATCGGATACCGAGCGGCTTTCCTCAGTCGCCGCCTTTCCGGTGGACGCAACAGTTGGTGCGTTCTCGGGGGTGCCCGCCGGCAGGAGGAGCAGCCCGAGCAAAAGAGCAGCCAGCCCGAGAAATGCAAAAGTTGCCGTCTTGGCGTTCATGGAAGGAAAAGATCGGCCCTCTAGCCGACAGATCAAGTTCCTTCGGAGGCCGCGTTGCGAAATCGGCTCGCGCCCGCGCATGGCGACAGCTAAGGCTACGGCCCATGAACCATCCGCAACTGGTTGAATTCGCGCGCAAACGTCTGGCTGAAGGCGCCACCCGCGCCGAGATCGAAACCCATCTGCGCGGACAAAAGTGGGAGGAGAAAGTGATCGCCGAGGTGATGAGCGCGGTGTCGCCCCAGGACCAAGCCGAGCCGCCGGCCGGGAATGTTTTGCCACCAAGCAAATCCTTGCTGCCTTGGCTCGCGGCGGGACTGGGCCTGATCGTTCTGATCGCCGGCTTTTTTGCTTACCGCCATTTTGCCGCGGCGCAAGCGGTGCGCGTGCTGGTTAAACACGTCACATTCGAAGGCGGAATCAAGGGACAACTCGAGGGATCGGACCGCACGCTCGAGCTCGTGCAATTCCGCGGAGCGCTCGACACCGCCGATCTGGCTGCGCCGAAGGCCAGCATGAAGCTGGACTTGGACCTGAAAGGCAAAACCGGCAAGGCGCTCAAGAATGTGTCTCCCGCGACCGACGGTCGTTTCATCGCCGCGGCGCTCATGTCGATCGCGGCGGGCGGAAAATTCCTCGGCGGCGCCGATCTTCGTTTCGCCGAGGAGAATGTTTTCTTCCACCTCGACCGCACGCCGTTCACGGCCAGCGAGGATCCGCTCATGGCCATCGTGGGCGCACTGGCCGGGCCGCAAATCGCGGCCAACCCGTGGGTGCGCATCCCGGCCGGTCCGGCGGGAACCAGCGAGACACAGGCCGCGTGGGCTCTGCTCTTCCGGCCGACCGACCAAGTGTTCGGAAACAGCAAGGAACTGCGCTTCGTCGCCAAGGAAAAAGGCGAGGACATCGATGGCACCCCGACCGAGATCCACCGCTACGTATTGAACGGAGAATGGCTGAGCAAGGAATTGCGACGCGTGATCAAGGAGACGGCGGCGGACGAAAACATGGCCATCGTGGGCATGATCCAAAGTCTCGCCACCGGAAAGGACTTGCGCGACGTGAGCAGCGCCGTCGACACACTCACCTGCACCGACGGCGAAACGAAAGTGTGGGTCGGGAAGAATGACACCCTGCCGCGTAAAATCGTCATCGAGACAAAATTGAGCGAGGGCACGCAGGTGCCGCTCTCGCTGTCACTGCGCGGCGAGATCAACGCGAGTTACGGCAAGGAGCAGACCATCGATTTCCCCGAGAAATCGGTCACGCTCGACGAATTGAAGAAAAGC
>Ga0315902_10007760_pt1 | contig 14619 bp, 14 predicted proteins | sample LakEriMetagenome_9_FD_203523 | JGI IMG/M metagenome (GOLD analysis project Ga0315902, IMG submission 203523) | Freshwater fungal communities from buoy surface, Lake Erie, Ohio, United States - Buoy 12 MA117 | ecosystem: Environmental > Aquatic > Freshwater > Lake > Lake biofilm | place: USA... | reverse complement strand
TTGTAGTATATGGACTGCGTAAAATAATTAGCCCCGACCCAGATCTCCGCATCCACTCCTGTTTCCAACTCCTTATTCTTCGCCCACAACTTGGTCCGAACGTCCACCCATTTATATTCTGCCCGGTACAATTCCATCATCAACGCATCCTCGATATGTACGATCTTCGAATACGTCGAATCGAGCTGATCGTAAGTGTAATAATTAAAGGCGGGATAATCCTTGCTAAAGTTTGAAAAGAAGAGCTTTGTCTTGTTTGTATCAAGCACCGGCGCAAGATACTTCATGAAATAGGCCTTGTCCAAGGTCGAAATTCCGACTGTGTTCTGATCAATATGCAACCCGTAAACATTTTCTGAACAAACGACATGTGCGTTTCCACGGTAATCGCGAACAAGTTGCTCTGCCGTTCCGGGAACGCTGAATGCATTGATGACTTCCACCCCGTCATAGAGTAACAACTCACTTCCTTTTTTCAACTGTTTTGGATATGTCAATAAAACGAGTCGCCCGTCCTTTTGGACCTCAAAATCAGACACACTGAGCCTTTTTGACATGAACACCGTATCAGGAATTCCCGGAGCCTTAACAACCACCTCATTGAGTGTAATATTCTTCAAAGGCATCATTTCGATTACAAGTCGCACGGTATCGCCGGGTTCTCGAATGTTGATCTTCTTCTCGCCTGAGACAGAATTATACAGAGGATGCACCAATTTGTAGGTGAGTGAAACATCATTTGGCAGACGCAGAAGGAACTGCCCTTTTTGGGATGAAGTTTTATATACTGTTTGAGAACCAAAGGAAAAGGTTCCGTTCACATTCTGAATCTCCCCTTTATAAGATTTGTCCGATGCTTCCAGGATCAGGTATACCGAATCAGCCTGCGCAATTATATTCCTTACGCAGATCATCGCTAAAAAAACCAGGATCGATCTCATAATTAGTGTTTTTAATGCAGATGAAAAGAGGAACCTAATTCCATAAAAAAAGCTTCTTGGTTAGAAGCTTTTCAATTATTTAAACTTTCAGACACCATCCGAATGTATCTTCGATCTTTCCGGATTTAAGATCATCCAGATAGTTCCTGATCTTATTCGAAATATGGCGAGATTCAAGCGAAGGCAATTCAAGTATCTCATCTCTGTAACCGATCTTGGCAATCGGTGCGATAGTTGCAGCTGTACCCGCACCAAAAGCATCTTGTAACGTTCCGTCTTTTGCAGCATTCACGATCTCCTCAACTGAAACCCTGCGCTCTTCAATCGGAATTCCCCATGATTTTGCGACATCCAGCACTGATCGCTTTGTAACTCCCCTCAAAATCGTATCTGCATCTTCAGAAGGCGTAACAAGGGTGCCATTGATTACGAAAACGATATTCATTGTACCCGATTCTTCAATATACTTATGCTCTTTTCCATCTGTCCAGACCAATTGATGAAAACCCTTCATCTGACCCTGACGCGCGGGATAAAGGCTTGCACCATAGTTACCGGCTGTCTTCGCACGTCCGACGCCTCCAATAGAAGCTCTGGTATAAAACTCCTCGATCTTCACATTTACTGGCTCAGAATAATAAGCGCCAACCGGACATGTGAATATGACGAACTTATAGGTTTCGGATGGCTTTATTCCAATAAAATCGTCAGTTGCAAACAAGAACGGACGAATGTACAATGAATCACCATCCTTACTTGGAACCCAATCGTTGTCCACTTCCACCGTTTTACGAACCAATTCAACAAAAACATCCTCCGGTATCACCGGCATACACATTCTCTCTGAAGACTCCCTGAAGCGCAGGGCATTCATTTCAGGCCGAAAGATCAAAACTTCTCCATTCTCTGATTTGTTGGCTTTCATACCTTCAAAAATAGACTGACCGTAATGAATTGCAGAAGTTGCAGGATGCAAAGACAGATTACCAAAAGGTACTATCTCAGGCTGCTGCCATGCACCGTCCCTATAGTCCATAACGAGCATATGATCTGAAAAGATCTTTCCAAACGGCAAGTTATTCCAGTCTACCTCGGAGAAACGTGAATGAGTGGTTCGCGTGACCTTTACTGAAAGGGTGTCTTGTAACATATGTTTCTTATTCAAAGCACGAATATAAGCAGAAACATTGAGCACACAAAGTTATTCGAATGGCGTGAAGAAATTAATTTCCTTATTTTTGAAAACGGTTCAACCGATGGATAAAAGTCGAGAAATATTGAAAAAATACTGGGGATTTGACAAGTTCAGATCACTCCAGGAAGACATTGTAGATGATGTTATTTATGGTCATGATACGCTCGCTCTTTTGCCCACGGGAGGAGGGAAATCGATCTGCTTTCAAGTTCCGGGTATAGCCCGTGAAGGAGTGACCATCGTGATCTCCCCGCTAATAGCACTGATGCAAGACCAGGTGAACAATCTGGTAAGCAAAGGTATCCGAGCCAAAGCCATCATAAGCGGGATGAGCTATCGGGAGATCGATATCACACTCGATAACGCCAGATTTGGTGGACTTGATTTCCTGTATACTTCCCCGGAAAGGATTCTTTCGAAGGTATTTATTGAACGGTTCAAAGGCATGGAGGTAGGACTTATTGTCGTTGATGAAGCTCATTGTATCTCAGAATGGGGACACGATTTCAGACCGTCGTTCAAGGAGATCTTCAAATTGAGAGAAATACACCCTGAAATCCCCATTGTTGCGTTGACTGCCACTGCAACCGATAAGGTGAGAGAAGATATAATCGATCAACTTAGGCTTAAAAACCCAAAAATTCACGAGTCATCATTTGAAAGAATTAATTTAAGCTATAATACATATAAAACTGATAATAAGATCAATAAAATACTGAAACACTGCTTATCCAACTCAAGCCAATGCGGTATTGTTTATTGTCAGACTAGAAAAAGCGTCAAGGATGTTGCTCGCTTGTTGCATGCAAACAAGATAAGTGTTGGTATCTACCATGGAGGAATGACCAAAGCAGATCGCGACCTGATGCTGAATGATTGGCTGAGCAATAAGATCACAGTAATGGTAGCAACAAATGCATTCGGTATGGGAATCGATAAACCGGATGTCCGATATGTATTGCACTATGAATTCCCACCTTCTCTGGAAGCATACTTCCAGGAAGCTGGAAGAGCTGGAAGAGATGGGAATGAGTCACAGACAATCGTTTTTTGGGAACAAAAGGACATCGAAATACTCAGGGAGAGGTTTCTATCCCAATTCCCGGGTATAACAGTTGTAAAACTCATCTACCGAGCAGTATGTAACTACTTAAAAATTGCTATCGGATCTGGTAAGGATGAAACGTACCATTTTGAGATCAGGAAATTATGCGATAGTTTTCAATTAGATCCAATGGAAACATACAATTCACTAAAGATCCTTGAGTTGAATGGAGACCTGACATTCTCGGAAGGTGTATTCCATCCAACCAAAGTCAAGTTCGCTGTTGGAAACCGTGAACTGTACAATTTTCAGATCCAACACCCGAAGTTTGTTGGGATAACAACTTTGATGTCCAGAAGTTACCCGGGAATCTTTGACAACTATTTTGAAATCCGAGAAATAGAGTTTGCTGCGCGCCTGAAGCTTACTGACAAAGACGTGAAAGATCAGCTGAAAGAACTTGAAAAATATGGGATAATTGATGTTTCGTGGAGTAGTTCCCTACCCTCAGTGACACTCACTCACGAGCGACTTCCGGATGATTATCTTGAACTATCCGAAGTGGCCTATCGGAAAAGAAAAGAAAATGCCGAAATCAAACTAAATGCAGCGCTTTCGTATCTCACATCAAACAAATGTCGGTCTGTTCAATTATTGCGTTATTTTGGTCAAATAAGCGGGAAATGCGGAAAATGTGACGTTTGTCAGTCGGAAACTTTCACTGTATATTCTATTTCAGAGTTAAAAAGAATGCTCCCCTCCATACTTACCCAACTGAACACCTTTGAAGATTGCCTTGAAAAAACGAATGCTGACGAAGAAGTCCTGAAAGCAGCATTAAGAGAACTCATCCTTGAGGAAAGGATAGTGAAGCTCGACGGAAAGTTTCAAGCGCGCTGATCATGAACGTCCCATGGACAATTTAAGATCATGTACCTCCTTTTGGAGATCTTGGATCGATCTGCTCAGATCATTATCATCCATGCGTACTTCAGGTAGCTCAGGCGAAATGTAATTAACAAATTTCCAGATTTCAAGAATATCATTCACATGCACATTGTAAGGCTTGTAAAATGTATTGGTAGAGCACAGCTGAAACGACTGACTTGTTTCAAGCAAATTATGCACAACTTTGAAAACGATTCCCTCATCCTTCGTAACAACGATACAGGGTGTGCCGGAACGGACCGTCATCCAGTTCTGAATGTATTCTGCCACGACATAAGACCCTTCCACAACCGGTGGCATTGAATCTCCAATTATCGGAAAAGACCTGTACTTCTTGTTTTTAGAAAGAAAAGGCAAATTAAAGGTCGGAAGAACCTTCAAATAATCCGGATCCGCATATCCGGAAGTGTAACCTGCACTTGCTTTCATTGGGATCAACTCGATCAACTCATCTTCCTGTTGGTCAACAACAGCCGTCAATACCCGAAGCTTCTGACCTTTAACATCAGCATACAATCCTTTATCTAATCGCTCCCAATCAGAAGTTGTCATTTTTTCAAAATCCTTTCTGACAAGATCATCGATAGGCACCTTGAAGTAATCACTGAAAGCAACAAGAGTTTCCAGATTAGGTTGTGCAACTCCGTTCTCATAACCACTATATGTTGAACGCGTAAGGCCAAGATCTTGCGCTACCTCCTCCTGGGATCTTTTAAGTCGTTTGCGCAATAACTTAAGATTATTTCCGATCTGCATGAACTGTTAGTTAGATACAAACCAAAGATAGAGGTAATTCCTAAATAATCATCATTTTTATGACAATAATTTAATCATTTTAATCTTTTACTCGAATTGGCTTGCCAACCTTCCTCGCATAAACAGCGATGAATTTAGCGCCAAAAAAGATGATCTGCGAGCTGTAATAAACCCAGGCTAACAAAATAAACAAGGTCCCGGCAATTCCACCACTCTTTGCACCAAAAAAGAAATTAAAAAGATAAAACTTGATGAGTAATTGCCCCGCATAAAGCAAAACAGAAGTTATCAAGCCTCCCCAGATCGCAAGTTTCCATTTAACAAAGCCATCATGCACATACTTGAATACGATCGTAAAGATCAACGCATTACTGATGATAGAAAGACCATGCCGCGCGATGTTCGAAACCATGATGTCAAGTATCTGATGATTATCAAGCATACTGTCTGTCATAGACATTAATACAGCCTGCGCAAAGTAAAAAAGAATGAGCATAACAGTAATTGCGGCAACCAAACCCAGAGAGACCAGACGAAACAAAAGATTTTTGACAAGTCTTTTACGCCGGTTAGCATGTATAATGTGCAGATCAAAGAAATCATTGATGCTTCGCCTGAGACAAACAATGAATGCAGAGCTGGTGATAAGCAAAACAAGAATGCCCATCATTTCCATAAAAAAATTACTCTTCTCAAAGTTTAACCCCCCAAGGAACTCCATGATACCGCTCACATCCTCCAAACCGATCTTGTTGCGAAGGAGGTCTTCGATGATTTGAAGCATGACTCCCTGCCCTATTAGTTTTCCAAAGTACATGATACACAAGTACAACAGAGGCACCATTGCAAATACAGTATAGTAAGCCAAAGCTGCACCATGGAACAAGCCCTCCTCTTCAAAAAAATCAACGACACTTTCCTTGATGAGTGAAGGGATCTCCCTGAAGGAAATACGGTCACTTTTTCTTTTTGACAGCAATGTATCTGACATCATTCAACGGTTTAAAACTGTAAAGGACGATCTTTTCTCGACATGCTGTTTCAAAATAATTTTCATGGATTGGACCGGTAAATAAAGACCTCATCCATTGAAGCGTTAGCACATCATGATCCGGAGCCTCTCTAATCTCATACTCATCTGGCCTGAACAAAGTCCTTTTACCCGACAAATTTACCGAATTAACCGAACCGAAAAGCTTCGCCTCCTCAATAGTCCTTGGCCGATAATAGAAATCGAACGCCTTCCCTTTACGGGTAACAACACCATTCTTCATGGAAAGGATCGCATCAGTCAGACTCAACATTTCCGAACCGTCGTGAGAAACCAAAACGATCCCGGTATTCCTGATGCGACGAAGCTCCAACAGATAATTGATCAGTTTACTGCGCAACCGTCCATCAAGATGCACAAATGGTTCATCCAACAACAAATACCTTGGTTCGCAAGCCAAAGCTCTGGCAAGTGCTAAACGCTGCTGCTCCCCTCCGGATAAAGTAGTCGCCTTTTGCTTGCGGAGTTCTGCGAGCTCCATGAGTTCAAGCAACTCCTCCACTAACGAATCACGCTCCTTTAAAGGAAGGTAAAGTATCTGCTCACGGATATTTTCCTCAACAGTGTGATAAGTGTCCAGATGAAAATCCTGATTCACAAGTTGAATGTCCGGATGTCCGGGAACCAATTTTATATGCGGCCCCCTAACCTTAAGCCCATCCAACTCCACAGTTCCGGATGAGGGCTCTAAGAGCCCACTCATGATCTTCAAAAGACTTGTTTTTCCGGCCCCACTTTTTCCAACAATACCCAAAATTACTCCGGGTGCGATCGTTAGCGAGATCTCCTTTAAAACAGGACGATCATAAGCCAATTCGATTTTTTGAACTTCAAGCATCAGAATATCAAAGCTTTAGGAAACTCCTTTGAGGCAATATAAATTCCGGGGATTGGATTTGCCATCGGTTCATAATCCTTTAAGTACAAACGCAGAACATATCCCGTGTCATCGGTAATTATCTGGTGCGAATCAACAATAGAAACGGATGCACCGATGTATGTCGGGGGAGCATCGGATGAACAGATCTCAAAAAGTAACATCGCTTCAACATCATGACTAAAATTAGTTCCGTCCGGCAATTGACCTTGCAATGGGAACGATGCATTTTCATGAACGACGACAGATGTTACTTTTGTCGTCACGGCAAATTCATCTTCCCACTCGTATCGCAGGTTATTTTCGGACTCTTCCCCATTGTGATGAGCTGCGGCATGTTCTGGTGAAAAATGCTCGTTCAAAAGGTAAACATGGATCGTACAATTCATATCTTTTATTTTAATGGATAAAATTAAAGACATTAACGGGTAATAAACAGATCTGCCGAACAGACAATCCACATCGTTTTGTTACTTTTGCCTCCATTACCAACTTTTAGAAGTCCTCAGCTTGAAAATAGTCCAGATAAATAAACACAAAACGGATTCGATCCTGAGAAAACACCCCTGGGTATTTTCAGGAGCGATCATAACCGAAACGGCCGACCTGGACGATGGAGATACTGTTACAGTTCTAGATCACAAGGGCCACTTCTTGGCACGTGGTCATTTTCAGCACGCAACAATTGCTGTACGGATATTGTCTTTCGAAGATATAGCCATTGATGAAGCGTTTTTTATTGAGAAGATCAATAATGCAGTTCGACTAAGAAAAAACTTGCACCTTCTGAACGATGAAAACACAATTTGTCGCCTCGTTCATGGCGAGGGAGATACATTACCCGGACTGGTTGTGGATTATTATGACCGTGTGGCAGTGATTCAGTGCCATAGCATAGGAATGTACAAATCGCTCGAGATGATCTCCGTGGCTCTGCAAAAGGCCTTTGATGGAGAGTTAAAGGCGGTGTACTCAAAATCAAGTGATACATTGCCTCAGAGAGCCGAAGGACAAGATAAATACTTGTTTGGTGAATGCGATACGCCGCATTGCGCTAAAGAACATGGTGTAAAACTGAACATAGACTGGATAACCGGCCAAAAAACAGGTTTCTTTATTGATCAGCGTGAAAACCGATACCTGTTAGGGAAATATGCACAAGGTAAAAAGGTATTGAATACATTTTGCTACTCGGGAGGTTTCAGTCTTTTAGCATTGAAAAACGGTGCAACATTGGTGCATTCCCTGGATAGCTCCAAAAAAGCAATTCACTTGACAGAAGAAAACGTTATCCTGAACAATTTTCAAGACAGACACGCATCGATCGCAGCAGATGCCATGGAATACATGAAAGCACTTCCGGAAGATTACGATATCATTGTTCTTGATCCTCCGGCCTTTGCAAAACACCGAGAGAAACGGCACAAAGCAATTCAGGGATACAAGCGGCTCAATGCCCATGCGATAAGACAGATCAAACCGGGAGGACTGATATTCACCTTCTCCTGTTCTCAGGTTGTCGATAAATACCTCTTCACAAATACGGTTATTGCAGCTGCGATCGAATCGGGCAGAAATGTGCGGATCATCGAACAGTTGCACCAGCCTGCTGATCACCCAATTAATGCGTTTCACCCGGAAGGTGAATACTTGAAAGGTCTCGTCATACAGGTTGACTGATCACATTTAAAAACCGGGCACACCAAAAATGACAAAAACACTGGACCTAAAATACAAGACAATTCTAAGTGTCGCTGTGCCATTAATGGTTTCAAGCTTCATTCAGTCGATCGTCTTAATTACAGATTCGTCTTTTATTAGTCGTTACGACACTCTTGCTTTTGATGCTGTGGGAAACGGTGGTCTGCTCTACGTTACCATGTACATGGCTTTGGCAGGAATGGGTGACGGAGCACAGATTCTTATCGCCAGAAGGATCGGGCAAAACAATACAGATGCTATCGGAAGGATATTCGGCACCTCCATGCTTACCCACTTCTCGATCGCAATCCTGCTTTTCCTGTTTATTCAGTTCCTGATGCCGGACTTGCTGCACTCCTATTCCAAACACAAAGACCTCAGTCAATTACAGGCTCAATATATTGGTATAAGGAGCTATGCACTTTTCTTTGCAATGATCTCACTCTCCGTGCAAGCGGTCTTTCTGGCAAGCGGAAAAACATGGGTTGTACTGATTGCTGCATTGATAACTGCCTTAACAAATGTCCTTTTAGATTACCTGTTGATCTTTGGATATGGCGGCTTCCCTGAAATGGGACTGAAAGGTGCTGCCTGGGCATCGACAATTGCGGATATGTCCGGGATGATCTTCCTTGTACTATTTCTCATTTTTTCAAAAGAAAGAAAGCAACTGGAACTCTTCTCCCATTTCTCGATTAATCTGCCAAGTATGAAAGAACTGTTCAAGGTTGGAAGCCCACTTATGTTTCAGGGTTTCCTGGCACTTGCCACATGGACCATGTTTTTTACATGGTTAGAGCAAACCGGAAAGTTTGAACTAACGGTTTCACAGAATGTCAGATCGATCTATTTTCTCGCATTTGTCCCTATTTGGGGATTTGCAGGTACAACTAAGACATACATCTCACAATACATTGGCAAACAAGATCTTGACGCATTAAGACGAATCCAAAAAAGGATCCAGCTGCTAACCATTATCTTCCTCTTCATTTTCTTTCATGGAGCGATCTTTTATCCAAAACACATGATCGCAATGATAAATCCTGAAGAAGCCTACATTGAAAAAAGTGCCGAAATTCTTCGGTTTATATCCATTTCAATTATGATGTATGGTGTTTTCAGCGTTTACTTTCAAACGATAAATGGAAGCGGCAACACAGTAGTTTCGTTCACAATTGAAGTGATTTGTGCAATTGTCTATCTTGGTTTCTCTTACTATATTATTAAGGTTGCCGATGTTGACATCTTATGGGTATGGACCAATGAATATGTTTATTTCGGTTGCATGGGAATATTCTCACTGCTGTATTTAAATTTGTTTGACTGGAAGAAAAAGGAGATCTGATGAAAAAAAATGATTTCAGAATTGTGTTCATGGGCACACCTGACTTTGCTGTTCGAATTTTAGATGAACTGGTACTAATGGATTACAATATTGTAGGCGTAATCACTGCACCCGATAAACCGGCAGGAAGAGGTCAACAGGTGAGCGAAAGTGCGGTCAAGAAATATGCAACCAAGCAAAACCTGAATATTCTGCAGCCTGCTAATCTGAAGGATGAAACATTCATTCATTCTCTCAAAGCCCTTAAAGCAGACCTTTTCGTCGTTGTAGCATTCCGAATGCTTCCTGAAGCCGTTTGGGCTATGCCCCCGAAAGGCACGATCAACCTGCACGCCTCCCTCCTTCCGAACTACCGTGGTGCTGCTCCCATAAACTGGGCCGTGATCAATGGCGAAAAAGAAACAGGAGTCACAACATTCTTCATTGAAAAGGAGATCGATACCGGAATGGTGATCGAACGATCTTCTCTTGCGATCAATGAAAATGAAACAGTTGGTGAATTGCACGATCGTTTGATGGAACTTGGAGCCAAAGTCACAGCATCTACGGTAGAAAAGATCATGCTGGATAAAGCGGAAGCAATCGACCAGCTGAAACTTACGGACGGTGAACTGAAAAACGCACCAAAGATCTTCAAGCCGGATTGCGAGATCAATTGGCAGCAAACTGCTGGCGTAGTCCACAACTTTGTGCGCGGACTATCACCATATCCGGCTGCATGGTGCGCTTTGTCGAATAGCAAAAGTGAACAACGTTCCTTTAAGATTTTCAAAGGCTCTCTAACCGCATTGCCGGTAACAAATCACGTTCAACTGAAGGAAGAGAAGGATGGGATCCTTTTCCCCTGCAGTGATTACTATTTTAAGGTCACGGAATTGCAGCCCGAAGGAAAGAGACGAATGAACTTCAAGGAGTTCTTGGCGGGAAACAGCCTAAATGACTGGTTCTTGAAGTAGTCACCTGTTCAACGATGAAAAGGTGTGATTGGTCGAAAACACCTTTATTAATGGGCTTTTCAGGGGCGTTTATCAACAAATCACTGCATTTATCAACAAAAAAGCGGTTTTTTTTCTGAAATCGCTTGTACAGCATGGATATTCAGATATATTTGTTTCGATAATTAATTACAAACATTCAAAAAACCAAAACTATGAACAAAGCAGAATTGATCGATGCTATCGCAGCTGAGTCTGGATTGTCTAAAGCAGATGCTAAAAAAGCACTAGACGGATTTGTAAACGCAACTGCGTCAGCATTGAAGAAAGGAGACAGAATTTCTCTTGTTGGATTCGGATCTTTCGCAGTATCTCAAAGAGCTGCAAGAACAGGACGTAACCCACAGACTGGAAAAGAAATCAAGATCTCTGCTAAGAACGTTGTTCGTTTCAAGGCTGGAGCTGAGCTTTCTGGAAAAGTTAACTAATCCTTTTCTGCAAAGAAATCAAAGGGGAATCATATGATTCCCCTTTTTTATGAAAGAACCTTTATAAAAAGATTTGAACCCCGTCTTGAAGCACAATGCCATACAACAAGGATCTCGCTGTTTTAAAGGAATTTTACGAAATTATTACTCCGTCTAAAAAGGAGATGTTTGAAAGGATTGCCGCCGAACTTACAAATTATCTGACGGTGGTCCTCGAAAACGTATTTCAGGAACACAATGCTTCTGCTGTGCTTCGATCCTGCGATTGCTTCGGACTTCAATCCTTACATGTGATCGAGAAGGACAATCAGTATAAGGTGCAACGCGACATCGCTTTAGGAGCAGGGAGATGGGTCGACATGTTCAATTATGACCTTGGAAACGAGCCTACTGTTGACTGCATTCAACGTCTAAAGAATGAAGGCTACAGGATCGTAGCAACAACACCACACACCAACGACCGGACGATCAACGATATCGATCTGAATGGTAAAATGGCCTTGGTATTTGGCACGGAAAGACGAGGCATTTCACAGGAGGTGAGCGATATGGCAGATGAATTTGTCAGGATCCCAATGTACGGCTTCACGGAATCATTCAACATCTCTGTTTCGGTCGCAATCACATTGAATGTATTGCGTCAGCGGCTTGAAAAAAGTGACCTCAACTGGAAACTCTCACCGGAAGAACAAACACTGTTAAAACTGAAATGGTGCAGGAAGATCCTTCGCGGCGGACAAGAACTCGAAGATGAAATAAGAAGGAGAATATTTGAAAAAGAATAATATATTTGTACCAACAATTCAAGGATAAAATTTAAAACATTCACTATTATGGGAAGAGGTGATAAAAAAACCGCAAAAGGTAAACGTGCTATGGGTTCTTACGGAAACACCCGCAAGAAGAAGTCTTCATCCCCGGTCATCAAGCCAGCTGCAAAAAAAGAAACGGTAAAGAAAGCTGACGCACCGGCAGAAAAGAAACCGGCTGCAAAAAAGACAGCTGCTCCAAAGGCAGCAGCAGAGAAAAAACCGGCTGCAAAGAAAACAACGAAAAAAGCAGAAAAATAATATCGAAAGCTGTCAAATTTGACAGCTTTTTTTTTTGAAATTTGTACGCATTATTTTATCAAAAGATCAACCAAATGAAACACAATTTCGGTGCGGGACCTTGCATTTTACCGCAGGAAGTATTTAAACAAGCAGCAGATGCCGTGCTCGATTTCAACGGACTCTCAATCCTTGAAGTATCTCACCGTCACAAAGACTTCGTAGCAGTGATGGATGAGGCAATGGAGCTGGTAAAAAAAGCCTTGAACATTCCGGAAGGTTATTCAGTCGCATACTTGCAAGGAGGAGCTACTCTAGGCTTTACAATCGTAGCATTGAATATGATGCGAGAAAAGAAAAAAGCAGGATATATCAACACCGGTACATGGGCGTCCGGAGCCATCAAGGAGGCTAAAAAAGTAGGAATTGATGTAAACGTATTTGCATCCTCTGAGGACAAAAATTTCACGTACATCCCCAAAGATTATTCAATACCGGCAGATGTGGATTACATCCATTTCACCTCCAACAATACGATCTACGGAACACAATTCCATGAATTTCCTCAATCGGATCTTCCGATGGTGTGTGATATGTCTTCTGACATCTTCTCGAAAGAAATAAATGTAGCTGATTTTGATCTGATCTATGCAGGAGCTCAAAAGAACCTTGGACCGGCAGGAGCAACTCTATACATAGTGAAAGATGAGATTCTTGGAAAGTCTTCATCTCAGTTCATGCCAACATATCTCGACCTTAAACAACAAGTTGAAAAAGAATCAATGTTGAATACCCCACCGGTCTTCTCTGTATACGTTGCAATGCTGAACCTAAGAAACCTTTTGGCCAATGGAGGTGTAAAGGCAATGGAAGCGCGAAACAATGCGAAAGCCGAACTGCTATACACAGAGATCGATTCAAACCCACTATTCAAAACAACGGTAGCAAAAGAAGACCGCTCCAAGATGAACGTAACGTTCTTACTTGAAAATGAAAACCATCAGGAAGCATTTGATAAAATGTGGAAGGATGCAGGTATCGTTGGTCTTCCTGGACATCGCTCCACAGGCGGTTACCGCGCATCAATGTACAATGCGCTTCCGATCGAAAGCGTGAAAGTGCTGACCGATGTAATGAGCGAATTTGCGCGCACGAACGGATAATTGAATTAAATGTTGAACGTTAGATTGAACGAATGAAAATACTTGCAAATGATGGAATTTCAGACCTTGGAAAAGATTTGCTCGAAAAGGCCGGATTTACCGTAATTACCGAAAAGGTTCCACAAGAGGAGCTTGCCACAGCTGTAAACCAGCAAGGAATTGAAATGGTACTGGTAAGAAGTGCCACTACCGTGCGTAAAGAAGTGATCGATGCCTGTCCGGGACTTAAATTGATCGGTCGCGGCGGGGTTGGAATGGACAACATTGATGTAGCATATGCCCGCGAAAAAGGGATAACTGTGATCAACACACCTGCTTCTTCTTCGCAATCCGTGGCTGAATTGGTAATGGGACACATGTTCGCGATCTCACGCTTCCTTCATGATTCATATAAGAACATGGAAGCAGGTGATTTCTCCACCCTCAAGAAGAATTTTGGTAAAGGTGTGGAACTGAGGGGAAAAACACTCGGTATTATTGGTTTTGGAAGGATTGGACAAAGCTTGGCATCCTATGCTTTAGGTTGTGGAATGAATGTCATCGCTGTAGATCGAAACACGGATGCAAAGATGATATCAATCCCCCTTGGGAACAACTCGCAGGCAGAGATCTCAATAGCACCTGTCTCAGCGCTTGATCACGTTTTGATTGAAATGGATTACATCTCGATCCACGTGCCAAAACAGGCGGATGGAAGCGCTGTAATAACAGCAAAGGAATTCGCCGGAATGAAAAAAGGCGTACGAATTGTAAATGCTGCGCGAGGTGGAGTGATCAATGAAGATGACCTTCTCGAAGCCTTGAATACCGGTAAAGTTGCTGCGGTGGCCTTGGATGTTTTTGAGAACGAACCCAATCCACGCAAAGACCTGCTGAACCACCCGAAGATTGCATGTACCCCGCATATCGGAGCTGCAACAAACGAAGCTCAGGATCGGATCGGTGAAGAATTAGCGAATTTGATCATCGGTGAGTTTGCATTGAAATAGGTTTTCTTTGATATATTTGCTTAGGGACGGATAAATATTCGTCCCTATTTTTTGATAGTATGAGCAAAATTGCACCCTTTAAAGCCTTGAGACCCGTCCGGGATAAAGTCCATCTCGTCGCGACACGTCCCTATTA
>Ga0315902_10007759_pt1 | contig 14619 bp, 15 predicted proteins | sample LakEriMetagenome_9_FD_203523 | JGI IMG/M metagenome (GOLD analysis project Ga0315902, IMG submission 203523) | Freshwater fungal communities from buoy surface, Lake Erie, Ohio, United States - Buoy 12 MA117 | ecosystem: Environmental > Aquatic > Freshwater > Lake > Lake biofilm | place: USA... | reverse complement strand
GTCAGGTCCGGAGGAGTGGTCTGCGAGGCGGGTTCGGGCTGGATCAGACCCTCGCGGTCGAGGAAGTCCATCACATGGGGGATTGGAGCGGTGGCCGGCTCGGCGCGCGGCGCCTCCGGGCGTCCGCCTTCGGCGGCGAGCGCGAAATCGAGAAGGCGGTGGGTATAGTCGAATGTGGGGCCGAGTATCTGGCCGCCGGGGAGGTCCTTGAACGTCGCCGAAATGCGCCGGTCGCAACGCATGGCAGCGGTGTCGAGCGGCAGTGACGCGCCGAAACGGGGAAGCGTGGTGCGATAGGCGCGCAGGAGAAAGACGGCCTCGATCAGGTCGCCGCGGGACTGCTTGATCGCCAGCGCAGCCAGGTCGGGGTCGTAGAGCGAGCCTTCGGCCATGACACGGTTGACGGCGAGCGTCATCTGCTGGGTGATCTGGGCGACCGAGAGTTCGGGCACGGCAGGGTCGCCGCGACGTTCCTCGGCCAGCCAGGCATGGGCGTTATCGATGGCGCGTTCGCCCCCTTTGACGGCGACATACATCAGGCGATCCTTGTCGATCGGGGCAGCGCAGCAAGACCGTTGCCGGAGGTGAAGATGCAGTCGAAGCCGAGCGGGAAACGGGCGGCGTTGCGACGGAACGCGTCCGTTTCAGGCAGGTCAAGGCGTGCCATGTCGCGGATGCCGGGGCCGGTCAACGCGGGGCCTTCGTTCACGAGCGTTGGGCGTTCGACGATGAGAGTGGCCGAACGGTCAGGGTATTCCGGTGTGCCTGCGGCAAAGCGGTCGACTGGCAGAAGGGCGGCCCAGGTGCCCAGAGCGAAGCGGCAGGTTTCGGGTGTGGCGACAGGCGCGCCGGTGTGGAAGGCAAGCCAGGCACGCAGGGCGGTGCTGTCATGCGACGGGGCGAGCCAGAGGGGGGTATCGGGGTCGCAGAGGGTGAGCAGAACGGCGGCTGCCGCGCGAGAGACCGGGGCGGGGGCCACAACACCTGCCAGATTCACGATGCGGCCGGGGCAGGCCATCGCTTCCATCACCGCGCGAAAGGCGTAGGCGCTGTCGCGGGGTGCATCCACAAAACCGCCGTCAATCGCGTCCCTCGACAATTCGGTCATCAGTCGTCTCCGCGCACAAGGGTGAAGAAATCGACCTTTGTCGCTGCCGCCCGTGCCGCGCGGGCAGAACGGCGGGCGGCCTGTTCGGCCGAAAGCGGGGCGAGCACCCGGGAAGCCAGTTCAGCCGCACGCGGTGTCTGCATCAGCGCATCGACAAGGGCGGCAGCCAGCGCCGCCTGGGGGTTTCGGCCCTGGACGTGGCCGTGCCCGACCGGACCTTCCGTGATACGGACCGACGCACGGGTCACGGTGATTTCGCCAAGGTTGAAGGGTGCGCCGGTGCCGCCGGTCCGGCCGCGCAGCATGACGGTTCCGATCTCGGGCCTGCGCAAGACGGTATGGTCAGCGGCTGACCCGGCTTCGGCCGTCAGCGCCAGAAGGCGTTCATGGGGGGCGGTGGCCAGAAGGCCAAGCCAGGTGGGGCGGTCGGGAATCGGCGACATGGGGAAGCCTTGACTAGACAACTAGACAGGTTCTAGGGTTTTGGCATGAGCGAAGCAAATGAAGTTTCCATGACATCCGGGGGGCCGGACGGCGCGGGCGCACGGACTCCGCTGTGGCGGGAGATTGCACAGACCCTGAGCGGCGAGATTGGCAAGGGAGCATGGCGGACGGGTGACAAGCTGCCGTCAGAAGCCGTTCTGGCGCGGCGCTTCGGTGTCAACCGTCACACGGTGCGGCGCGGATTGGCCGATCTCGCCGAAGGCGGGCTTGTTCATGCGCGCAAGGGCGCGGGAGTCTTTGTTGCGGCCCCTGTGGCGGACTACCCGATCGGGCGGCGCGTGCGGTTCACACAGGCCATCGCGGCCGCCGGCCGGGTGCCTGGCCGCGCGATCCTGTCGATCGAGCGGCGCGCGGCGGATCCGGTCGAGGCGGAGGCATTGCGCTTGCCGCAGGCGGGCGATCCGGTGGTCGTCTGCGAAGGGATCGCCCTGTCGGACGGATGGCCCGTGTCGGTCTTCCGCAGTGTGTTTCCGGTGATGCGGATGACAGAGATTGCCGCGGCGCTGGCGCGCGAGGGGTCGGTGACGCGCGCCCTGGCCGCATGCCATGTGCCCGATTACGTGCGCGCATCGACGCGGTTGCAGGCCGTGGCGGCCACGGCCTTGCAGGCGGCGCGGCTGCGGGTGGAGGAAGGCGCGCCGCTGTTGCGGGCGGTGGCGGTGAACGCGGACCTGCAGGGCGTGCCGGTGGAATACGGGACGACGTGGTTTGCGGGCGACCGGGTAGCGCTGACCGTCGAGGGCGAAGGCGCGCTGTCACACGGGTGATGCACGGGCGAGTTATCCACAGGGTCGATGACGTGCCATGCCAGGAGGGACAAAAGCCGTGATGACCCGCCCGAGACCGAGCCTTTGCCTGACGGGCGCGACCGTCCTGTGGGAGGGCCAGATGCAGCACAGGCCCGTTGCGATGGCCGAAGGGCGGATCGCGGCAGGGGCTTTTCCCGAAATCGATCTGGAGGGCTATTGGATCCTGCCCGGAATCGTGGACCTGCATGGGGACGCGTTCGAGCGGCACATCGCGCCCCGGCCTTCGGCCCCGTTTCCGGTGGAACATGGTTTGCGCGGCGTGGATCGTGACGCCGCGGCGCATGGCGTCACGACCGCCTGGCTGGCGCAATCCTGGTCCTGGGAAGGCGGGATGCGCGGCCCGGACTTCGCCGAACGCGTGGCCGAGGCTCTGGCGGCATATCGCGGCGCGGCGCTGGTCGATCTGCGGTTGCAGATCCGCTTTGAAACCCATGAGGTTGCGAGCGCGGACCGGCTGGTGGCGGCGGTCCGGCAGTTCGGGATCGACTATGTCGTTTTCAACGATCATCTGGCCGAAGCCGAGGCGATGTGGACGACGCGGCCGCATGAGGTGGAGTTCTGGGCGCAGAGAGGCGGGCGGTCGGGCGCCGAGCTGATGGAGGTCGTCCGGGCGGCGCGGGCGCGGTCTCGCGAGGTGCCGCGGATGCTCTGTCGGTTGGTGGAGGCGTTCGATGCGCTGGGCGTGACCTATGGCAGCCATGACGACCCCGATGGCGAAACACGGGAGTTCTTTTCACAGATCGGCGCGCGGATCTGCGAATTTCCGACACGGATGCCTGCGGCAGCCTTGGCGCAGACGTTGGGCGACCCTGTGCTGATGGGCGCGCCGAATGTGGTCCGCGGCGGGTCTCAGGCCGGGAACATTGCGGCAAAGGTGTTGATACGGCGCGGCATATGCGACGGGCTTGTCTCGGACTACCACTATCCGGCGCTGGCACAGGCGGCCTTTGCGCTGGTCGATCAGGGGGTTCTGGATCTGGGCCGCGCCTGGGCGTTGGTCTCGGCCAATCCCGCACGGATCATGCGGTTGGCCGACCGTGGCGTGATTGCGCCAGGGCGGCGGGCGGATCTGACGATCATCAACCAGGCCAGCCGCGTGGTGGAGGCGACACTGGTGGAGGGGCGGATCGCCTATCTGGCCGGAGAGGCGGCGGAACGGTTCATGGGGCTGTCGCGGGGCTTGCGCGTGGCAGCAGAGTAGCCGTTGCAGCACGTCGCACTTGCGGCGGCATCGCCGCGGCAGCGATCAGGGACCACCGGCCCTGATGCGCGACAAGTCTCGTGGCGCGTGCCCCGGTCGCCGCTCAGCCGCCGTGGCGGGCGAGAAAGGCCGGGGCGTCGAGGCTGCGGAAGTCGTCGAGCGCGGCGCGCAGGCGGGTGTGGTCCCAGTCCCACCAGGCGAGAGCGACGAGCCGTGCGGCGATGTCGGGCGGCTGGCGGTGGCGCAGGAGCCGGGCCGGGTTGCCCGCAACGATGGTGTAGGGAGCGACGTCGCGGGTGACGATGGCGCCTGCGGCGACAATGGCGCCGTGGCCGACCGAGACCTGAGGCTTCACCATGGCGGCGTGTCCGATCCATGTGTCATGGCCGATGGTCGCGCGACGAGAGAGGCGATGTGCGAAGAAGGCGGCGTCGGGGACTGCATCGTCCCAGTAGTCGGCCGAGCGGTACATGAAATGATGCAGCGAGGCGCGGTCCATCGGGTGATCGGTTGCACCGATGCGGACGGCAGCCGCGATATTGGCGAAGCGACCGATGTCGGCATTGGCGATGTCGCAGGCGCGGTCGCAGTAGGAGTAGTCGCCAAGCACCGTGTGGGACATGCGGGTGCCTCGACCGATCTCGGTGTAATGGCCGAGCGTCGTCGCTGTCAGGTCGCAGTCGGAGTGGATGAGCGGGTCGGGCGAGAGGCGCGGCATCATGCGCCCTTGATCAGCTTGCGGCGAAGCCAGCCGGACAGCGTGTCGATCAGGAAGACCATGATCAGGATGAGCACGATGTAATAGGTGACTTCCTCCCAGTCCTTCTGGGTCTGCATCGCCTGGGTGAGCAGGAGGCCGATCCCGCCGCCGGTGATCGCGCCGATCACGGTGGCGCTTCGGGTGTTGGACTCGAAGTAGTAGAGCACCTGGCTGAGCAGGACGGGCGTCACCTGCGGGATCACCCCGAAGCGGGCGCGCTGGAGGGCGTTGGCGCCGGTGGAGCGGACGCCTTCGATCTGGCGGTCGTCGACGTTTTCGAGCGCTTCGGAAAAGGTTTTGCCGAAGCCGCCGATGTCGGTGATGGCGATGGCAAGCGTGCCGGTGAGCGGCCCCGGCCCGAAGGCGCGCGAGAGCATGATCGTCCAGATCAGGCCGTCGACGCCGCGCACGAAGTCGAAGACGCGGCGGATGGCAAAGCGCAGCGGCCCGAGCGGGGCAAAGTTGCGCGCGGCCAGGAACGCCAGCGGCAGCGCGACCAGTGCCGCGGTGAAGGTGCCGAGGAAGGCCATGAGCACGGTTTCGCCCATGGCCCAGGCCACGTCCTGGTGGCGCCAGAGCGGATTGGTCCAGACATCCTGCGCCGCGCCCGCGAAGTTGGGGCGGTCAGGGTCGATCCGGGGGCCGAAGAGGATCTGGCCGAGCCCGTGGCCGTAGTAGGGGCTGTCCATGGTGAACCAGAAGAGTTCCCAGCCGAAGGTGTAGCGGAAGACCTCGGTCCTGGCCGCCGTCACGGTGAGGCGGGCGCCGGGGCGGGTGATGGCGATCCGGCTGTCGGAGGCGTTGATCCAGGCGGGATGCGGTTCGGCGAGGTCGGAGGTCACCGTCTCGCCCGTCACTGCGATGGTGATCGGGCCGAAGTCCGGGATGTCCCAGGTGACGCGGTTGTCGGGGAGGAAGGTGATCAGGCCGTCCTGACCCACGTCGACCCGGCGTTCGTCGCCTTCGCCCGAGACCCAGTCGGGGCGCTGCCCCTCGGGGTAGCGGCCGCGGCGTTCGCCTTCGATGACGTAGGTGATCTCGCCCGAGGCGTTGTCGCGGGTGACATGCGTCTTGTGGCTGTAGCTGTCGCGGATGAGCGTCATGGCGTTGTCCATGCGCGCGCGGTCGGCGAGGCCTGCGACGTCGAAGGCTGCGAAGACGTAGACGAGATAGGCGAGGATCGCTGCGGGCACCGCGAAGGCAAGACGGCGCTTGCGGGCGAAGATCGCCTCGGCCTCGTGGCGCAGGTCGGCGGTGGCGTCGGGCATGGTCATGGCCGGACCCCGAGGACGAGGCGCTGACGGACGCGGTCGGAGAGCTGGTCCACGAGCACGATGGTGAGAAAGAGCAGGACGAAGATCGCGGCGGCCTGGTCGAACTTGCCCATGCCGAAGGTCATGGCGTTGCGCAGCTCGTAGCCGATGCCGCCCGCGCCGACAAAGCCGAGGATGGCGGAAGCGCGGATGTTGATCTCGAACCGCAGGAGGGCGTAGCTGAAATAGTTCGGGGCGACCTGCGGCATGACGCCAAGGAGCATCCGCTGCCCCCAGGTGGCACCGGTGGATTGCAGCCCCTCGACGGGTTTGAGGTCGGCATTCTCGGCGACTTCGGAGAAGAGCTTGCCAAGCGCACCTGCGGTATGGATGGCGATGGCGATCATCGCCGGGACCGGCCCGCCGCCGAGCACGAAGATGAGCACGAGCGCGATGACGATTTCGGGGAAGGCGCGCAGGAGGTCCATGACGCGGCGGAACAGCGGGATGAGGCGCGGCCAGGGTGCCAGGCCGCGGGTGGAGAGCAGCGAGAAGACGAGGCCGACCCCGGCGCCCACGAGGGTAGAGACAGCGGCGATGTTGACCGTCTCGACCAGGGCCGGGACATAGCCCCGGATCAGGCCGGGAAGGTCGGCGCGCTTGTCCCAGGCTTCGGCAAGCACGCCTGCGGGAAAGTCGAAGAGCATCGGAAGCCCGTCGACAAAGCCGCCGGCCGAGCGGTGTTCCACCACGCGGTAGCCGAGGATCATCAGGATGACGAAGAGGCCGAGCGTGAGGCTGCCATACATCCGACGTGTCCGCAGAAGCGCGGTGTAATGCTCGCGGACGTGGGTGGCGCTGGTAGCGGGTCCTGCGGAGAGGTCGGCCATCGGGGGTCTTTCGCGGGCAGGGTGAGGGGCCCCGGATCGCTCCGGGGCCCGCAAGGGGGCGAAGGGTCAGCCGCCGATCTGGGCCTGGCGGACGGCGATGATGGTCTCGTAGGCGTCATGCCCGATCGGGGTGAAGCCTGCGGTTTCGCCGGCGGCGACGCCGTAGGCGCATTCGGCATCGGTCGTGTGAAGGTTCGCGACAAGCTCGGTCATCCTGACCTTGACGTCGTCGGGGAGCGCGTTGCGCAGCACGACCGGGCCTTCGGGGATAGGGCTCGACTTCCAGATTTCGACAAGGTCGTTCATGTCGACAAGGCCGGCATCGACGGCCTTGCGCAGCGCGCCCGAGTTGTAGCCGTCGGCCCAGTTGCCCAGACCGTCGGCCCAGGTGACGCCGGCCGCGACATCGCCGTTGGCGACGGCGACGATGGTCTGTTCATGGCCGCCGGTAAAGACGACGTCGGAGAAATACTCGCCCGGGGTCATCGAATAGCCCGCGGCGGGGATTTCGACGAGCGGGACAAGATAGCCCGAGGTGGAGTTCGGATCACCGAAGCCGAAGACCTTGCTCTTCATGTCGTCAAGCGAGGCAATCCCTGAATCGGCGCGGGCAAAGCCGATGGAGTAGTAAGTGAAGGAGCCGTCGAGGTTGGTCTTGACGAGGACCGGAGAGACGGCGTCGGCGTTTTCGAGGTAGACGGCGGCATAGGCCGAGGCGCCGAGCCAGGCCATGTCGAGCGTGCCGCCGAGCAGGCCCTGGATGACGCCGTTGTAGTCGGCCGGGGCAAAGAGCGAGACGGGCACGCCGAGCGCCTCTTCGGCGTAGGTGCGCAGGCATTCGTTGGAGGCAAGGCGGTCCTGGGCGTTTTCACCGCCAAGCAGGCCGATGCGGAATTCGGTGATCGCATCCTGCGCAAAGGCAGGGGCGGCAAGCGCAGCCGTGGCAAGGGCAAGTGCGAAGATGGGCTTCATCGTCGGTCTCCGGGTTGATGCCCGCGGGACTGCGGGCGGGAAAGGGACAGGGATCAGGGCCAGGCGGCGGCGCCGAGCTTTTCCACTACGGTGAGTGAGTTGGCGGGGGCTGCTCGGACACTGGGAAGGGCGGTCGACGTCATCTGTTCCGAGAAGTCGGCTCCCGCACCGTAGATGTCGCGGACGACACCCGCGGTCAGCTGGTCTGGCGTCCCGTCAAAGACGATGCGGCCCGCCTGCATCCCGATCACGCGGTCGCAATAGCGCCGCGCGGTGTCGAGCGTGTGGAGGTTGGCGATGACAAGGCGGCCGTCTTCGTCATGGATGCGACGGAGGGCGTCCATCACGACCTGCGCGTTCATCGGGTCGAGACTGGCGATGGGTTCATCAGCGAGGATGATCGCGGGGTCCTGCATGAGCGCACGGGCAATGGCGACGCGCTGCTGCTGGCCGCCCGAGAGCGCCTCGGCGCGTTTGGGCGCGTGTTCGGCGATGCCGAGGCGGGCGAGGATGTCGATGGCGCGGTGGATGTCGTCTCGCGGGTAGAGATTGAAGAGCGTCGAGAGCGTGGAACGGCGTGCCAACGTTCCGTGAAGGACGTTGGAGACGACATCCATGCGCGGGACCAGGTTGAACTGCTGGAAGATCATCGCGCATTGACTTTGCCAGACGCGGACGGCACGACCTTGCAGCCCCGTGATGTCTTCGCCCTTCCAGAGGACGCGGCCCGACGTGGAGTCGGTCAGGCGGTTGATCATGCGCAGAAGCGTGGACTTGCCCGCGCCGGAGCGACCGATGATGCCCACGAAGGCGGGGCGGTCGATGCGGATTGTGGCCCGCGCGACCGCGGTATTGGCGCCAAAGGTTTTTGTCAGGTCGACGGTTTCGAACATATCGCCCCCTTGCCTGGGGGTTCGGATAGTCTGGTCTCGAATCGGGCAGGTGACAGCTTAGCGACGTTTCAGTGACACCTTTTCATTCCTTCGATCTTCCGTCTCGCTTCCGGATCGTTCTGCTGACTTGGCATAGCCCTGCTCCAAGGGGCGCCGTGCAGACCATAGCTGATCGTGTCATCGCACCATCACACCATCCGATCTTGCCCGGAGGCATGCTGAAACAAGAAGACAAGGCTGATGCAACGCGTTCCATCTGACGGCCAGTGCCATCGCATCACTCTCGAACGCAAGTTCGCCCGGAGAGCTCCTGCATCATGGACTTGAGCTACAGCGTCAGGATGGTGCGATAGCGTTCGGTCTCCGATGCCGCCCGCGAGGACAGGATGCGATGCCGGTCTGCCCGTTCGGCTGCCGCCCGAGCCGGATCGGGTGCCAGCCCCCGCGCCCACCCGACGAGACGATCGTCTTCCATCGCGGCTTTGTCGAAGTCGGCCCGATCTCCGTCTTCGCGATGCTGCCCTCTCAACACCAGCGCGCCACGGCGGGAGAGCCTCAAGCATGGCCTTGGCGGCGACCCATGCCGCATGATGCCCCCGGATCGGGCTGTCCGGGTGGGGATGGGCGCAAGGCACGGCGGGCAGGTCTGGGAGGTCTGTCCGGTCGAACATGGCGCGAATCTCCGCATACAGGGGACCGGCATGCGGATGCGCAACGGGAGCACGGAAGGGGTGGCAGCGTCAGCTCATTGGTGCGGCAAATGGTGGGGCGCCAGAAAGCCCCCGAAAATCACCAATATTCATCAACGGCTTATGCTGGAATGTGGCGGACTGGAGAGGACTGCGTCAATTGTTTGTTTTCAATGACTTAAACGTGACGCCGGTGAGAACCGCCCCAAGGGAAATCAAGGCCTTGCCACCAGAGGTGAGAACCGCCCCGCACAAGATCAGGGGCGATCCCCGCGCGTGCGGGGGAGCCCAAGGCGATTACCCGAGCCCCCGCAGCCACTGCGCCAGCGCCGACAGCGGCGAGCCCAGCGGAAGGTCGGCCATTTCGACAGGCAGCGGTCGCGTCTCTGCATGGTCGCGCGGCAAGACACCCCGGCGCAAGATCGACAGGATCTGACCCCGGTGCGCGGACTTCCAGATCGACAACAGGCAATCGATCATGGTTAGGCCAGTGCCGACGATCACGATGCGGCCTTCGGAGGCGATCGGTCCGGGGTCAGACCATGGTCCACTGAGCGCAACGCCCGCGTCAGGGGCGGGCTGGACATGGTCCGTGGCCAGTACCGCCATGTCGCCGATCAGCACCTGACCATCGTCATGTGTCGCGGCTACGCCCCCTCGCGCTTCGCGCCGACGAAGGCAGGTCGTGTGGACGCAGCGCAGGCGGCGGTCCTGGCCATCACCCGACCAAGGCGCCAGCAGGCCTGCCATGGAGGCACCATAGGTACCCGGCTGACGAAGCACTGGTCGGTCACACCCACCCCTCCGGCCGGTCGTGCAACCAGTCGAGGAAATGGTGCGGGCGGTCGGGAAAAGGTGCTCATGTTGTGGGCGCGGGTGTTCAGCAAGTGGTCGGGATCGGTCGTCGAATAGGCGATCGCGCACCCCAGCATGTGCCGCCCCTCGACGATGGTGACGCGAAAGCCCGCGTCAGGCCGCGCGAGCAGATGCGCGACCATCATCACCCCGCTCGCCCCGCCGTCGATGATCAGCACATGCGGGCCCGCACAGAGGGCGCGTACCGGCTTCCTGTGGGGCGAAAGGGCTGGGTTCGGTCATGTCAGCGACAGAAGGCAGATCACAGCGACGAGCCCCGCGATTGACATCCAGATCCGCGGGATGACCAGGCCGAAAGCGGTTTCGTCATCGTCGGGCGGCCGGTCGCCGGCCGAGACCTGTCCGGCGGCAAGAGCACGAAAGAATTCCGGGTCGAAACGTCCGTAAAGGAGTTTCGTCTCCTTCTGATGGTCAAGGTCCGCAAGCAGCCGCCGGGATACGAGGAGGATATCTACATAATAATCGACAAAGTTAGTTGAGCAAAAAATTGCATTCTCTTGGGTCCGAAGGGAATGATCTTCCGTTCGCGAGGATGGTAGGCGCCATATGGCGATGACGGCAGGCCTCAGAGGCCCATGCGGCAGCGGACGATCCATCTGCGAATCGGCATTTCAGGCCCCCGCGTCTCGCTGCTGCGGTGCGGGGAACAAACACGCTGCGCCTGAGCGCGGGCACCGTGTCGTCACTGTCTGACGCGGGTTTTGTACCTTGTTCTTCCAAGATCGCGGCCCAGAACGCTGAACCTGTTCTCTTGCTGAGGGATGAGTATCCCCAGAATCTCGATTTCATCAGTCGTGATTAAAGGCCGCTGAAACAATTCATCTATCCTGCAGACCGTTACCGGTTTGAAGGGGTGTGCCCCCTTGGCCGAAATGGAGTGAGCCATGCCGAAGACCCCGACGCCCACCCCGAAGAGACGCTGGCCCGGATCGGGCAGGAAGTGGCCGATCAGGGTTATGCCTTTCCCTATCTCAAGGACTGGGATCAGTCGGTCGCCCGCGCCTATGACGCAGCCTGCACGCCGGACTTCTTCCTGTTCGGCCCCGACCGCAAGCTGGCCTATCACGGCCAGTTCGACGGCTTCCGTCCCGGCAACAACGTGCCGGTGACGGGGGCCGACCTGCAGGCGGCGGTGGATGCCGTGCTGGCGGGCAGGGCGGTGCCCGCGGTTCAGACCCCCTCGATCGGCTGCAACATCAAGTGGCGCGAGACCGAAGCCCTGCCCGCGGCTGTCGCGGCCGAGTGAGCGGCACCGGGTCGGCCCGGTTCCTCCCCCGTGGCCGACCCGTCATGACCTGCAACAGAAAGACCCGTCCATGACTGACGCGATCCGCATCGCGCCGGGCAAGAGCCTGCGCGACACTGACGTTCTTGTGCTTGGCGGTGGCCCCGCCGCAACCTGGGCCGCCGTCTCGGCCGCCGAGGCGGGCGCCTCGGTCATTCTGTCCGACAAGGGTTGGCTTGGCACGTCGGGGGCCACCGCGCCATCGAACACGGGCACGTGGTGCGTCCCGCCGGGCGATGACCGGTCGCAGGTGGTGGACCGGCGTTGGGCGCGGACCGCCGGGGTGGCCGACCGCCGTTGGATGGCGCGGACGGTTGACCAGTCCTATCGTGGCCTCCTGAGGCTGGCGGACTGGGGCTATCCCTTCCCGCGCGACGAGAATGGCAACGTCTACATCGCCAACCTGCGCGGCCCCGACTATATGCGCTTCATGCGCGCCCGGGTGCTGGCGGCCAAGGTCACGGTGCTGGATCACCACCCGGCGCTGGAGCTCTGGTCCGATGGCACCTCTGTCACCGGCGCCTCCGGCCTGATCCGGCCCGAAGGACAGGACTGGACGATCCGCGCCCGTGCCGTCGTGCTGGCCACCGGCGGTTGCGCCTTCTTCGAGCGCACCTCAGGCGCGGCGGGGCTGACCGGCGATGGTCTGCTGATGGCGGCCGAGGCGGGGGCGGCCCTGTCGGGGATGGAGTTCACCGGCAAATACACACTCGCCCCCTATGGGTCGTCAGTGAACAAGGGCCTGCCGTTCCGCTGGGCGAGCTTCTACCACGCCGATGGCCGCCCGCTGCTCAACAGCAAGGGTGAGCACATGACCAACGGCATCGGCGGCGGGTCCGAGGGCGAACTGGCGCGCGCGCTGATCGCCGGGCCGGTCTATGCCCGGCTCGACCAATGCGAACCTGCTCTGCAGGACTGGCTGCGCCGGGGCCAGCCGAACGTCATGCAGCCCTATGACCGGCAAGGGATCGACCCCTTCCGGGACATCTTCCGGGTGGAGCTGAAGCCTGAAGGCACGGTACGCGGCATAGGCGGCCTTCGCGTGGCGACTGATGACTGCGGCACAGATGTGCCGGGGCTCTACGTCGCGGGCGACGCGGCAAGCCGCGAGGATGTGGCAGGCGGGCTGTCGGGCGGCGGGGCGATCAACTCGTCCTGGGCCATCGCCTCGGGCTACTGGGCCGGTCGGGGTGCCGCGGCCCATGCCCGCCGCGGCCCGGCCCGATCGCGGTTTCGCAGCCAATCCGCGCCGCTCGGTCAGGCGGGCCTGCGCCCCCGGTCCGATGCGGCGGTCGACGTGACCAGCGTCATCGCGGCTGTGCGCGAGGAGATGGCCCCGCTTCACAAGAACTTCGTCCGGTCAGAGGTGACGCTGAAGGCTCGTTTGTCTCGGCTGGATGCACTCTGGGAAAAGGTGCAGAGCGGTCTTGCCGCCGATGGCCCCGCCCGGTTGCGGGCGCGCGAGGCGGCGGCGGCGCTGTCCGCCGCGCGGTTCAGCCTGACAGCCGCCCGCACCCGGACCGAAAGCCGGGGGATGCACCGCCGGTCGGATTTTCCGGCCGAGGCTCCGGGTCCGGTGCGGCGCTACCCTCTGACCGGACCGGACGAGATCGGCCCCGCGCCAGAGGCAGTCGCTCAACACGAGGTGGCATCATGATCGAAGTCATCTCGGACGACCGTTGCATCCGCTGCGACATCTGCGTGCGCATCTGCCCGGCGAACGTCTTTGCCAAGGATGATCAGGGCCTGCCCGTCATCGCCCGGCAGGACGACTGCCAGACCTGCTATCTCTGCGAGATCTACTGCCCCACCGACGCGCTGTTCGTGGCCCATGCCGCCGATGGACCCATCGGGGTCACAGCCGGCTGGGTCGATGAGCGAAACTTGTGGGGCAGCTATGCACGCGGCCTCGGCTGGTCAAAGGGCCGCGCCGGGGGCGCAGATCAGGACACCACATTCCACTTGCGCGTCGCGCAGGTCTGAGGAGCGATCATGGACCGCATCATTTCCACGGGTCTGACCAAGACCTTCCAGCTCAAGCCCGGCCAGAGCGTGACGGTGGACGGGATCACCAGCAATTCGATCCAGGTGCTGGCCGGCCTTGACCTGACCATCCGGCAGGGCGAGTTCATCACGATGGTCGGTCCCTCGGGGTCGGGCAAGTCGGTGTTCCTCGACATCGTGGGCGGGCTGACCCCGGCCACCACCGGGCAGGCCAAGATTGACGGCGCGGTGATCGACCGCCCCGATCCGCGCCTTGCCTATGTGTTCCAGCAATATGCCCTGTTCCCCTGGCGGACGGCGCTTGAGAACGTGGAATACGCGCTGGAGGTCCGCGGTGTCGGCCGCACGGAACGGCGGCAGAAAGCGCGGCATTTCCTGTCGCTCTTCGGCCTTGGCGGGTTCGAGGACCGGTATCCGGCACAGCTTTCGGGCGGGATGCAGCAGCGCGTGGCGATTGCCCGCGCGCTGAGCGTCGACCCCGAGGTGCTGCTGATGGACGAACCCTTTGCCGCGCTGGATGCCCAGACCCGCGACATCCTGCAATCCGAGCTTCTGCGGATCTGGGAACGTATCGGCTGCACCGTGATCTTTGTCACCCATGCGATCGAGGAGGCCGTGTTCCTGGCCGACCGGGTGGTGGCGCTGACCGCCCGGCCGGGGCGGGTGAAAGAGATCATCGACATTCATCTACCCCGCCCCCGCGACCCCGAGATCCGCAACACGCCCGAATTCGCCGCCTACCGCGCCCGCGTTTGGGACGTGCTGCGCGACGAAGTGCAGCGCGCCCAGCGCGACTGGGCGCTGGCCACCGCGATCTGACGGCCCAAAGGAGAGACCGATATGACCTATGTCCTGACCAAACCCGAGGCCACCGGCCTGGACGGCCTGCGCCGCCGCCTGCCCTGGCGCGCCACCGGACGGCCAACCTCGACCTTTGTCGCGGGCTTGCCGCTGCTTCTGGCCTTCTGCCTCCTGTGGGAAATCGCCCCGCGCCTCGGCTGGATGAACCCGATCTTCTTCCCGCCGCTGACCGTGGTCCTTCAGGCGCTCTGGGACCTGACGCTGTCGGGTGTCCTCGCGGAAAACATCGGGATCAGCCTGCAACGCGCGGGTATCGGCTTTGCCCTGGCGCTGGCGATCGCCGTGCCGCTTGGTTTCCTGATGGGCAGCTACGGCAAGTTCGAACGGGCGACCGACTTCCTGGTCCAGACACTGCGCAACACCTCGCAGTTCGCCCTTCTGCCAGTGTTAGAGCGTGATGACGCTACACGGAACCGTATCCTGAGTTGCGGATGTAGTTTTCGCATTCCTGCGGGGTGAACTGGTCGAGGAGTGATCCGATCCTGCGCCAGACGGCCTCTCTGGTGCGTTCGGC
>Ga0315902_10007758_pt1 | contig 14619 bp, 12 predicted proteins | sample LakEriMetagenome_9_FD_203523 | JGI IMG/M metagenome (GOLD analysis project Ga0315902, IMG submission 203523) | Freshwater fungal communities from buoy surface, Lake Erie, Ohio, United States - Buoy 12 MA117 | ecosystem: Environmental > Aquatic > Freshwater > Lake > Lake biofilm | place: USA... | reverse complement strand
GCAGTCCTGGGCGAGCCGGGCGGCCGGCCCGCCGATCGACCCCAGGTAGAAGCCGCCGTGCTCGCGGCACGCCTCGGTGACCTGACGGGAGCGGTTGCCCTTGGCGAGCATCACGAACGACCCGCCCGCGGCCTGGAACTCGGCGACGTAGCTGTCCATTCGTCCTGCGGTCGTGGGGCCGAACGACCCGGAGGCCATCCCCTCGGGGGTCTTCGCCGGGCCCGCGTAGTACACGCAGTGGTCCTTCATGTACTGGGGCAGTCCCTGCCCGGCGTCGAGACGCTCCTTCAGCTTGGCGTGGGCGATGTCGCGTGCCACGACCATGGGGCCCGTCAGCATCACGCGCGTCTTCACTGGGTGGCGCGAGAGCGTGGCACGGATCTCGTCCATCGGGCGGTTGAGGTCGATGTGCACGACCTCGTCGCTGAGTTCCTCGTGCGTCACCTCCGGCAGGAAGCGCGCGGGGTCGGTCTCGAGCGCCTCGACGAAGATGCCGTCCTTGGTGATCTTGCCGAGCGCCTGGCGGTCCGCGCTGCACGACACCGCGAACGAGACAGGGCAGCTGGCGCCGTGGCGAGGCAGGCGGATGACGCGCACGTCGTGGCAGAAGTACTTGCCGCCGAACTGTGCGCCGATGCCGGTCTCCTGGGACAGCTTGAGGATCTTCGCCTCGAGGTCCGTGTCACGGAAGCCGTTGCCGAGATCCGACCCTGACGTGGGGAGCGAGTCGAGGTACCGGGTGCTCGCGAGCTTCGCCGTCTCCACGGCATGCTCGGCCGACGTGCCCCCGATGACGACGGCAAGGTGGTACGGAGGGCACGCGGCGGTGCCGAGCGTCATCATCTTCTCGAACACCCACGGCAGCAGCGACTTCTCGTTGAGGAGCGCCTTCGTCTCCTGGAAGAGGTAGCTCTTGTTCGCCGAGCCGCCACCCTTCGCCATGAACAGGAACTTGTAGGCGTCCCCGTCGACCGCACTGATCTTGATCTCCGCGGGCAGGTTGTTCCCGGTGTTCTTCTCCTCGTACATGGACAGCGGGGCCATCTGGCTGTAGCGCAGGTTGCTCGTCTGGTAGGTGTTGAACACGCCGCGCGCGATCGCCTCCTCGTCGCCGCCGCCGGTCATCACGAACTGGCCCTTCTTCGCCTTCACGATCGCGGTGCCGGTGTCCTGGCACATCGGCAGCACGCCGCCCGCGGCGATGCCCGCGTTCTTCAGCAGGTCGAGGGCCACGAACCGGTCGTTCGCGCTCGCCTCGGGGTCGTCCAGGATGTTGCGCAGCTGCTGCAGGTGGCCCGGGCGCAGGAGGTGCGCGATGTCGCGCATCGCCGTCTCCGTGAGGAGGGTGATCGCGGCGGGCGAGACCCGCAGGAACGTGCCGAGGGGTGTCTCCACCTGCTCCACCCCCTCGGTGCTGACGAGCCGGTACGGGGTGGTGTCGGGACCGAGGGGGAGGATCTCGGTGAATGCGAACTCTGCCATGTGCCCGAGGCTAGGCGTTCGGGTTCACGGGCCAGTCATGCTTCGGGTACCTGCCGGCCATGTCCTTTCTCACATCCGCCCACGATCCGCCCCAGAAACCGGGGAGGTCCGCGGTCACCTGGATCGGCCTGTCCGCAGGGGAGAGCAACTGCACGCGCAGCGGCACCCGGCCGTCGAGAACTGTCGGGTGCACGGTGACGCCGAACAGGTGCTGCACCCGCACCGACACCGTCGGCACGTCGGGGTCGGCGTAGTTGATCACGACCGGCCTGCCGCGCGGCGGCTCGTACGTCGCGGGGGCGAGCCTGTCGAGCGCCGACGACCTGTCCCACCCAAGCACCGACTGCATGACCATCACCAGGTCCACCTTCTCCAGGTCGGCGCGGCACGTGGCGCCGGTGAGGAACGGCACGAGCCAGTCGTCCAGTCCGGCGAGCATGGCCCGCCGCGACAGGTCGGGCCAGTCCCCGCCGAGATGGTGGCGCACGAACTCCGCGCGCGAGCGCAGGGACTCCGCCCTCTCCGCGCCGCCGAGCACGCGCATCGAGGTGTCCGCGACGCGCGCGAGCAGTGCCGCGGTGGTGTCGTCCCCGGGGACGGGGGCCAGGTCGCGCTCGTCGATGCGCAGCGACCCGACCCTGCGCACCACGCGCATCACGAGGTCGTCGCGGGACTTGTCCCACACCAGGTCGGTCTCCAGTGTCACGTCGTCACCGAGGACGGGGGCGATGTGCGCCGCATCGACGGCGGCCCCCCGGCGGAGACGCGAGCCGCCCCGTCCGCCGTCGAGATCGGCCGCCACGATGAACCCCTCGCGCGCGAGAGCATCCTTCTTGTCGGTGGACACGCCGCCGCCCCCGCGCATGAGGAACTGGCCCGGCGTGCCGCGCGACATCGCGAGCCTGTCCGGGTACGCAGCGAGGAGCACCTGCCCGGTGAGTGCGTCGATGATGTCGCCGTCGACGCGCGGGTCGTGGTCGATGCGGGCCCTGCGGGCGATGTCACGGGCGGCGTCCAGCACCCTGCGCAGCGCCCCCCGGTCGGCCGCGTCATGGCCGGAGATGCCGAGCACGGCCTTCACCCGCAGGGCGAGGTCGGCGGGGAGGTCGCCCGGGCGCCCGCGCATGATGTCGCGCTCCTCGAGGAGCGCGGCCACGACGCACGCGACCCAGCCGTGCGGGGACATTGCGGCGTTGCGGGCCACCATCGTGCCGAGCCGCGGGTGCAGTGGCAGGCCGAGCACCTGCCGGCCGAGCTGCGTGGGTGCCCCTGCGTCATCCACCAGCCGGAGCATGCGGAGGGTCTCGACCGCCGCCGCGAGCGACTTCGGCGGGAGCGGGTCGAGGAGCGCCAGTTCCCCCGCCGGCGTGCCCCACGCGGCGATCTCGAGCGCGACGCCGCACAGGTCGACCTGGGTGATCTCCGCGGGCAGGTGGGGCAGGCGCGTGGCGTCCTCCATGCGGCTCCACAGCCTGTAGGCAACGCCGGGCCGCACGCGGCCGGCGCGGCCGCTGCGCTGCTCCGCCGAGGCGCGCGACGAGGTGACGGTGACGATCTCGGTCAGCCCCGTGCGCACGTCGAGGCGCGGGACGCGCGCGAGACCCGCGTCCACCACGATGTGCACGCCGTCGACGGTGAGCGAGGTCTCCGCGATGTCGGTGCTGAGCACCACGCGCCGCGTGCCGGGGGCACCGGCCGAGAGCGCGGCGTCCTGCTCCGCGAACGGCAGCGCACCGGCCAGGCGGTGGACCGCGACGCCGGCCGGCAGCCGCTGGCGCAGCACGTCGGCCGCACGGTTGATCTCGCCGACGCCGGGGAGGAAGACGAGGATGTCGCCCTCGTCGTCGCGCAGCGCGGCCGTCACTGCGTCCGCGACCGCGTTCTCCAGACGGTCGTCGCGCATGCGCGGCAGGTGACGCACGTCCACGGGGTGCATGCGGCCGTCCGACTCCACGAGGGGCGCCGGGCCGTCGGCATCCGCGAGGACCGAACGGAAGATCCCGACCTGGGCTGTCGCCGACATCGCGAGGATGCGCGTGTCGGTGCCGAGAGTCCGCCGAGCGTCCAGCAGGAACGCGAGCCCGAGGTCCGTCGGCACGTTGCGCTCGTGCACCTCGTCGAAGATGACGAGCGCGGTGCCCCCGAGGGCCGGGTCGTTCTGCAGCCGCCGGGTGAGGACGCCCTCGGTCACCACCTCTATGCGCGTGCCCGGGCCGATGCGGCGCTCGTCGCGTGTCTGGTAACCGACGAGGCCGCCCGGCTCCTCGCCGATCATCGAGGCCATCCGCCGCGCGGCCGCGCGCGCGGCGAGGCGTCGCGGCTCCAGCATCACGATGCGCCTGCCGTCCACCCAGGGTTCGTCCACCAGCCGCAGGGGCACGAGCGTGGTCTTTCCTGCACCGGGCGGTGCGACCATCACCGCGCCGGAGCGCGCGGCGAGGGCACGGCGGAGGTCGTCAATGACGTCCTCGACGGGGAGGTCGGTCCGTGCGGGGACCTCAGACAAGCGCGGGGGTGCCGCGGAACGCGCCGGGGTCTCCCGGTGCGGGGAGCGACGGCTTCGACCAGCTGGTGAGCTCTGCCACCTTCGCCGCGACGTGCTTCCAGTCGGTGGCGTTCCAGCCCTGCGCGGCGGCGGGCACGGTGCCGTTCGACTGCACGAGCACGAACGCGGGGAGCTCACTGAGCCCGAGCGCGCGGATGGCGGTGCGGTCGGGGTCGCAGTAGACGAGGAACTCGTCGGCGAGCGGGCCGAGGAAGGTGCGGGCATCGTCCGGGCCGCATGCGATGAGGAAGTTGACGCGGACCGCGGCGCCGCTGAACTGGCGCATGACGCGGGCTGCTGTCTCGAGGATCCAGCTGCTCTCGTTGGTGTAGGGGTCGAGCACGACGGACGCCAGGTGGAACGTGGTCAACCACTCGCGCATCGGCCGGGACTCGCCCTTCAGCGGGGTGAGGGCGACATCGAGGTTCGGGTTGGGGAGTTCTGCTGCAGCCACGTCCCCAACGCTAGTTGACCGCCGTGGGCCGCCCAAGGTGCGCCAGTAGCGTGCGGGACGTGCATCCGATCGAGTTCCTGCGGTACGTCGCCCGCTCCCACGGCGCCGACCCCGTGGAGGTGGCGATGGGCGCCGCCGACGCCCTGTCGGGCGTGACGCATGACCCCGCCGCGATGCTGGTCGCGGCCCGGCGCCTGGTGGAGCACCACGCGACCAACGCCCCGCTCTGGAGCCTCTGTGCCCGCGGGGTCACGGCCATGGACCCCCGCGCGGAACTGCGCTCCGCGTCCCGCGCGCTGAGCACGGACCAGACCGCCTCCCATCTCGCCGCCGCTCTCCCCGAGGGCGCCACCGTGTGCGTGATCGGGTGGAGCGGCCACGTGGTGGACGCACTCGTGCGCAGGGGCGACGTCCATGCTCTCGTCGTCGACTCGCTCGGCGACGGCGGCGACGCGCTGCGTTTCCTGTCGAACCACGATGCATCGTGCGAGCTCGTCGCGCCGGAGGGCCTTGCCGCAGCCGTCGAGTGCGCCGACGTCACGGTGATCGCGGCACTCGCGGTCGGGCCGGTCTCGTCGCTCGCGTGCGGCGGCTCTCTCGCGCTCGCCTCGGTGGCATGGTGTGCCGAGCGGCCGGTGTGGCTGGTGGCCGGGGAGGGCACGGTGCTGCCGGCACAGCTGTTCGACCCGATGGTCGAGTCCGTGCGCGGCCGTCCCGACCCGTGGGCGAGCGGCCACGACGTCGTGCCGCACTCCATCGTGTCCTCGGTCTTCCTCCCGGGGGGCGGTCCGGTCCCCGCCGCGGATCTCTCCACTGTGCCTCCCTGCCCGCCTGCCGTCGAGATCCTCCGGCGGAGCGTGGTCTGAGCAGTGCGCCTAGTGTGCGGTCACCGATCGAAGGAGACCGCAATGGGCGAGATGGTGGAGTTCAGGAGCAACGGGGGGACGTGCGGCGGGTACCTCGCCGACGGCAAGGGCCCGGGCGTCATCGTGATCCAGGAGTGGTGGGGACTCGTCGACCACATCAAGGACATCGCCGACAGGTTCGCCGCGGAGGGCTTCACGGCACTCGCGCCTGACATGTACCACGGCGTGCAGACGACCGAGCCCGACCAGGCGGGCAAGCTGCTGATGAGCATGAACCTCGCCACGGCGGGCAAGGACCTCAGCGGTGCCGTCGACTTCCTCGTCGCGCGGACCGGCAACCCAAAGGTCGGCGTCACTGGCTTCTGCATGGGAGGTGGCCTCTCGCTGATGATCGCCTGCCAGCGGCCCGACGCGGTCGCGGCGTGCGCACCGTTCTACGGCGGCATGCGCCCCGACACCCCGGTGGACTGGGACGCGATCGCGGCGGTGGTCGAGGGTCACTATGCGGAGAACGACCGCGGCGCCGCGTCGCCGGAGGCCGCGCGGCAGCTGGAGTCCGACCTGCGCGCCAAGGGCAAGACGGCCACGTTCCACGTGTACCCCGGCACGCACCACGCGTTCTTCAACGACACGCGCCCCGAGGTCTACGACGCCGCGGTCTCGAGGACCGCGTGGGAGCGCACGCTCGCGCTCTTCCGCGCCAACCTCTGACGGGTCAGGCCCCCAGGGCGGCGATCGCCTCTGCGATGGCGATGGCGCGCTGGGCGTTCGCCACGTGCAGGTTCTCGATCATCTTCCCGTCGAGCTGCACCACGCCCTTGCCTGCCGCGAGGGCCTCGTCGAACGCCACGATGACGCGACGGGCGTGCTCCACCTCGGCCTCGGTCGGTGCCCACGTGTCGTTCGCGACGCCGACCTGGTCCGGGTGGATGAGCGTCTTGCCGTCGAAGCCCATGTCGGCACCCTGGCGGCACTCGGCGGCGAACCCCTCTGCGTTCTTGATGTCGTTGTAAACGCCGTCGAGGACCGGCTTGCCGGCCTCGCGCGCGGCGAGCAGGGCGGTGGCCAGGTGCGGCACCAGCGGCGCGCGGCCGGGCACCTGCGCGGCGCGCAGTTCCTTCGCCAGGTCGTTCGTGCCCATGACCAGCACGGCCACGCGGGGGTGGGAGCAGATCGCGCGGGCATCGAGAATCGCCGTCGGCGTCTCGATCATCGCCCAGATCATCATCTCGGCCGGCGCGCCGGCGGCGTCCATGGCCGCGGACACCGCGTCGAGCTCTTTCGCGCTCGACACCTTCGGGATGACCACGGCAGAGACGCACGCCTTCGATGCCGCCGCGATGTCGGCCGCGCCCCACGGGGTGTCGAGGCCGTTGCAGCGGATCGTCAGCTCGCGGCGGCCGTACTCGCCGCTGTTGGCGGCGGCCACGGCCTGGGCGCGGGCGGTGTCCTTCGCGTCGGGCGACACCGCGTCCTCCAGGTCGAAGATGATCGCGTCGGCGGGGATGCCCTTCGCCTTCTCGAGCGCGCGCTCGTTGGCGGCGGGCATGTAGAGGACGGAGCGGCGGGGGCGGAGTGCGGTCATGGCATTACCTCTTGTGTCGAGTCGAGTTGTTCCGGGTCGGGTTGCTTCGTGTCGGGCGTCGTGTCAGAAGCCGTAGGCGGCCTTGAGCTCGGGGTCGCGTGCGGCGAGCTGGCGGGCGAGCTCCACGACGACCTTGCACTGCTTGACGCTCGCGTCGTCCTCCATCTTGCCGTCGAGCATGATGGCGCCTGTGCCGTCGCCCATGGCGTCGATGACGCGCTGTGCCTGGGCGACGTCCTGAGGGCGCGGGCTGAAGACCTTCTTCGCGATGTCGATCTGCACGGGGTGCAGGCTCCACGCGCCCACGCAACCGAGCAGGTACGCGTTGCGGAACTGGTCCTCGCAGGCCACGGTGTCCTTGATGTCGCCGAACGGCCCGTAGAAGGGGAGCACGCCGTGCATCACGCAGGCATCGACCATCCGGGCCATGGTGTAGTGCCACAGGTCCTGCTGGAAGGTGGCGCGCTGGCCGGCGTAGTCGTCGCCCTGCGGGTCGACGCGCACGACGTAGTCGGGGTGGCCGCCGCCGACACGGGTGGTCTTCATGCGCCGGTTCGCGGCGAGGTCGGCCGGCCCGAGCGAGATGCCCTGCATGCGCGGCGACGCCCCGCAGATCTCCTCCACGTTCGCCACGCCGCGCGCGGTCTCGAGGATCGCGTGGAGCAGGATCGGCTTCTTCAGCCCGGCGCGGGCCTCCAGCTGAGCGAGCAGACGGTCCACGTAGTGGATGTCCTCCGGGCCCTCCACCTTCGGGATCATGATGACGTCGAACTTGTCGCCCGCTTTAGTGACAATCTCGATCATGTCGTCGAGGAACCACGGGGAGTCGAGGCTGTTCACCCGGGTCCACAGCTGGGTGGAGCCGAAGTCGAGCTCGTTCGCCACCTTCACCAGGCCGGCGCGCGCGGCCTCCTTGTCCGCCATCGGGATGGCGTCCTCCAGGTTGCCGAGGATGATGTCCACCGTGGGGATCGTGTCGGGCAGCTTCGACACCATCTTCTCGTTGTGGGGCGGGAAGAAGTGGATGACCCTGCTGGGGCGGAAGGGGATCTCGCGGACGGGCTCGGGGGCACCGGCGGCGAGGGGCTTGAAGAAGTCTCTGGCTGAACGCACGGGGCAAGCGTAGGGGGCGGCACCCGCGGCCACGAAGGGGAGTGCCGCGGACGGCGCGGGAAGCCGTCACATATGGTTGCCGGGATGGTGTTGTTCGATGCGGTGCTCCTCGACGTGGGGGGCGTGCTCATGTACCCGGACCCGGCTGTCCTGGCCCCCGCGCTCTCCTTCTACGGCGCAACGTCCGACCACGGTGCGTACTACAGGGCGCACTTCGCCGCGATGGCCGTGAAGAGCGCGTCCGGTGCCCCCGAGAGCGACTGGTCGGGTTTCGACCTCGAGTTCGTTGCGCGGGTGGGCGTGCCGGCCGGGGACAGGGCGGAGGCAGCCCACGTGCTCGGGCGCACGCGTCATGCCCACATCTGGCGGGCGCCCGTGCCGGGCTCGCGTGATGCACTCGCGTCCCTGAACGCAATGGGTGTGCCCGTCGGCATCGTGAGCAACGCGAGCGGGCAGGTGGAGTCGGTGCTGCGCCGCAGCGGGGTGTGCCAGGCGGGGCCCGGGCCGCACCCGCACGTGCGCTGCGTGGTCGACAGCGACGTCGTGGGCGTCGCGAAGCCGGACCCGCGCATCTTCGACCATGCGCTGCCGCACTTCCCGGGCGTCGAGCGCGGCCGGATCGCCTACGTGGGTGACAACGTCACGATGGACGTCGGCGGCGCGACGGCGGCCGGTCTCGTCCCCGTGCTGTTCGACCCGTTCGACGACGCCGCGCACCTGTTCGACGGCCTTCGCGTCAGGACGCTGGACGACGTGGTCCGCTGGTTCGCGGGCTGAGGCCGGTGCCCCGGCGGGGCGGGGCTACTTGGCGACGCCGTCGCACATGCGACGGGCGATGACCTTGAGGCAGAGCGTCTCGTCGGCACCCTCGAAGATGGAGAGCACGCGGGCATCCACGTAGAGGCGGCTCACCGAGTACTCCTCGGCGTAGCCGTAGCCGCCGTGGATCTGCAGCGCCTCGCGGGTGACCCACTCGGCTGCCTTGCAGACATATGCCTTGACCATGCTCGCCTCCATGGCGCCCTCGCCCTTGCCCATGAGGCGCGCGACGGCGTACGCGAACTGGCGCGAGGACTGGATGATCACGGCCATGCGCGCGAGCTTCACCTTGGTGAGCTCGTACTCCACGATGTTCTGGCCGAACACGTTGCGGTTCTGGGCGTAGTCGAGGGCCGCCTCGTACGCGGCCTGCATGAGCCCCACGGCGCGCGCGGCGGTCTGCAGGCGGCCGTTCTCGAAGCCCTCCATCTGCAGGTAGAAACCGCGGCCCAGACCGTCGCGGCCGCCGATGAGGTTCATCTCCGGCACCCACCAGTTCTCGATGGCGATCTCGTAGCTGTGCATGCCGCGGTAGCCGATCGTGTCGATCGGGCGCCCCTCCATCGTCCCGGCGCCGTCCTGGGTGAACATGAAGCCGTGCGCGTCGCCCACGGGCTTCGGCACGATGAAGAGGCTGAGGCCGCGGTGCGTCTTCGAGCGGTCGGGGTCGGTGCGCGCGAGCAGCATCAGCACGTTCGCGCGGGCACCGAACGTGCACCACGTCTTCACGCCGTTGATGAGCCAGCCGGCCTCGCCGTTCGGCCCCGGGGCCTCGACGGCGGTGGTCTTCAGGCCGGCGACGTCGCTGCCGTAGTCCGGCTCGGTCACGGCGACGGCGGAGAGGACCTCGGCGGTCGCGAGCTTCGGCAGCCACTCGTGCTTCTGCTCCTCCGTGCCGCCCTTCACGAGGGCGCGCGTGAGGATCTCGGGGCGGGTGATGAGCGAACCGCCGATTCCGAGCGAGCCGCGGGAGAGCTCCTCGGTCGCGATGACGGACGCCATGTACTCGCCCTCGCCGCCCTCGCTGTAGCCGCCGTACTCGGCCGGCACGCTGAGGCCGAACGCACCGATCTCGGCGAGCCCGGCGATGATCTCCTCGGGGACGTCGGCGTTGTGGCGGTGGACGTGCTCGGCGCGCGGGGCGATCTCCTTGGTGGCGTAGGAACGGAAGGTGTCCTGCACCATCTCGAAGTCCTGCGCCAGGTGGCGCGGTCCCTGCTGGTCGAAGATCGACACGAGGAAGGCGGGGTCGCGGTACTTCTGCACGAAATCGTGGGCCGGGGCCATCGCCGACGGGTCGACGCCCCACAGCTGCTCGCGCCCGATCAGGCGCGTGATGAAGTCGTGGACCATGTCGGCGGTGAAGGCGCAGGTGATCTTGGCCTCGAGGTCGCCCTTCGCGCCGTAGTCGACCAGCGAACGGGCGGTCTCGACGGCAGCCGCCACGTGGGCGAGGTCGTAGGCGAGGGTCTGGTTCTTGTCGGGGCCCCCGGAGGCCGCGAGCCTCGCGGTCGCGGTGTCGACCATGGTGCGTGCGATCGAGATGACCGACGCTGCTGTCTGGAGATCGGGGGTGGCGCTCATGGCTGGAAACGCTAGTGACGCTGGGCCCCGGGGGCACTACCGATGCCCCCCGCCCCGCCAGTCATCCGTCACGCCTAGTGTTTCGGTGTGGCGAGCACGAGGTACCCGTCGGGTGACTGGGAGACGGCGGGCCTCCCCGCCGGCAGCGACCCCGGGGCGATCGGGTCCTGCATGGACCTCCTCTTCGGGTCCCCGGCCACCCACGGCACCACGCACGCGCTCGTGGCGGTCCGCGGGGGCAGGGTGGTCCTCGAGCGCTACGGGGACGGGGCCGGGCCGGGGGACACGCTCATCAGCTGGTCCATGGCCAAGTCGATCACCCACGCGCTCGTGGGGATCGCCGCGGGGGACGGCCTCCTCGACACCGCGATGACAGGGCTGTTCCCCGAGTGGGAAGGGGACGCACGCCGCGCGATCTCCCTCCAGAACCTCCTCAACATGGGCAGCGGTCTCGAGTGGAACGAGGACTACGTGGACGGCACCGTCTCGGACGTCATCGAGATGCTGTTCGGCGGGGACGACGCCCCCCACGCGGGCGACCATGCGGCGTACGCCGCGTCGAAGCGACTGGAGAGCGAGCCGGGCACGGTGTTCGGGTACTCATCGGGCACGACCAACCTGGTGGCGCGCGTGCTCGGGCGCGCGCTCGGTGACGTCCCTCCCTCGCGCGCGGCGATGGAGTCGTTCATGAGGACGCGGCTGTTCGATGTCATCGGCATGAGCACGGCGGTCCCGAAGTTCGACAGGGCCGGCACGTTCGTCGGCTCCTCGTTCGTGTACGCGACCGCCCGCGACTACGCCCGCTTCGGCTGGCTGTACCTGAACGACGGCATGTGGGACGGGACGAGGGTGCTCCCCGGGGGATGGGTCGACCATGGCCGCGCGTACTTCGGCACGGACCCCGGGAACGGCACGGGATACGGCGCCCACTGGTGGCTGGAGCCGGCGCTGCCCGGCTCCATGGCGGCGTTCGGGTACGAGGGCCAGTTCACCTTCGTCGTGCCGGACCGCGACCTCGTCGTCGTGCGGCTGGGCAAGTCACCCGCGCCGCTGCCCGCGAACGTGCAGGACACGCTCGTGTCGCTCGTCCGTGCATTCCCCGAAGTCGCGCCGCCGAGCGGCAAGAGTGGTCGGGATGAGTAGCCGCCGGCCGGGACTGAGACGCACCATCCAGGTGGTCGTGATCGCCCTCGTGGCGTACTGGATCATCCTGCCCCTCGTGCCCCAGTTCTTCGACGCCGCGCACGACCTCAACCGCATCGAGCCGAACCTGCTCCTCGCCGGCTTCGGCCTGCAGATGATCTCGCTGTTCTTCTACTCCATGCTCACGAAGGCTGCCCTCGGCGGGGACGGGGACGACGTCTCGCTCCTGCGGCTCTTCCGCATCCAGCTGAGCACCAAGGCGCTCGGCAACGTCATGCCCGGCGGCAGCGCCGCCAGCACGGCGCTCGGCTACCGGCTCCTCACCATGAGCGGCGTGAAGGGCCCGGACACCGCGTTCGCGCTGGCGACCGCGGGCATCGGGTCCGCCGTGGTGCTCAACATCATCCTCTGGATCGGTCTCATCGTGTCCATCCCCACGAGCGGCGTGAGCCCGATCTACACGACCGCCGCGATCGTGGGGGTCATCCTCATGGCCTTCGCCGGGTTCATCGTGTTCGGCCTGGTGGAGGGCCAGGGCCGCGCCGAACGTGTCGTGCGGTCGGTGGCGCGCCGGTTCGGCCAGGACGAGCAGCACGCCGCCGAGGTGCTGGCGCACCTCGGCACCCGCATCGAGGGCCTCTGGCAGGACCGCACGATGCTCACGAAGGTCATCGCGTATGCAACGGCGAACTGGCTGATCGACGCGGCATCGCTGTGGGTGTTCCTCCGCGCGTTCGGCGAGTCCCTGAACCCCGTGTCGCTGCTCGTCGCGTTCGGCCTGGCGAACGTGCTGTCCGTCATCCCGATCACCCCCGGCGGGCTGGGGATCGTGGAGGGCGTGTACATCCCGTCGCTCATCGGCTTCGGCATGGCCAGCTCGACCGCCGCGATCGGCGTCCTCTCGTACCGTGTCGCCCAGTACTGGCTGCCGATCTTCATCGGCTGGTTCAGCTACCTCACCCTGCGCATCGGCAGGTTCTCCATAGACCGGTCGCACCGTCTCGCCGGCCTGAAGAAGGTCGCCGAGGCAGAGGCGAAGCGCGGACTCACCACCGCGGACTGGGTGGAGCGGTACGCCCCGCGCGACCGCACGGGCCAGTTCGAGATGCCGCGGTTCAACCCCGGGGACCTCGAGTACAACGACGATACGGGCGGGCAGGACAGGCCTGAGTAGCGTCTGTCGCCATGACAACCCACGAACGCCCATTCGGCCGCTGCCTCGAGGACTTCACCGTCGGTGACATCTACCGTCACTGGCCCGGCAAGACGATCACGGAGTACGACGACCACCTGTTCTGCATGATCACCATGAACCACCACCCGCTGCACACGAACGACTGGTTCGCGAGCGAGAGCGTGCAGGGGCGCAACGTGGTCGTGGGCAACCTCGTCTACTCGCTGGTTCTCGGAATGAGCGTGCCCGACGTGAGCGGCGCCGCCATCGCGAACCTCGAGGTGGAGACGCTCCAGCACAAGTTCCCGACCTTCCACGGCGACACGATCCACGCCGAGACCCGCGTGCTCGAAGTTGCCGAGAGCAAGTCGAAGAACGACCGCGGTGTCGTGACGGTGGAGACCAAGGGCTTCAACCAGGACGGCAAGGAAGTGTGCTACTTCCGCCGCCGCGTGATGGTGTGGAAGCGCGAGTTCGCGCCGGCGCGCCGCCGTCCGTACGACGGTCAGGACGTGTGGGCCGGCTGACCCGCGACGAGAGGATCGTCGCCGCCCTGCTCCCGTGGGGCGGCACCGAACTGAGGGACCTGCCGTGGAGGCGCACGCGCGAACCGTGGGCCGTGCTCGTCAGCGAGGTCATGCTGCAGCAGACGTCGGTGTCGCGCGTGCAGCCGAAGTACGAAGCGTTCATGCAGGCCTTCCCTTCGCCGGCCGCGCTCGCCGCCGCGGCGCTGGGGGACGCGCTCCAGCTGTGGCAGGGCCTCGGCTACCCGCGCCGATGCCGCAACCTCCGCGATGCCGCGTCCGTGGTCGCGCGCGACCACGCCGGCGAGGTCCCGGCCACGCTGGAGGGGCTCCTCGCGCTCCCGGGCGTGGGCCAGTACACGGCACGTGCCGTCCTTGCGTTCGCCCACGGCGCGGACGCGGCGGTGGTCGACACCAACGTGTCGCGCGTGCTGTCGCGGCTGGACAATGCATCGATGAAAGCGCGCGAGCTGCAGGCCCGCGCCGATGCGCTCGTGCCGCAGGGCCAGGCATGGGAGTGGAACCAGGTGATCATGGATCTCGGTGCACGCGTGTGCACCGCCCGCAACCCGTCGTGCGGGTCGTGCCCGCTGGCCCGGCAGTGCCGGTGGCGTGCGGCCTCTCTGCACGGTGCCGCGGACCCCGCACCTGCGTCGGCCGGGGCGAGCCGGCCGCAGGCGAGGTTCGAGGGCTCCGACAGGCAGGCGAGGGGGAGGGCGATGAGGGCCCTCGCCAAGGGTTGCCGGCCGGAGGCGGACGTCATCGCCGCGATGGGGCTGGACCACGACACGGCGCGGGCGCGCCGGCTGGTGGACGATCTCGTGCGCGAGGGGCTCGCCGCGCGCGACGGGGGCGTGCTCAGCCTCCCGTGAGGAAACCGACGACCAGTTCGTTCACCCGCGCGGGCTGCTCGAGCTGCAGGAAGTGCCCGGCCCCCTCCACGATCTCCACCCGCGCCCAGTCGCACATCGCGCGGGCGCTCTCGGCCACCTCGGCACCGATGCAGCCGTCGTTGCGGCCGTGCAGGTACAGGGTCGGCTGCGGCAGCGGGCCGGACCCCGCCGCCTGGATGGCGTCGTAGTCCGGGTGCCGCGCGCCGGTGCCGAGCGTCGCGCGGTAGTAGCCGAGCGCGGCCGCGAGGTTCGCGGGGTCGCGCAGGCAGTCCTTCACGTTCGCGATGTCCGCGGCGGCGGGGAACCCCGGCGACCAGTCGGCCCACAGCATGTCGATGAACGCGAGGTCGTTCGCCGGCACCACCATGTCCGCGAGCGGGTGCTGGAAGAAGAACATGTACCAGCTGCGCTTGATCTGCTCGAGGTTCGTCACGAAG
>Ga0315902_10007756_pt1 | contig 14622 bp, 8 predicted proteins | sample LakEriMetagenome_9_FD_203523 | JGI IMG/M metagenome (GOLD analysis project Ga0315902, IMG submission 203523) | Freshwater fungal communities from buoy surface, Lake Erie, Ohio, United States - Buoy 12 MA117 | ecosystem: Environmental > Aquatic > Freshwater > Lake > Lake biofilm | place: USA... | reverse complement strand
TAGTTCAAATCTGTGTTCATTAATCAATCGGATTTGGCAATGATAACTTGACACATTTGTTTGGGGCAAGCGTATTTGAGCATCTGCTGATCTTCCAATGATTTTGAATGGAATCTGAGGAGCAGAAGTGGTTCCAGAACCCAAAATCTTGGTTTGATCGTCGTTGTCATCCGTTGAAGGAGAACCAGAAAAAAGCGCACTTAAATCAACTGGATAAACGTTATACAACAGTACCCTGTCTTGCCGATGAATCCTGTTACGTTGGTTCGGTAAAATTCGTTGGTTATTTACCCAGATACCATTTTGACTTTTATCAGTTAAGAATATCATTCCATTTTCATTCTGAACCTCCGCGTGAATCCGGGACAATTTGTTCGTTGAATCTTCAACAACATAATCGCAATTTACTGAACGCCCAATGGATTTAATGGATACAGGCATAAAAATCAACAAGTAGAAATATGAAACATGCGGTTTAAGTAATCGAACGTATGGTTAAAAGTAATAAAACAAATTCAATGTTAAACCAATAAATTATACCTCGATGGATACACTATGTTTTTCATAAGGAAGAAGTTCACTGCTCCTCACTTCCCTTCGCTTCCCCACAAGTTGTTAATGGCCAATGCCCGAAAATATCGAGCACCTCGGCCACTTGAACAGGTAACTTAACGGACTCGATTAAGGACTTCACTTCCTCCCAATCTCCGTCGTTCAATTTCATTAATCCGAGGCATTCATTAAACGAATCACAGCGAGAGCAGAAACCGGGTTCTATCCAAATTCCCGGCAGACCAGCAGGCTGAAGCCACGTTTCAATTCTTCCGGTTTCGGGATTGATCCTTGTTTTACCATTTAAACGACTAGATGCATTGAACTTCATTCTCCAAGTTATTTATTTTTTACTAATTGTCAATCATCGTGCCGATGTTAAATTTGAGGAAAATAATGCTAGTTAACCAAAATAAACACATCGTTTTGAAATTAATATGTCATTTTTTGATACATTTAAACTAAATAATTCACCGAATCCGAAACCAACTTAACCCTCGCTTCAGTATGAAAACGCTTATTTCCTGGTACGACCGATCCGATTTTCAGGATGCCAAAATAAACCCGAATGGCCCTACCCTTTCGTTTCACGCGCATTTTTACAAACACGAACGGCATGTGATTTTGTCAACGCGAAAAAGCGAAGACGAGGACACACCTGGGATTCATTTATATTCCACCCTTAAACGGCTTTATCCGGATCGCACCATCGAATTTCTTTACCTGGATGTTGACGACCCTATCAACCATAGTCAGATTCAAACCAAAGTTCACAAGGTATTGGTTGGAATGCAACAAGACGAGATAGACGTTTTCGTATCGCCGGGAACACCAGCGATGCAAGTAGTTTGGTACCTCGCTCATATCAGCTTGGGACTACAAACTACCTTGTTTCAGACCAGACCGGCACAGTTCACCAAGAAAAAAGACAAGCCTGAACTTATTAAAATTCAAATTGACAAGTCGTTTTTGGGTGCAACAGCCTTATTTCATCAGGAAGAATTCAAGCGCTCAACACAGGATGGTTATTTCAAAACACCTGCCATCGAGAAAATCTACGAACATGCGCGAAGGGTGGCACAAACCGACGATGTAACCGTCTTGATACTGGGGGAAAGTGGCACAGGGAAAGAAAACCTTGCCAAACACATTCATCAAAACTCAATACGACGTGAAAAGTCCTATATTCCCATTAACTGTTCTGCTTTTAGCGATACTCTATTGGAATCTCGCTTGTTTGGTCATAAAAAAGGTGCCTACACCGGTGCCGATAAAGACAGTGTTGGCTTGTTTGAGCAGGCAAATGAGGGCACTATTTTCCTGGACGAAATCGGTGATATATCATCCTACATGCAACAGGCATTGTTGCGTGTTTTACAAGAGAAAGAAATTATGCCAATTGGCGGGAAGTCTAAAAAAGTCAATGTAAGGGTAATTGCCGCAACCAATCAAAACCTCATCAAACGCTGTGAGGAAGGCAAATTTCGCTGGGATTTATATTATCGGTTGTCGGTAGTCGAGCTGGATTTGCCAACCCTCCATCAACGCGGAAAGTCCGATATCAAAGCAATGATTGACCATTTCCTTGGTCAGAAAAGGAAACAACTTCATAAACCCAAAAAACTTATTATTGAAAAAGATGCCCTGGAGGTACTTTTGAATTATGCATACCCTGGAAACATTCGCGAGTTGGAAAATTTGATTTCACGCCTGTATGTGTTTAACGACGAACGGGTAACGATCGATGTATTGCCAAAACGCTTGTTTCAAGAACCTGTTGATCAACCTATAAACTGGGAACACGTTGAAAGGGAACATATAAAAAAGGTACTGAAACATTTTCGCGGGAATAAACGGCAATCAGCACTGGCCATTGGGTGGGCAATCAATACCCTCGTATCAAAAATGGACCGTTACGGACTGGAATAATTCCTCTCGAACCATTGAGATGGCTGAAAAAAAAATAGATTTGCATGAACAATAAATAAATATGAAATGCGCATTTACCTTGATTTTGATGGAACTGTTGTTGAACACTATTATCCAGCTATTGGAGCTGAAAACCCCGGCGCTTTGCGCATCATTTCCCTTTTGCAGGCTAAAGGACATCACATTACCCTCAACACATACAGAGCTGATATTGATATTGAAAGCGTTCATGCGGCATTGAAATACATCAATGCATCGGAATTTATTTCTAATCCCATTATGGAATTCATGCCTAAAAAACTGGATCCCAAACCTTTTGATATCCAATCCGCCATTGCTTGCAATCAACTATACATCGACGATGTTTCAGAAGGAACACCTATGCGAAGGAATATAGCCCTTGACTATGGAATGATGGTGGATTGGGAGGCATTGGAAGAAGCGTTTTTCAAACATGGTTTAATCTAAATCAATCTGAAATACATAAAAAGGGCGAGGCGATTTGTTTGATTTCAAAGCGTTGCATTAATAAAGGTTAAACCCTCTAAAACACTTCATAATCAGGTTGGTATTTCCCATCTAGGAGAAAAACAAGCAGTGGATGAAAGCACTGATGCGCTGCGCACATCTTGTGCTTTTTTAGATCAAAACGCTCTGGAGCAAGACGCAGTGGCAAGGTGGGATTATAGATCCCGGGGCTTCGACGTGCTGTGGATGAAAGCACTGATGCGCTTTGCACATCCTGTGCTTTTTTTAGTTCCTCACTCGCTTGAGCTAATGCTCAGACTCGTGCTAAACTAAAAAAGCACTGGTCTTCGACCAGTGCTTTCATCAGAGTGATTCCGCTGGGATTCGAACCCAGGGCCCATACATTAAAAGTGTATTGCTCTACCAGCTGAGCTACGGAATCAATATTTCTCGTTCGAAACGGGTGCAAAGATAATGGTAAAATTTGTTCGAACAACAAAAACTGATTTTTTTTAAGACATTGCAAAAACAAGTTCCTGAAAATCGCAATTTTACATAAATTCGTTCATGCAAAAATTGATTTTATTTGCCACTTTGGCAACAATATGTCTGAATATTCACGCTCAAAGTCCTGAACTTATTTTACCAACCGGGCATTCCCTGAACATCGAGTCGGTACTATTCAGTCCAGACAATCAATATGCTTTGACTGCATCTTGGGATAAATTGGCAAAATTGTACGAGGTTAGCAGCGGAAAAGAAATCAGGACTTTTAAAGGTCATCGTGGTTATGTGAATAGTGCCGTATTTAGTCCCGATGGCACAAAAATACTCACCGCTTCATGGGATTCTACTGCACGTGTTTTCGAAATGAGTACCGGTGAACTTTTATTTGAATTGAATGGACACCAAGGACAAGTGAATACGGCTGTGTTCAGTTCAAATGGGGAAAAAATCCTAACGGCCTCATGGGACGGTTCCGCACGAGTATGGAATGCTAAAACCGGACAACTGATCCATACCTTGGCTGGGCAATACGCCCCCATTCAATCCGCTGAATTCAGTCCGGAGGGAGATCGTGCCTTGTTCGCCTCTCTCATAGGCACCATCTATCAGTTCGATGTAAATTCAGGAACAGAACTTCACCGTATTCAAGGGCATAATAAGATGATTAACAGCATCCACTATAGCCCCGATGGTAAGAAAATCGTAACCTCCTCCATGGATTCATCCGCAAAAATATTTGATGCAAAAACCGGCGCAGAACTCCTTAAGTTAAAAGGCCACAAAAACAATGTTTTTTGTGCTGTTTTCAGTTCGAAAAACGATATCGACCCTATCGGAGGTAAATACGTTCTTACAGGATCTTGGGACGGAACTGCCATTCTTTTCGATGCCATTACTGGAACAAAAATTCAAACCTTTGCTGGTGAGAAATCCTATGTAGCTGCGGCTTCCATCAGTCCAGATGGGAATTGGGTGGCGTGCGGGTATTACGACAGTAAAGTCCGCGTTTTTGATACCAAAACCGGAAAAGTCAAATGCTTGTACACCCGACACAAAGCAATGATCAGCGATGTGCAATTTGACAAAACCAACACACTGATAATGTCAGCGGCTTTTGATAACACGGTGCATGTGGTGAAATTCCAACAAAACAATACGATCTCAATCCTCGATGGACATACGCAGTACGTTGCCAACGCAGCGTTTAACCCTCGAGGAGATCGATTTGCTGTAATTACTTCCAATGCATTGTATGTCTATGCCTCCAATACGGGCCGAATCCTTGAAAAGTTTGAAGGCAGCGCCTACTTTGGAAAAGAAATGATTTACCATCCTTCGGGAGAATCCATTGCCGTTGCAAAATTTGACAATACCTCTGTACTTGTAGACGCTTACACGGGTGAATTGCTTCACACCTACAAAGGTCATAAAGGTTACATCAGTGACATACAGTTCAGTCCAGACGGTAAAAAACTTGTTACCTGCTCTTACGACTCAACGCTACGTGTTTTTGATGCCTTTTCTGAAAAGCAACTCTTTGTCTCCAATATTCATAAGGGAATGCTCCATTCAGCGAAATTCAGTCCGGATGGAAAACAACTAGTTACCACTTGTTCAGATTTTAAGGTTCGCATATTGGATTCGGGGACCGGAAAGCTTATCCGAGAATTTGACCGCATGCCGGAATACCTTTCTGGAGCTGAGTTTAGTCCTGTAAATGAAGATGATCCAAAGGGAGGAAAGTACCTACTCGTTATGGGTTACACCAATGGTTTTACCTTACTTGATAGTCAATCCGGGGATCAGGTGAACGCTTACAGCACCGGAACCAAATTTGTTGTGAGTGCACACTTCAGTCCAGATGGGGATCGAATTATTGCCTGTCATGATCATTATGTGCAGCAATTTGACACAAAAACAGCTGCATTAATCGGAAGTATGACTAGCCACAAAAACATTGTGAACGATGCGGTCTATAACGCAGACGGATCATACATTTTAACTTCAGGGTTAGATCACCTCATCAATCTTTGGGATGGGAAAAGCACCCTTCCTTTGTGGACGATGATGCACGTAAATTCGACCGATCAACTTATCCATGACCCTCATTTTCGTTTTGATGGAACAACCGGAGCTAGGGACTTGCTCTATTTTGTTTGTGGAATGGAAGTCGTCGAACTCGATCAAGTAAAAGAGGCTCTCTACATTCCAAACCTCGTTGAACGGATTATGTCAAAAGAAAACTTGGAGAACCTTCCCAAATTGTCCACACTTGAAATTTGTGGTGTAGCACCGTTGGTTGACCCAGTTGATAAAAAGGACGGCGGATATCATTTCAAAATCGCACCTAGAAAAGGCGGTTTATCCGGAATTGAAGTATACATCAATGGGACATTGAGGGAAACGGTTCCTGTCAGCGCGCTCAAATCAACTGGAGGCTCTTTTGACTATTCGGTTCCTTCCAGTCTGTTGGAAAAATACAGTACAAGCGCCAGTGCGAAAGTCAAAGTCATTGCACTCCCAGCCAAATCAAGTGTACATTCCCGCAGTGTATTCACCGAACAAAAACAAAGCGAAATCGTAACGGAAAAAAAACCAAGCCTGCATGCGGTAATGATTGGGATTGACGATTACCAAGGAGATGGTCTTGACTTGAATTTTGCGAGCAAGGATGCGAACGACCTCGAAAAAGTATTGAAAAAATCAGCCGAAAATTTCTTGAATGAAGACGGTAGTAACCGGGTACATTTTTACAACCTCACTCTACCAAAAAATGCGAGCACTGAAACAAACAACCGCTTCATTCCCGACCGCAAAACGATCTTAAGTACCTTTCGTACGATCGTTGAAAACTGCCGACCAGAGGACATCCTCCTTCTCTTTTTCGCAGGTCACGGTGAATTGCAAGATAAAAAACACTTGATTCTGCTGACATCGGAGGCGTCAAAAGAAGAAGCACCAAATTTTTCAGGCATCGCCTTTACAGAATTGTTGACCTTCTTAAAAGAGGCACCGGCGAACAAACGGGTGCTCATTCTGGATGCATGTTACTCGGGTGCAGCCATTAACGAACTGGGCGTTTCCGACATGGCAGGAACACGGGGCGTGCTTCATGGAGAGGAGGCGTCTAATTTAACGAAAGACTTGGACGAATTGGCAAGTAAATCGGGGTTAGCGGTCCTTTCAGCATCGGCGTCCGACCAGAAAGCCTTGGAATTGCCCCAATATGAACATGGATTGCTAACGTATGCATTGTTGGAAACATTTCTACATGATCCAGAAGTAGTCAATGATAAAAACCTTGTTCAATTGGAAGATTGGTTTCGTAAAACGGAAAAAACAGTACATCGTATAAAAGAAACACAAGAAGCACAAAGGTTTGTTCCTACAAATTATTCGATTGGTTTAATGGATGAATCGGTCCGTTCGCTTCTTAACCTGCGAGAAATTCCCACCATTTGGATTGAAAATGTAATGAACGATGAACTTAAATACGACGACCTTGACCTAAGGGCTGGGTTAATTGTCCAATTAAAAGATGCCGGATCCAGAGGGAGTGACAACCAACTTTTACTGGCTGAAAAACGTTCTGAACAAGCCATTTCTGTCAATGTACTTTATACCACCAAAGGAAACAATTTTTCAGCAAGGATAATGTTCATTAAAAACAAAAAACTGCTCGCTGAATTTCAATTCCAGCATGCACAAGTCGATGTGTCGGAACTTTCTAAACTTCTTGTAAACGAATTTGAAATTAACGTCAAAAAACTAAAACCTTGATTCGCCTCAATGACAATGATTTAGCAGCCATTCGAGGTATATTCGAAACCTTAAAAACAGGCGAGTTTCCATTGGATGCTGAATTTGATCGATTCTACCCTTCATTATCAACCGAACTATCGGCCCAACATTTTAGTTCGTTTTATGCTTGTAAACAGGCGCTTGACTTTTTCGGTTCAGACGAGTCTGTTCGCGTTCTTGACATTGGATCAGGAATCGGAAAGTTTTGTTTTTTGGGTGCGCTGTTATCGAAATGTCATTTTACGGGAATCGAACTTCGGGAATCACTTTATAACTGGGCGGAAAAAGTACGTTCAGCCTCTCACATGAATCAAATTCAGTTCATTCTTGGCGATTTTAAAAACCTGCATTTCGAATCGTTTAATTGTTTTTATTTATTCAACCCTTTTATGGAATATAAAGATGTAAAACGAAAAATAGACGCTAGCATCTTAACCGGAAAGGAGGCATACATTCAACTGCTGCACACCTTATTCAACAAACTGGACATGCTTCCAAAAGGAATCAAACTAGTGACCTATCATGTTCGGTTGGAACAAATTCCATCCGATTTCCAATTGGTTGAAAGTAAATTGGGTAATTCTTTGCGGTGTTTTGTGAAAAACTAATTATTCTGCCAATACTTGCGCATAGCTTCACAAATGTACAATTCTCCCTGTTGCACAGCCTTTATGGCATTGTGGAGTTCGATAATAGGCGAACTTTTGGTAATATAAGATCGAGCACCGGCATCCATGGCCAATTCAAACATGTGCGGTTGACCGTGCATCGACAAGAAAATGACGGGTAACCCAGGATGAATAAGCAACAAATCGCGCACCGCCTCGATACCGTTTCGACGACCTTTGAGGTTAATATCCATTAAAACTAAATCGGGTTGAAGACTGGAAATAAGTTCTTCTAATACATCGGTATCATCTGTATGCTCAATGCTAGTGAAGCCCTCCTTAGAGAGCGCTTGGCGCCAAATTTCCGCGAGTGGTTTGAAATCCTCTACAATTAGTCCTTTTTTCACTTCAATGGGGAGCGTTCGATTGCATAACTTAATAGATTGACACGAATATACTATTTTTTCGAGACGATCTGAGAATAATGGTTGGCTTCTTTACGTCGATATTTTTGTCAAATACGTATTTATACGTAGTACAATTAAGCGTAACTACTGAATTAGCCCTTACACCCAATGAAGTTTAGCTACTTCGGAAAAAGAATGTACTAATTTCATAGTGGAGATTAATATCTCTCGGTTTATTAAGTAGTAGTATAGTTTTAGGTTTAGGTAATGAAAAAAGCAGCGAAAGCTGCTTTTTTCATTTACATTTTCTCAATCACAAAATCAGTTCGGCGATTCTGAGACCTATTTGCATCGCTTGTATTTGGAACTTTGGGTTTTGTTTCACCGAATCCTTTGTGCGATAACCTGGTCGCATCTATCCCTAGCGAAATCAAGTAATCTTTAACACCCTTAGCTCGATTTTCAGATAGCGTAAGGTTTCGAGTGTCTTCGCCAACATCATCGGTGTGCCCTTGAATGGAAACATAAACCGTTGGATGTTCGGTTAGAAACCTTGCGAAACTTTTCAATATAAATTTACTTTTATCCGTAAGTGCATAGGAACTTGTGGCATACAAAATATTATTTATTGTATATGCCTCCCCTACTTTTAATTCCCTTACTGAAAGGTCATTTCCTCTTAGTGTAACATCCCCCGTAGGTAAGTCTTTTTGCTCAATTAACTTCGCATCAAAGGCATGCCCTTCCTTCTTAACAGTGACCATTACATCGGATTGTCCATCCGTTTTAATCACCGCTGCATATTTCCCATCATCGCCATTGACTTTAACTTGCGTGATTTCATCTGTTCCGGAATAAGAAACCTCAACCGTTGCATCTTTCACCGGTTGCCCTTTTTCATCCTTCAACTCCCCCTTTAGGATGGCGACATTTTTAGGACGTGCCTGCTCGTACAACTCGAAGGAATAGATATCCCAGCCCTTATCGATTTTTGATGCATAGTAAGCAAGTTTCCCATCTGTAGATACAATAAGGCCAATTTCATCCTCTTTCGTATTTATCGGATAACCGATGTTTTTAGGCTCGGTCCATGCACCGTTTTCCTTTCGGATGTAAAAGATGTCTAAGCCACCAAAACCTTTGCGTTTATCCGAACATGACGAAACAAAATAGAGGGTTTCACTGTCCTGATGCAAGAACGGACTTTTGTCTTTTCCGGCAGTATTTATGACATCAAATGCAACTGCATCTCCCCATGAACCATCTGGTTTACGCTGTGCTACCATGATATCGTTATCTCGTGTTGTCGGTCGATTTGCCGTATAATAAAGCGTATTCCCATCTGCTGATAATGTTGGTTGCGCCTCCCAACCGTTTTGAGTGTTAATTCCAGTTCCCATGTTTTTTAACGGACTCCATATATAATCGTTTCCTCCTTTTCCAGACCGCACGAAAGTCGTGGTGTAAAGGTCACAGTTGAGGTATTCCTGCCCCATGACGTCTTCCGTTTTACATGCACAGATGATCATTTCTTTGTTATCGACCGAAAGGGTGGCGGAACCATAATTGGTAAACGAACCGTCGTTAAATGGCTTTGGAACAGGATTACCGGCATCAAAATCTGCTTTAATGTTGGGCCGTTGGGAAAAAGTAAATTCCTCAATTACATTTGACTTAATATCGCCAAGGTTGGCGCGGTCAAGTTTTCTGGTGTAAAATACCAATTCGTTGTCAGGAGAAATCATGGGGAAATATTCTTCATTGGCCGAACTGACATTTCTAACCTTAGATGGATCGAAAGGAACTTGATTGGTCAGCATCTCCGCTTCCTGGAGCATATCGCCCAAAACCTCATTGACGTCTTTCACTTTTTTGGAGAAATCATCAGGGAATCGGGCATTATCCTCATGCTTAAATTCGGTGAATTCCTTGAACCACTTTGCTGCCGTAGGCATGTCTTGAAAACTATAGGCAATTACACCCAAATAATAGCTTACGCTGGCGTGGTAATCGCTGCATAACTCATGTGATTTCAAAAAACAATCCCGGGCAGATTCAAACATCCGGTCTCCTTGAGCTGGATTGGGCTGTGATTCGTACAACTTTACCGCGTTTTCATAGAGGTTCATTCCATATTCATAATAGACCATCGCCGAACCAGGTGCAGAAGTAAGCGCCTCGCGGTACAATTCTGACGCCTTTTTTCGGTCTTTTTCCTCTTTTGCGGAGGCAATCAATTTTTCGGTTTTTTTACCAGGTGAAATACAAGCCTCGTCTTCCTCCTGAGCCAGTAATGCAGAACTGAGGGGGGAAATCGTAAGAAAAAGAAACAATTGGAAGTAATTTTTAGTCATCTGATCACTTTTTTCAATTTGTATTGCCAAAGGGCTTATACCGTATTTATCCTAATAAAGTTACACCAAGGGAAGAAAATAAGCCCTAATTAAACCGCAAAATCAAGCACTTTCGTATTTTTACAACTTAATAAAAATTTATGCGAAATACCTTCCTCCCCTTCATTGTTTTTGGAGTCCTGGTTCCATTGAATTCGTTGGCACAAAAGAAAAACCCAGAACCAAGTCCGATTTACGATGCTTCCACAGTAAATGCGCTGAGTTTCCGGATGGTTGGGCCGGCACTCACCTCGGGAAGGGTTGGCGACATTGCTGTTGATCCGAAAAGACCGGACAGGTGGTTCGTTGCAGCGGCCGCTGGCGGCGTTTGGCTAACAACCAACCATGGAACAAGCTTCCAGCCTATTTTCGATTCCTATGGATCGTACTCTATTGGCTGTGTGAAAATTGCCCCGAGCAACTCAAACACCATTTGGGTGGGAACAGGAGAAAACAACAACCAACGATCTGTTTCTTATGGCGACGGTGTTTACAAATCGTTGGACGGAGGAAAGTCGTTTACCAACATGGGTCTAAAATTATCAGAGCATATTGGGAACATCGTGATTCATCCCCAGGACGAACAAACAGTCATTGTCGCCGCTTACGGGCCCGTTTGGAATTCAGGCGGCGAACGAGGTATTTATAAAACTACCGATGGGGGTAAAACTTGGACTCGAACGCTTTTCATTTCCGACGAAACAGGAATTTCCGACATCGTTATGGATCCTTCTAACCCCTCGGTTCTCTATGCCGCGGCACATCAGCGACGTCGTCATGAATGGACTTATGTAGGTGGAGGACCAGAATCTGCCATTTACAAATCAACCGATGGCGGTAATACTTGGCGCGAGGTTTCCTTGGGGCTACCAAAAGGCGAAATGGGACGAATCGGACTTGCCATTTCACCCGCCGATCAAAGCTACGTATACGCAATAGTGGAAGGAAGAAACGATCAAGGCGGTTTTTTTAAGTCGACTAACTACGGAGAGAATTGGTCTAAGATGTCTGGATTTAACACAAGCGGAAACTATTACCAAGAAATTGTTTGCGACCCAAAAGACCGTAACAAGGTGTTTGCGATGGATACGTACTTGCATCATACCGAAGACGGTGGAAAAAACTTTAAACAAACGGGTGAACATCAAAAACACGTTGACAACCATGCCATGTGGATTGATCCCAACAATACGGAACATTGGATTGTGGGTTGTGATGGTGGAATCTATGAGACCTACAACAGTGCGAAAGAATGGAAGTATTATTCGAATCTTCCAATTACCCAGTTTTATAAAGTGGTGACCGATGCTTCTACCCCTTTCTACAACATTTATGGTGGAACACAAGACAACAACTCAATGGGTGGCCCTTCTGCTACGACGAATGTAGCTGGTATTCTTAATTCGGACTGGTACATCACCAACGGTGGCGATGGTTTTGAATCAGCCACGGATCCTGTTGACCCAAACATTGCTTATGCACAGGCTCAATACGGTTGGCTCGTTCGTTACGACAAGGCATCCGGGGAAAAAGTATACATTCAGCCTTTACCGGGGATAGACGAGGCTGCTTACCGTTGGAATTGGGACGCTCCTTTACTCGTTTCTCCCCATGACCATAAAACACTTTATTTTGCGGCAAACAAAGTATTCAAATCCACCAACCGTGGGGACGACTGGGCGACTATTTCACCGGATTTAACCCGTCAAATTGACCGAAACAAACTGAAAGTGATGGGGCAGGTTTGGTCCATGGACGCGGTCATGAAAAACGGATCGACCACCATTTATGGAAACATCATTGCCTTGGATGAATCCCCAAAAAAGAAAGGTCTTTTGTACGCAGGAACCGACGACGGCTTGGTTCAAGTGTCCAAAGACGATGGCGCTAATTGGAGCGCTCTTGGAACCATCGCTGGAGTCCCTGCAAATACACGTGTCAATATGCTCACGGCATCCCTTCACGATGAAAACGTTGTTTTCGCTGCATTCAACAACCAACGCATGGGTGATTTTAAACCGTATCTCTTCAAAAGTGCAGACCAAGGTAAAACGTGGACACCCATAACTGGAAACCTGCCTGAACGCGGAACGGTTTATTGTTTAAAACAAGACCACATCAACCCCGATCTGCTTTTTGCCGGAACAGAATTTGGCGCTTTTTTCACGACCGATGGAGGTAAAAACTGGACAAAATTGGCAGGTTTACCAACCATTGCTGTATACGATTTAGACATTCAAAAACGCGAAAACGACCTTGTTGCCGCCACATTTGGCAGGGGATTTTATGTGCTCGATAACTACAGCCCGTTGCGTGACTTAACAAAGGAGAACTTGGATAAAAAAGCACATTTATTTCCAATTAAGGATGCCCTTCTTTACGTTCCAGCAGATCCGCTTGGACTAGAGGGCACTGGATTCCAAGGTGCAAATTTATGGTCAGCCTCCAACCCAAGCTTTGGAGCGACATTTACCTTACATATAAAGGACGAATTCAAATCCCTGAAATCACAGCGACAAGAAAAAGAGAAACAATTGGAAAAAGAGAAAAAAGATGTGTTTTATCCTACTTTCGATGAAATGCGCGCAGAAGCACAAGAGGAGCAGCCGCAACTTATATACATTATCCGAGATAAGGATGGCAAAGAAGTACGTCGATTGACAAGCGCACCTAGCAAAGGGTTTTCTCGTTTTACTTGGAACCTGCGAGGTGAAAACACCAATCCAATCAATCCATCTGGACACAACAATAAGAACAACGGCTTTTTGGTTTCACCGGGATTGTATTCTGTGGAAGTTGTTCAAGTGTACAATGGTACGGCCGAAGCCTTAACTCCCAAAGTATCCTTCCAAATAAAGGGTCTAAACAACCAGACATTGCTTGCACAAAACAACTCGGAACTTGATGCCTTTCGAAAGGATATAGCAGAATGGAACCGCAAAGTGATCGGAACGAGCAAGTTGATGCGCGAGTGCAACGATCGATTAACGGTATATAAACAAGCCGTTATTGGCTATCCAAATACAGATTTATCACTCCTTTCCTCTCTTCGAGACCTCAAACTTATACTGGATGAATGCCAAGTCGCAATGTATGGTGATGGCATTAAAACATCTAAAGAATTCGAAGATAAACCTTCCATTTCCGGGCGGTTGGGATTGATTGAATACATGCTGTATGAAAACACAACAGGTGTAACGTCATCTCAACGAAAGAATTTGGTCATAGTTGAAAGCGAATATAATGGGGTGCGTATAATGCTGGATCAAGCGTTTGATGCATTGAACAAAATCGAATCCAAACTGGATGCATTAGGAATACCTTACACGTTAAACAAAGGAAAAGACTGGAAGGAAGAATAAACAGGCCTCTTTTAACTGAAACTATTAGTTGATTGATAGAAATTTTCGCCTAATGAAAGAATGGTTTGCTTAGTTTAGGCATGTCAACTTTTAACAGGTGGAGAATACAATCGACGAAGTTCAAGAGCTTAGGGTACCGTATCATTCAACGGAAAACAAGTTAAACACTTCCTATGTTCAGACGGAAATGCTTGCTGGGGAAAGCAAACACATTCAAGACTTACACCATAAAATTGGTAACCAGGCACAATTGGTTGCAAGTATCATAAACCTACAGAAAAACCATGCACAAGATCTCGGCACGCTGAAACACCTTGATTCGTTGTGCGAACGGGTTCATTTTATTGCCTTCTTGGAGCGCTTCGTCATTCGATATAGAGATGGAAGAACCATCCCTTTAAAAACATTCACGGAGGAACTTATCAACGAAATCACTCGAATTGGTGAACAAACGAATAAGGCCAGCATCAAGAAGCGTATCAGCGAGGTACACATTCAGGAAAAAAAAGCCGTTGCCTTTGGCTTATTCCTTTTTGAGGCATTTGGAAATGCCCACAAGCATGCTTTTTTAGGAAAAAAGAACGATCATATAAGT
>Ga0315902_10007755_pt1 | contig 14622 bp, 9 predicted proteins | sample LakEriMetagenome_9_FD_203523 | JGI IMG/M metagenome (GOLD analysis project Ga0315902, IMG submission 203523) | Freshwater fungal communities from buoy surface, Lake Erie, Ohio, United States - Buoy 12 MA117 | ecosystem: Environmental > Aquatic > Freshwater > Lake > Lake biofilm | place: USA... | reverse complement strand
ACGAGCGCCGTCGTCCCGGCCTCGAAGACGCGGTCGAACTCGCTGACGCTCGCTCCGCCCGGCGGCCGCCGGCTCTCGAGCGCCTTGGCGAGTTGCACCACCGTGATCGACTGCTGGACGAGCCCGAGCCGCGGCAGGCTGGATGCCATCCGTTCGAGCAGCCGCTCGCGGGTGCGGGCCTTCACGATCCGGTCGGCACGTCCGCCGCGGGAGAGCGGCACGTAGAGCACGGGCCGGCCGACGAGCCGCTCGCAGACCGCATCGGTTCGCGCGGACGCATCGGTCGGATCGCCGCGGAGGAAGGCTGCGATCATGCCGCCGACCGAGCCCGGGGCCGCGACCTCCGTGCCTGGCGTGCCGAGGCGGAGCCGAGCCGAAAGAATCCAGAGCGTCTCGCCCGCCTGTACGGCTGCATCGACGAGCCGCTCCGCCGCCGCGTCGCGCTGCCAGCGGAGCCGGTCGAACTCGGTGGGCGACATGCCCGGGGGTGGCTCCTGGTCGCGAAGCGCCACGAGCGTGGCCGCACGCACCAGCGTTCGCCTCAGCCGGCGGAGCGTCTGGCTCCACCCGGCGACGGCGTCGAGCTCCTCGCGATCGGCGGCGGTGCCATCGGCGGCATCGCCCGTGCACCAGGCGATGACGGCCTCGCGATACAGCCGGAGGATGCCGCGGAGAAGTTCGGCGGAATCCTCGACGGTCGCGAGCGCGTCGAGCGATCCGCCGCCGGGACCATCGACGTCGATCATGCCACCCTCGACGCCGTCGTCTGCGGAGTCGCGCCAGACCATCGTCTCGTAGGCGGCGGCAACCCGCTCCTCGCCGTCGGCCTGATCGTCCTCCTCGTCGCCGTCGATGTGCGTGCGCTCGCCCATGATCGGGGCCACGGCCGTGGCGACGATCACGTCGACGACCGTCGCCGTGTTCGCCTCGACGAGTTCGAGGAAGCGACGGACCCGGCCGCGGGCCGGCGGCGACCGGTCGGTGGTGGCCTGGCCTATCCAGCGGCCTGCAGCGGCGAGCCACGCCTGACTGCTTCGTTCGATGGCCGACCCTTCCAGCAACGAGGCCCAGTGCACGAGCAGCCCCGCGGCGCCGTCGAGATCGCCCTCATCGAGCAGGGCGTCGGCAGCCTGGGCATGGCTTCGCGGCGACGAGAAGGCGGCGACCTCCTGCTTCCAGAACCCTGGCGGAGGCGGCGCTGGTGCCGTCTCACGGCGGCGGGCGAGGGCGGCAATCACGTCGCGGGCCGAATCGACACATTCGCGGCCCGAGAGGTGCGGCACGCCGGAGACAGCGGTCGTGGCGAACGTGTCCCACCAGGCAGCGAGCCGCTCGAGCCGCGAGGCGGCTTGCTCGGCTGCCTGCGTGGCCCCGGCGAGGCTGGCCTGCCTCCAGGCCGCGGCATAGCCCTCGATGATCGACCCTGTGGTGTTGACGAGATCGTCCACCCGGGGATCGGGCAGGCTCTCACCACCGGGCTCGTGCAGGGGAAACTGACCCGACAGGCCGAGGATATTCCAGGGATCGACCATCGCGCCGCAGCCCACCGCCCGCATGAGCAGATCGGCGGCCTCGTCGAGCCGTTCGACCGCCTCGTCGGCCGCGGCCCGCCGCCAGAGCGCCTGCTGGGCCGCGACCACGCGGCTGGTAATCCGGGCGAGCATCCGCGCGCTGGCGGCGGGCACTGCGCCGGCGAGCCTCTCGGCCGCAGCCCCGCGGCCGAGGCGGGCCATCACGGTGGCGAGCGCCACATGCTCCACCTGCCGCGCCCGTCGGCCCGCGAGCATGGCGTTGATGTGCCGGCGGACACCGCCGAAGGGCTGGCGGACCCGCCGGGACTCCTCCTCGAGCCGCTGCCGATGGCGAGCCGGCAAGGCGCCGAGCAGCCTGCGGTAGAACTCGTCCCGATAGGAAGCGATGCGAGGCAGGAGTTCGGAGAGCGGCAGCGACGCCTGCAGGGCGCCCGGACCGTGGCCCGAGAGGCCGCTGGCCATCAGCATCACGCCCGCCAGCACGGCCGACGATTCCCAGCGAAACTCCGCCTCGTCGATCCCGGTGGCAGCCGCCTGCCGAGCCGTCTCGGGCCACGAGAGAATGCCGTCGAGCGTGGCCTGCTGCACCACCATGCGGCGGTACAGTCCGCGGTCGTCGATCCGCGCCGGATCCCAGAGGCCGAAGAGGTAGTTGGGCCGGCTCGCGGCGGGATGCAGAAAGTCGAAGGCCCGGGGGTCGATCGAGAGTTCCTCGAGCGCGTCGAGGTCGAAGTCGGCCTGCCGCAGGAGCTCCACCGGGACTTCGCTGAGAATCGAGATCGCTCCGCCAACCAGCTGGCGATAGCGGCCATGGGCCGCACCGGCGCCGGCGACGTAGAGTGGGATCGGCCGCACGCGCTCGTGCGGATACGGGGCCGAAAGACGGCCGTTCTCCAGCACCGCCAGCGGTCGCCAGCCGACGTAGTCGTTGAGCCGGTCGATCACGCGGGTGACGGTGCCGGCTTGATCGTCGTCGGGAGCGGCCTCCGCGAGCAGGCCACGGATCGCCGCCATCACGAGGAACGGCCGCTCGACAGCCCCTGGCGGCTGATGCTCGAGAAGATCGGCGTGGAATCGGCGGTAGGCAGGCAGGATGTCGCCGAATGTCGCGTCGATGGCCCAACGGGCCTGTGCGGTGTCGCGAAAGGCGGCCTCCGTCGTCTCGAGTTGGGCGAGTCGGCTGCGAAGTGCCTCCACGACCTCATCGACGGCGCTTGGCGACTCGGCCACCGATCCGTCCGCCGCCGCCGGCTCCGCGGCGGCGAAGAGCTCGTTCATTGCCCGCCAGGCTGCGGCGTCGAACGCCCCCGACGAGAAGTTGAGGTAGCCCAGCAGCACCGCGGCGGCGTCTCGGGAACCGGGTGGCTTCGCGGGTGGCTGCATCGACGGGCTGGCGGGTGAGGCGGGCGGAAAAACCGTTGCAATCGCCACCAGCGTAGCATTTTTGTGCCCCCCCGATCACGAACTATCCTTGGCCCTGCCGCGTGGTACGGCATGCGGATTTCGTCAGGACCCATCTCTCATGCACCGCTTCTTCTCCCTCGTCGTCGCGTGGCTCGCGGTGGCCGCGGCTGCCTTGCCTGGTGCCGCTGCGGCGGCCGGAGGCACGCTGCTCTGCGGCACCGCCGGCGACGATCTCGTGGCCGCCCGCGCGGGACTGGTGCGGGAATGGGTCGTGCAGATTCCATTCGACTCGGCCGGCTGGAACCTCGAGACGGTGTCGATCGGCGACGGCCTCGTCATCGCCACCAGCGGCGACGGCGGCGTGCATGCGGTGAGCACCGGCACCGGCCCCGGCCTGCCGCGACCCGGCAGCGTGCTCTGGTCGCGGCACGTCGGCAGCTCGGCCGGTCGCGTCACGCCCGTGGGGGTCGGAGATGACGCGGTCACCGCTTCCCGCGGAAGGACTTCGGACGGGTACACGGACGTCGATTCGATGGCCGGGGACGGGGGCATGAGCATGCCTCCGGTCGCATTTGCCGGCGGAGTCGTCTGGAGCGACACCGCAGGAACGCTGAAGGCAACCGTCAAGGATGAGAAGCAATGGAAGGAGTTGGAGTTCGATCTCGGGTCACCCGTGGTGGGAGGCATGGTCGTTCGGGGACGATCGGTGTTCGTCGCCACGGAACGGGGGGAACTCTTTCGCATCGATGAACCAGATGGAGCGCCATTCGAGTTCAAGCAGGTCTGGCGAGTCACCCTGCCGTACCGGCCCGCGGCAGGTCCGCTCGTCGGCGGAGACACCGTGGCGATTTCCCTCGGCGGGGATGGAATCATGGCCTTTTCGGCAGTGACCGGCCGCGAACGGTGGCGTTCGTGTCACGCTGGGCGGCTTGTGTCGATCACGGGGAATCGCGTCTGGTGCATCGACGCCGTGAGTAGGCTTTCGAGCGTAGACCTTGCGACGGGCATGCCTGCCGAGTGGATGTGCCTGGGGAGTTTCACGCTGCCGGTGGTCAACACCGTGAACGACCGGCTGATCCTCGCGTCGCCCGACGGCCTGCTCGTGTCGCTCGCACCGCGGCGCACCGTCTCGGTCGTGCCGGCCCCCGCGCCGCCAGAGCCGAACTGGAAGCCGGGTGACGAATCGCCCGCGCCGGCCCCCGAAGCGGTCGAGCCTTCGGGAGAGGAACCGGCCGTCGAGCCCGAGTCGACGGAAACCTGATTCAGCGGTCTCGACCCGGCCGCGTCGGCACGCGGCGCTTCGGGTCCTGCCGCCAGGCGGTGTGCAGCAGCGCGTAGAGTTCGGCGTCGTGCCGCGCGAGCCGATGCGGATCCTGGAAGAAGCACTCGCTCGCGACGGCGAAGAACTCCACCTCGCTCTCGGCCGCGTAGTCGTCGAACGCCGTCGCGCGGCCCTCGTCGAGCGCGGCCTCGAACCGCTCCTGCGCCGCGGCGATCCCGTCGCACCACGCCGCGCGCTCGCGCGCGGGCAGCGGCGGCACGCCGTCGATGTCGCCATCGAGCGCATCGACGAGATGGGCGAACTCGTGGAGCACCACGCTCCGTGGGCCGTCGCGGAGCCGGCCGCCGTCGAGCACTCCCGGCCACGAGAGGGCCATGCTGCCCCCCGACCACGTCTCTCCGACGCGGGCCTCCTTCCACTCCAGTTCTCCGCCTCCCGCGAGCGGCGTCGTTCGCGGCACGAGGTAGTCGCCCGGGTAGACGAGCACCGACTTCAGCGAGTCGAACCACTCGTCGCCGAGTCCAAGGGTCACGATCGCCGCCTGTCCGGCGATGCAGAGTCGCACCTCGTCGGTGATCGCGAGGCCGCCGCAGCCCTCGAACCGCTTCTCCGCAAGAAACACGGCGACCCAGCGGCGGCAGGTTTCCACCTCGGCAGGGTCGAGCCACTGCCATGGCTTCACGCTGCGGCGGACGACGTCGTGCCAGGCCGGCGGAAAGGGCCGCTCGGCAATCGCCCGCCGACGGCGGGAACGCAGGAACGAGAACAGCATCGCGTCGGCCCCGCGGCGGTCGACGGTCCTACTGCGGCGGCACGGGCGACAGGGGCATCCGCCGCATGAACAGGTCGAGTGCCAGGATCAGGCAGCCGATCGAAAGGGCAACGAACGAGAGCACGAGCATCACCGTGTCGACGTTCATCGGCGAGCGGTGTTGGGGCTGCAAGTCATCTGCCATGCGGATCGTTCCTCGTGCTGCTGCGCGGGGTCAGGCCTTGAGCCGCGTCGTCACCTTGTCGCCCCGCTGCACGACGCCGCGGGCGTAGGCCTTGACGATTTCGGCGACGGCCTGATCCGGCATCACGGTCTTCACGACCGCGCGGCCGATGTACTCCCCGCCCCGGTAGACCTCGAGCGTGTGCCCGACCTGAAGCCCGTCGTCGCTGCCGAGCGAAACCTGGATCGAGCCGGCCGCCACCGCAATCACGTCGCCATCGAGGGTCGGCACCCGGTCCTTGGGAAGGCTGTCGATGTTCAGGCCGCTCTGACTGAGCAGAATGCGGGCGTTGGCGACCTGCTTTTCAAGCTGGGCCTTCCGCTCCTCGGCGATCGTCAGTTGGGCCTGAGACTGGGCAAGTTCCGCGGAGAGTTCCGCCGACTTTTCGACCTGGGCATCGACCTTGTCCTGCTGCGCCTTCACCTGAGCCTGGAGTTGATCGACGTTCTTGGACGCCGTGAGGAGGTCCTCGCGGAGCGTCCTGACGTCGGCGACCGCTTGCTCCATCTCATCCTGCCGCTTGTCCTTGTCCGCCCGGAGCGTCTGGAGTTCCTGCTCCTTCTGTTCGACTGCTGTCTGAAGTTTCGCGATCAGCTGATCGCGGGACTGCTCCGACTCGGCGACTTTCCGGCGCAGGTCGGTGATCTCCTGCTCGACCTTCTCGCGGGCCGTGATGGATTGTTTCAGGAGGTAGTCGTAGCCGGGTTGCTGCCCGGGAAGGCAGTCTTTCGGCAGCCGCTCGACCTCGTCCTTCCAGTTCACGTGCGACATGTAGATCGCGCCTGCGAACGTCATCAGCATGAGGCTCATGACGAAGACCGCGAACACGAAGATTCTGCCGATGATGTTCATGGGTCCCTCGCCGGCGGCCTGCCGCCTCCATTCTCGATCGCGGCTGTTGGCCAGAGCAAGCCGACGACCCACTTTTGTTCGGCAGCCGGGTCGGGCCGGCTCAAGCCAGGGGTCGCGCGGCCGTTGCGGTCAGCCATTCCGACGGCTTCGCGACCGTTCCGGCCCCGCCGAGGCGAACGCCAGGACCGCCACGACCGTCACGCACGCCCAGACCGGCAGACTTCCCCAGTTGAGCCACGGACTCGATCGCCCGTCCCGCTGGACCGCCGCCCGGAGCGTAGCGGTCCGGCGGCGGGGGCCGCAGTCGCGAAGCCGCCCGGAGCCGTCGATCGCTGCCGAAAACCCGGTGTTGGCGGCAATCACCAGCGGAGTCCGGACCTCGACCGCACGGAAGATCGCCGCCGCGAGGTGCATGTCGAGTTCGCTCGATCCCCAGAACCAGCCGTCGTTGGTGAGGTTCACGATGACGTCGGGGCGGCGGCTTCGTGCCGCGAGCGACCGGACGAGCCCACGGATCGCCTCGGGCAGGGCCGTCTCGTAGCAGATCGTCGGCGCCACCTCGTAGCCGGCGATCCGCACCGCGACCGGCTCGGCGCCCGCCGACAGGCCGGCGGGCAGCGGGGTGATCCGGTAGAGCACCGGGAAGGTCTCAGCGAGCGGCACGTACTCGCCGAACATCACCGGGTGCATCTTGTCGTAGCAGGCCACCGGCCGACCCTCGGCGTCAAGGAAGAGCCCGCTGTTGAAGTGTTCGGCACCGCCGGTGGCTCTGGGCGTCACCACCTGTCGATCGACGCCGACCAGCCACATGGTGCCGTACCGCATCGCGAACGTCTCGAGTGCTTCGAATCGCTGCCGCTCGAGCGCCTCGCGGCATCGAGTCTGGCGGTCCGTTGCGGAATCGCCTTCGGCGACGGGGCCGAGCATCTCCTCGACGACGGCCTCGGGCAGTCGTTCGGCGGGATCGATGGTGAGCACGGGCCACCGCCACATCGTCTCGGGCCAGACAATGAGGTCGGGTCGCGCCGCCGTTCCGGTGACGGCCAGCCCCTCGAGTGTGAGCGAGTCGTAGTGGTGTGCGACGTCGATCGCCTTGTCGGGGTCGTGCTTGAGTTCGGTGTCGATGCAGCCCTGCACGAGGAGCACGTCGAGCGGCCGGTCCGTCGCCGGCGGCGCCGTCGCGAGCCGCAGGGAGCCGTACGCCAGGGCGAGGATCATGGCAGCCATCGCGCCGCCAACCGCAACGATCCCCCGGGGTGACTCGCGGGCGAGGACCGTCGCACAGGCGGCGGCGACCGCCATCACCAGTCCGCTGACACCCACCGCCCCGAAGGCGTCCGCGATCTGGATCAACGCCGTCCAGCGCCACTGCGTGTGGCCGAGCATGCCGAAGGTGAAGCCGCCGAGAACCTGGCCCCGAAGCTGTTCGCAGGTCATCCAGGCCAGGGCGGCCGCGGGCACGAGCGGCCAACCCCTCCGGTGCACGAGCCGTCGGGCTGTCCAAATAAAAAGGGGCACGTACCAGGCCAGGTAGGCCGCCAGCGCCATCCAGCCGATCGAGGTCGCTGGGTGGGGCAGTCTGAGCCAGTGGATCGCGAACAGCCAATGCAGGAAGCCGGCGGTCCAGATCGCCAGCCAGGGGCGGGGTCCTTCGAGTCGGGGCATCGTCACCAGCGCCAGCCACGGCAGCGGCGCCAGCCACGCCAGCCACCAGAGATCGGCGGGTGGCTGGACGAGGAACATCGTGGCGGCTCCGGCCACCGCCAGCAGCCAGACGCGCCGGCTGTCATCGGACATCGTCGGAGTGACCGTCCCGGCAACCGCGTGCGAGAACGCCGTCATTCGGCCACCTCGAACTCCGCGATCACGGTACCCGTCGCGACGGCCTCGTCCTCTTCGACGAACTGGTCCACCAGTCTTCCGGCCACCGGGGCCTCGAGATCGATGGTCACTCCCCCCGCCGCCAGTTCGGCCACGCGATCGCCCGCCGCCACGGTCGCGCCCAGAGGCACGAGCCAGAGCGAAAGCGTCAACGGCACATCCCCGATCCCGAACTCGGGGACGGTGAGTCGCTGCCGTGGCGATGGGGCGGTGGCCGGCATCGGCGTCACCGCTGCTCGCGAAGCCATGCGAGCATCACGCTGCCTACGGCGGCGAGCGACTCCGCGGAGCAGGCGGCGGGTGTGTCGGCCGTCGTGTGCCATGCCGGGTAGTCGAAGTCGATGATGTCGCAGGTGGGGATTCCGGCGATCATGCGCAGCGGCAGGTGGTCGTCCTGAACCGCGTGCTTGGGTCGCGGCACGAACTGCCGAACCTCCAGCCGGCGGGCGACGTCCCAGATCGAGTCGACGACGGGCCGCGTGTCGGGCCAGTCGACGCTGTGCTGCTCCTGCCAGATCTCGAGGTCGCGGTCGGCCACCATGTCGAGGAGCGCGCCACAGCGATAGGCGTGCGGCAGCCGGCCGGCCTTCCGGTCGGCCGCGTACTGTCGGGCGAAAAAGGTGGAGCCCAGAAAGTAGGGGTCGCGGGGAGCGAAGACGTACTCTTCGCCGTCGAAGAGGACGAAGTCCACACCGACGGGCCCCTGCAGCGTGGGCATCGCGGCCCCGAGCTCCATCAGCACCGCCACGCCACTGCCACCGTCGTTGGCGCCGAGGAACACGCCCCGGGGATCGACCGGGTCGTTGTCGGGAAACGGCCGCGTGTCGTAGTGGGCTGCCAGCAGCACGCGGTCGGTGCGGTCGGGGTGCCAGGAGACGATCAGGTTTTCGAGGTGTACGGGCTTTCCGGTGCGGCGGTCACGGATTTGGAACGCCTGGCCGGTGACGGTGGCGCCGGCCGCCCGAAAGTGCTCCGCGAGCATGGCCCGCTGCCGATCCATCGCCGTCGATCCGCTCGGCCGCGGGCCGAGTTCGCAGATCGCCTCCAGGTGGTTCATGGCTCGCTCGCCCGAGAACGCCGCCGCCGGGGCATCCGCGACCGCCGGCCTGGCCATGGCGACGACGATGAGAAGGGCGAGTCGTGAGTGGGAAGGGTGGTGCATGCGGAGAATCCGGCTGCGATGCGCGGGACATCACGAGTCTATCCCCCGGTCATCGAGGGCCGACAGGTCGTTTCCGGGGGCGTGTGGAGGATGCCGCCGGGAGTGCCTACACTCGCGGGTGGGACGACCCCGGTTCCCCACGCCCCAGAGACCACCCCATGTCGATCGCTTTCGGCCCGCGGCGCTCCGCGGCCGTCCGCTGCATGCTCGTCGCCACCGTCTGGGCGGTTGCGGTCACGGGGACCGTTCGAGGCGGCGGCGGACCCGAGAACGTGTTCGTCGTGGTCAACTCCGCGAGCGTCGATAGCATCGGCGTCGCCAACGCCTTCGTGGCGGCCCGCGGTATTCCGCCGATCAACATCCTGATGCTCCCCTGGCAGGACAACGTCGAGAGCACGACGATCGCGCGGTTCCGAAACGAACTCCTCGCTCCCATCGTCAAGGCGATCGAGTCGAGGCGGCTGGCGACGCAGATCGACTGCATCGCCTGGTCGGCAGATTTTCCATGGCGGATCGACTTCAAGGACGAACTCCCGCCCGACCTCGCCGCGAAGGATACGTATCCGTCGGGCTCGCTCACCGGGATGACGATGCTCTACGCGGCCGTGCAGAGCGGCGGGCCGATCTGGCTCGATCCCGAGAGCAATGATTACTACCGGCCACTTGCGCGTGACGGCGTGCCGGCGACGACGCAGGGCTTTCGCAGTTGGTACGGCTGGGGAAACGACGGCGGGCTTCTCGAGGCCGGCGGCACGAGGTACATGCTCTCGGTGATGCTGGGGGTGACGGCCGGCCGGGGCAACAGGCCGCGCGAGATCGCCGCCTATCTCACGTCGGCGGCCAAGGCCGACGGGACCCGGCCCGAGGGCACGATCTACTTCATGACCAACGCCGACGTGCGGACCACCACCCGCAGCAGCGTGTTCCCGGCGATCGTCAAGGCGCTCGGCAATCTCGGCGTGAAAGCCCAGATCGTTTCGGGCGCCGTGCCGGGGGGCAAGTCCGACGTCGCCGGTCTGATGGCCGGCACGCCCGACTTCGACTGGAAGTCGAGCGGGAGCACGATCACACCGGGGGCGATCTGCGAAAACCTGACGAGCTTCGGCGGGATCTTCACGGCAAACTCGTCGCAGACGCCGCTCTCGGAGTTTCTCCGCTACGGGGCCGCCGGGTCGAGCGGCACGGTGATCGAGCCATATTCGATCCCCGCGAAGTTCCCGCACGCGGCGATCCAGGTGCACTACGTCCGTGGGGCGAGCCTGGCCGAGGCCTTCTACCAATCGGTCCGCTGCCCCTACCAGCTGCTCGTCGTGGGCGATCCGCTCTGCCAGCCGTGGGCCCGCATTCCCGAGGTGGAAGTGGTGATGGCGGCCGATGCTCGGGTGCTCGAGCCGGGCACGGTCCTGTCAGGCACGGTCGAACTCGAGCCGCGGGCGACGGTGCCCGGCGGCGGCGCCGTCGACCGCTACGAGCTGTTTCTCGACGGCGTGCGGGTGACCGACTGCGGGGCAGGAGGTCGGCTCACCCTCGATACCACGGCGCTGGCCGACGGTCACCACGACCTGCGGGTGGTCGCGATCGAGACGTCGTCGATCGAGACGCAGGGCCGGAGCGTGGTGCCGGTGATGTTTGCCAACCACGATCGGGCGATCGAACTCGCGGTGGAACCGGTCCAGGTGAGCCGCAAGGGAACCGTCCGCGTGACCGTGCGCGGCAGGGGCATCGGCGGCGCCGTCGTGTTCGCCACCGGCCGCGTGCTCGGCCGGACCACCGGCCCCGAGTCGTCGATCGAGGTGCCGGCGGAACTGCTCGGCCGCGGCACCGTGATGGTGCGGGCCACCGGTCGCGGTGGGCAGACGCCCGCCGAGAACGTCAACGCCGTACCCGTGACGATCGAGGTCACCGACTGATAACGGGAGCATGCGGGTCCTACGTCATAGCTAGGCTCAGGGCTGCCCATGCCCTCTCGAGGGCACAGGCAGCCCCTCCCGACATCATCGCTGGCAGGTATTTCAAACCGAGGAGCAGCCGGCCGGAGGCATGCTCGCGGTCTTACGGCCGTCGGCTTTCACGACGGCGGGATCAGCGAGGGGCAGTCCCGAGCGGCGCGGCAGGCATTTCCCCATCGCTGACGCGATTGGGCTTCCTGATGCAGCGAACGTCCGGCGAGATGGCACGGGCAGCCCCGAGCCTCATGCACGCCTCTGGTTCACGGGCGACTCGTGCGGTTCCTCGTCAGCGAACCGGGTTGGCCGCCGGGAGGACGGCGACGTCGGAGCGGCTCTGCGGTGGCTGATGGGCAGCATCGGCCGCGTGGCCGTGGTGCGCCCGCGACAGATGGTCCACGAAGTCGGGCCGGGCCCCCTTGAGCACGAAGACCTCGCTCGACGAGTCTGCCGAACCGTGCGGTCTGACGATGCAGATCACCTCGGCCTTGCCGCCGTGCTGTCGAACATGGTCGATGAGCGCGGCCTCGCCGGCCGAGAGCGTCGCCGGCGGCGCTTCCGGTTGGCCGTTCGCGAGCACCGCCGCCGGAGCGGCGGCCGTGGCGACAGCGGACGCCGCGGCGGGCATCGCGACGGCGTCGGGGAGCGCACCGGTCGACGCGGTAGGGACGGCGTCGGCTCGGTCGCGGCGATCGAACGAGACACTTGGCATTTCCGCCGGCATGTTCGGCAGGTGTGGACCCGCGGCGGCGACATCGAGGCCGCCGCTCGGGTAGACGTTTCGGTAGACGAAGGCGAGGCCGGCCTCGTCGAGTTGATCGTGGATCGACGGGAGGGCCGCGAACAGCCCCTCGTTGTCGGCCGGATCGGCCGCGTTGCAGACGCCGATCAGCGTGCCATCGATCGCGAACAGGCCACCGCCGGAGCGGCCCTGCACCGGCTGGCCCGCCACCTGGAGATTCGAGGGGCCGAGGTACTTGTCCACCGCGGTGATCCGGCTGTGGTGGATCGTCGGATCCTTGCCGCCGTTGCAGCCGACGGTGACGACGGCGGCCCCGACGGGCGTCGCCCGATCGGTGCCGCCGACGCGGACGGGATCGATCGTCGCCTCGGTGAAGATGCTCACGAGCGCCAGATCGCGTTTCAGGTCCCAGGAGATCACCTGCCCGGCGATGCCGCGCGGGCCTTGCTGCCCGAAGAGGTCGACCTCGATGCGGCCCTTGCCCTGCGAGTCGCGAAAGACGTGGCCGCAGGTGAGGATCAGCGCCTCGCCCTGACGGCAGTCGATCACGGTGCCCGTGGCCCACGAGACGCCCGAAGAGTCTTCGACCCGCAGGCGGGCGGTGGCCGCGAGGAGACGTTGCTCGAGGGCGGCGCGGCTCACCGACTCGCCGGGTGTCACGGGCATCGCCGGCGTCGACTCGGGGGTCGAGATGGCGGCAGGCAAGGATTGCGGCATGGTCGGTTCGGCGGCCGCCACCTGGCGTATCGGTGCCGACGGCGGAGGGTCGGTGGCCAGATGCGCATCGGCCGAGGCGAGCGGCAGGGGTACGCCGGCGACCGGCTGTTGATCCGGCGCCGCTGCAGCGGCGCCGGTGATCGGGGCCGTGCCGCCCAGCGGGGTGGCCGCCTTGGCGAGCAGGTTTTCGAGTTCGCCACGGGTGGTGGCGCCGTTGATCCGGCCCACCTCATGACCCTTCACCAGCAGGATGTAGCACGGAACGCCGGTCACTCCGAACCGTCGCACGAGGTCGGTCTCGTGATCGACATCGACGTGCCGCACGACCCATCCGGCGGCGGCGACCTCGGCCACGAGGGGCGCCATCTGCTTGCACGGCCCGCACCACGACGCCGCGAAGTCGAGCAGGAGGACCTCGCCGGACTGGGCCGCCGCGGCTGGATTGGCCGCGGCGGGCCTCGCCAGGCCGCCGAGGCCGCAGGCAGCGAACCAGGCGGCGATCATAAGCAGACGCATCATCGGTCACTCCACAGATCTGAGGCGGCGTTGCCGTCGCCGTCGCGGGCCGCTCGGTGCCGGCGAGGGGCGGGATACTGCCCGCGGCACCCGGGGGGCGACAAGCCCACTTTTGCGCCGGTGTGCTTGCCCAGTCGGCCGGCATTCCCTCGATTCCCTGCGGCTTCCTACAATCCGCTCGAATCCTCACCCTCCGACCGTGCAGCCCCCGCATGCCTTTCCCCTCCCGGCGCCGCATTCTCGTCACCTCGGCGCTGCCCTACGCCAACGGGCACATCCACCTTGGGCATCTCGTCGAGTACATCCAGACCGACGTCTTCGTGCGGTTCCAGAAGCTCCGCGGCCACGACTGCGTCTACGTCTGCGCCGATGACACGCATGGCACGGCGATCATGATCCGGGCTCGCGCGGAGGGCCGGAGCGAGCGGGAACTGATCGCGGAGATGCGGGCGGCCCATCTCGCCGACTTCGCCGGCTTCCAGGTGGAGTTCGACCACTACGGCAGCACCGACAGCGACGCCAATCGGCGACGGTGCGACGCGATCTGGCGGAGCCTCCGCGAGCGGGGGCTCGTGGTGAGCCGCGAGGTGAAGCAGCTCTTTGATCCGAAGGCGGGCGTGTTCCTTGCAGACCGGTTCGTCCGCGGCGGCTGTCCGCGCTGCCGGGCGGCGGACCAGTACGGGGATGCCTGCGAAAAGTGCGGCGCCACCTACGGCCCCGCCGACCTCATCGACCCGGTCAGCACGCTCTCCGGCGCCACGCCGGAGGTGCGGTCGGCGGAGCACCTCTTCGTGCGGCTCGAACCGATGCAGGGCTTTCTCCGGGAATGGACGCAGACGTCCGCCGCGCTCGATCCGCGGATCGCCAACTATCTCGCCGGCCACTTTCTCGGCGAGCCGCTCCGCGATTGGGACGTGTCGCGGCCGGCCCCCTATTTTGGCTTCGAGATTCCCGACGCCCCCGGCCACTATTGGTACGTGTGGTTCGACGCGCCGGTGGGCTACATCGCCGCCACCGACGAATGGTCGGCGGCGCGTGGCGGTTCGTGGCACGACTGGTGGACCCGCGGCGGCACGAATGCACCGGCGGCCGAGATCCACCACTTCATCGGCAAGGACATCACCTACTTTCACACCCTGTTCTGGCCGGCGATGCTCGAAGCCGCGGGTCTCGTCCTGCCGACGAAGGTGCGAATCCACGGGTTCCTCACCGTCAACGGCGAGAAGATGTCAAAGGCCCGCGGCACCTTCGTGCTCGCGCGGACGTACCTCGAGCAGCTCGACCCCGCCGCGCTCCGCTACTACTACGCCGCGAAGCTCTCGGGCGACATTGACGACATCGATCTCAACCTCGACGACTTCGCCGCCAAGGTGAACTCCGACCTGGTGGGGAAGGTCGTGAACCTCGCCAGCCGCACGGCCCGCTGGCTCGAGGCCACGGGGCTCGCCGACCGCTATCCCGACGACGGCGGCCTGTTCGCCCGGGCCGCCGCCGACGGGGAGGGGATCGCCGCCGCCTACGAGGACTGTGACTTTGCCCGCGCCATGCGGATCGTGATGGCGGCGGCCGACCGCGCCAACGCCTACGTCGATG
>Ga0315902_10007754_pt1 | contig 14622 bp, 10 predicted proteins | sample LakEriMetagenome_9_FD_203523 | JGI IMG/M metagenome (GOLD analysis project Ga0315902, IMG submission 203523) | Freshwater fungal communities from buoy surface, Lake Erie, Ohio, United States - Buoy 12 MA117 | ecosystem: Environmental > Aquatic > Freshwater > Lake > Lake biofilm | place: USA... | reverse complement strand
CGCCCGCATTGAAGCCGACACCAGTGTTGCAGTGGTGCTGGAAGAGACGCCAGCGGAAGCCCCACAATAATTTGCACTTGTGACGCCAGCACGCGTGCGAGGCTGATAGATAAGCAACAGACTGGATCGGGAACGGTCGGGATCAGGAGCGGTTGGGGGCAGACCGTCTCGACCCGGGCGGCGGAGAGCGACTGGCCCTCGGTTGCTCGGTCAGGCGAGGACGCCCTGGACCACCGTTCCCTCGACATCGGTCAGGCGAAAGTCGCGACCGGCGTGGCGGTAAGTGAGCCGTTCGTGGTCCAGCCCCAACAGGTGCAGCATGGTTGCATGCAGATCGTGGATGTGCACCTTGTCTTCGACGGCGTAGTAGCCGTATTCATCGGTGTTGCCATACCGGTGTCCGGGCTTGGCCCCCCCACCGGCGAGCCACATGGTGAAGCCTTCCTGGTTGTGGTCGCGTCCGTCGGCGGTCTCGGCGGTTGGCGTCCGGCCAAACTCTCCCCCCCACCAGACCAGCGTGTCTTCGAGCAGACCCCGCTGTTTCAGGTCGGTCAGCAGACCAGCGATGGGGCGATCGACCTCGCGGGCATTCTTCTCGTGACCATTTTTCAGGTCAGAGTGTTGATCCCATTGCACGAGATGATCGTTATGAGTGACCTGGATGAAGCGCACCCCGGCCTCGGCGAATCGTCGTGCGACCAGGCACATTCGCCCGAAGTTCGCGGTCACGGGGTCATCCAGTCCGTACAGGGCGTGGGTCGCCCGCGATTCTCCCGACAGATCTTCAACCTGAGGGATCGACGATTGCATCCGAAACGCCAGCTCGAACGAGTTGATTCGGGCTTCGAGTGCCGCCTCGGTGGGCGCCCGCTCCCGCGACGCGGCGTCCTGCCTCATCAGTTGCTCGAGCTGCAGCCGTTGGATGTCGCGTGGCAAGCGGGAGTTCGCGATGTACCGCACGCGGGCCTTGTCGGACGGAATGCTCGCGTTCCCGAGCGAGGTCCCCTGGTACTCGGCGGGCAGGAACGCCGAACTCCAATTGTTGATGCCCCCGAAGGCGAGCGTGGGGCAGATGGTGACAAATCCGGGGAGGTCTGCGTTCTCGCTTCCAAGACCGTAGGTGACCCAAGACCCAATACTGGGCCGGACGAAGTTGTCGGTGCCGGTGTGGACCTTCATCACGGCACCGCCATGGGCGGGATTGGTGCCATGAATCGAATGGATCATGCACAGGTCATCGACGCAGCGGGCGACATTCGGGAACAGATCGGAAGCCCACAAGCCACTCTCGCCATGCTGGCGAAACTTCCACGGAGACTTCAGCAGGTTTCCCGTCGAATTGAACTGCACCCTGGGCTTGGGAAAGGGGAACGGTTTGCCGTGGTCCCGGACCAGGAGCGGCTTGGGGTCGAACGTATCGACCTGCGAGGGCCCACCACTCATGAACAGGAAAATGATTCGCTTGGCCTTCGCCGGAAAGTGCCCCCCACGGGGTGCCAGCGGACCGAGCACCGGCGGTGCGGCAGAGGCGGAATCGGAGCACAGTGCCGACATTGCCAAGCCACCAAAGCCGACAGCCACCCGTTGCAGCCAAGAACGGCGAGTGTGCGGGAAGAACATGAACGACCAGATCCACAGAGAGTCGAAGAGCGAACTGTCGCATTCAGTGTAGCCTGCTGGCCGACCCGGCGTCAGCCGACCGGTGGCCCCGTACTCCAGGTGCGAGTGGTGGCGCGGACTCAGGCAGCGGGTGCGGTGTTTTGGCGAGAGGGATTCTCGGGCCCCTTTCATGACACCGGGGGGAACCAGTCGGAGCGCCGCGTTGTTGATGCCCGGCAAGGCTGGCTCACCCGCAGCAGCCGTCCCCTCTGAGGCGGCGGAGGACGACAAACAATTTGCGTTTCCCGGTGGGGCCGGGTAGTTTGCAGATCGCTGGAGTCTCTATGTCCCGGTTCAGTCAGGAGCAACGGTGATGGACGCTCAACAATCCACCAGGCAGGCCAGGAGGGCCGGTGTGTCTCTCTCCAATCACTCCTCAGGCTGTTACGGGCTGGTGTGGTGGGCCGGCGTTGGCTTACTGCTGCTGGGGCCGGCGACTTGGGGGGCTCCAGCGCGTGGCGACGATTGGCCTCAGTTCCTGGGGCCGAATCGCACGGGCATCTCGCAGGAAACTGGCCTGATTTCGGCATGGCCCGCTGAGGGACTTGCGGAGCTCTGGCGGGTGCCCGGGGGGGTGGGGATGTCGGGGGTCTCGGTGGTGGGGGACCGGGCGGTCACCCTGGTGCAGGGGGAGGACCGACAGTGGGCGCTGTGCCTTGCGGTGGAGAGTGGCAAGACGCTCTGGAAAACCGAGTTGGCTCCCGAATATCGCAACGCGATGGGGGACGGACCACGGGGTGCCCCGACCGTCGTCGAGGGTGTGGCCTACGTCTACACGGGCGAAGGGGTGCTGCTGGCCCTGAATCTTGAGGATGGCAAGGTCGCGTGGCGGAAAGCGCTGGTCGAGGAGTTGCAGGGGGCGGTCGCCGACTACGGTATGGCGTGCTCTCCCCTGGTGGTCGGCGACAATGTAGTCGTGACGGTGGGGGCCCCGACGGCGACCGTGGTCGCGGTCTCGCGGAAGACCGGGGAAGTCGCCTGGCAGGCGGGCGAAGAATTTGGAGCAGGGTACAGTTCCCCAGCGCTGCGGCGGGTTGGGGGGCGAGAGCAACTGCTCGTCTTTCACGGCGGAGGCGCAATGGGGCTCGACCCGGCCAATGGAGGCCTGCTTTGGAACTTTCCCTTCGAGACCGATTTCTCGTGCAACATCGCCACGCCCCTGGCGGTGTCAAACGGAGTGCTGCTGTCGGCGGGGGAAAACCATGGTTCTGTGCTGCTCGACCTCAAGCCGAGGGGCAAGGGTTTTGAACCGACACCTCGCTGGAGTTCATTGGGTAACAAGAGCACTCTGCGAAACGAGTGGCAGACGTCGATTCTGCTGGGTGATGTGCTGTTCGGCTTCGACAACGTGGGGAATGCCGGTCCGGTCACCCACCTGACCTGTGTGGATGCCCAGACCGGTACGCGGAAGTGGCAGCAACTGCGGTTCGGCAAGGGGAACCTGATCGCCGCCGATGGCAAGCTCTTCTGCTCGACGCTCGCGGGTGAGTTGGTTGTGGTCGCCGCGAATCCGGCCGAGTTTCAGGAACTGGGGCGGATGTCGGTGGTGGGTAAGACCCGTCAGGCGCCGTCGCTGGCGGGAGGCCGATTGTTCCTGCGGGATGATCGGGAGATTGTCTGTCTCGACGCCCGGGCCCCGGCGAAGACGAAGTAAGCGGCCTGGGTGGCTGAAGTGGTACCGCCTGTCCCGGGGGGTTGAGGCTCGATCGAAAATTGGACCTCAGGCGAGGGCCCATTCACACAAGTCTTAAGGAGGAGCCCCCGCAGAGGGGCCGCCCAGGTGCCGCGCCTTTGAGATGGTACCGTGAAGACAGTCTGGCGGGGCTGCCGCGGGACGGTCGCATGCAGCCCGCGGACTATTGCGGTACACTCCCGACTCTGCGGGGCTGGGCATGGTTCAGCCGGTCCCGGGGTCGTGTTCAACCTGTCCGTTTCTCCCTCTGTTCCGGGAACCTGTCACGTGGCTGCCGCACTCAAGGGTCGCATTCAACATTCCGTCGTGCATTGGTGTTTTAATGTCGCTGGGGAACATTGGGACCTCGACCAGACCTGCGCCATCTCGAAAGAGCTGGGGGCCAAGTCGGTCGAGATTGTCGGCCCCGAGGCGTTCGAGACGCTCAAGAAGCATGGGCTGACATGCGCCCTCGCGGCGAACGGCATGCCGGGAGCCCCGTTCATGCGGGGGCTGAACAACCCCGCCTACCAGGCCGAAGTCATTGCCACCACGCAAAAGACGATTGACGAGTGCGCGAAGTATGGCTTTCCCAGCGTGATCGCCTTCACGGGCTACAAGTGGCGCGATGCCGACAATCCCAACAGTGGGGAGATCTCGGCGGCCGAGGGGGCCGACAACTGCGTCGCGGGGCTGAAGCAACTGGCCCAATACGCCGAGAAAAAGGGAGTCACCGTCTGCCTCGAACACCTGAATACCCGCGACGACTCGCACCCGATGAAGGGGCATCCGGGTTACCAGGGGGACGACATCGACTACGTGGCGAACATCGTCCGGCGGGTGGGTTCGCCGCGGGTGCGGTTGCTGTTCGACATCTACCACGTGCAGGTGATGAATGGCGACGTCATCCGCCGACTGGAGGCGTGTCGGGATGTGATTGGCCACATTCACACTGCGGGCAATCCGGGCCGCTGCGAACTCGACCAGGATCAGGAGATCAACTTCCCGCCAATTCTGCGGAAGCTGGTTTCGCTTGGGTACAAAGGCTATGTGGGCCACGAGTTCATTCCCACCCGCGACCCGCGGGCAGGGCTGAAGCAGGCGATCGAGTTGTGCGACGTCTAATCGCCGCCCGGGCCTGAAACGCCGGTGGCCCTGGCGGGCCGCCCGGCCGTGGGTCGGCCGACTCGCGAGGGGCACAGCCTTGGCTCGTTGTGACCGAACTCATTGGACCCAATAAGAAACCCACCCCGCAACCGGGGTGGGTTTTTTATTGGTATTCACCCGCCCGCTGACACGCAACTGGGACATGAGGCATGGGGAACGGGTGAGTCGGCCGGGCCTCCGCATCGCCCGCGTGGCTGTCCAGGTGGCCGAACAGCCGGTTGGCTGGCTGCTGTTGCTCCCCTGAATTGAGTGCTCCGACGATCGCGCTGCAGGGGCCGACCGAGGACCGCGCGGGCCCCAGTTATGGCTGCTTGTCGAGAATTCGCATCTGCGTCGAGAACTGGTGCACCAGGCCGTCAATCTCGAAGTCGACCTCGCCAAACAGGGCGGTCACCTCGGTCGCACTGGGGGCGACGGAAATCTGCACCTGGTTCTCCTCGATGACCGCGGTGGTTTCCTTCCAGGCCGCCTGCCGGAAATCGCGGCTGCCAGCACGGGCGACCCACACGCGTGCCCCGCGTGGGGCGGGATTGCACGAGATGACCAGGCGGGCGGCGGACTTGTCGTCCGAGTGCTTCCACTCGACTGTCGGGAGTGGGTTGTCGCGAATCATGTGTCGGGTGAAGGCAGCCAGCCCGTTTAAGGCCCGATCGCGATTCTTCGATCCGTCGGCGAAGTTCTGTTCGAGACCGTGCCCGGCATTCGGGACGTACAGCACCCACTTTTCGCCCGGCAGATCACTCCAATAGAGATTCAGGGCGTCGGTGGTCCAGTACGGATCGTTCGCCCCATTCAAAATGAACTTGGGAAGCTTCAGCTTCTCGCGGTAGACCCACGGATCGACCATGGTCCACAGGGCCCGGGCCTGAGGGGTGTCGGGCATGGGCAGAAGTTTTCGCTCGGTGTAGTCATGCACCTGCTCGCTGTACGCCCCAAAGCTCTTCAGCTGATAGGGCCCCTGCTCGCGCATGTTGAGCGTGTCGATGACGAGCGGGGCGATCGCCTTCACGCGTGGGTCGGAAGCGCCGGTCAGCCAGGTTGTCCAACCCCGCTTTGACGCTCCGGAGACCACGAAGTTCTTGATCTCGTGCTGCCACTCGGCCTGGGCATGCGCCTGCAGCGCGTCCATCGCCTTCACAAGGCTCTTGACCATCGGAAACAGCAGGGGCCAGCTGTCGTCGCCCGTTTCGAGGTATCGCACAAACGTTTCAGCGATCAGGGCATCTTCCTTCTTGCCTTCGAACAGGGGCTGATTGGGAATCTGGTAAAGAAACGCGATGGGCGCCCCGACCCGGCGGGCCATCTCGATTCCGAAGAGCATGTTCTTTTCGCTCCCCGAGCCGCCCTGATTCCACAACAGCATCGTCGCTTGGGGTTTCGCGCCGGGGGGAACATACACGTGCAGATCGTGCTCCCAGACCAGGTCATGCCATTCCTGCGAGACCAGTCGCAGCTGGTGCACCTTCCCGAATGGCGTTTCCAGCCGGTTGGTCAATTTCCATTCGAACTTCGGCTCCGGCCGGGCGAGGTACTTCGCCAGAGCGGGAGGAATGGGAGGGGCGGCGGCCTGACCCCACGCGAGGTCGGGCCCAGCCCCGATCAGCATCCACAACAGGCCCAGAGCCAGCCACGCAAAGCGCAGCGGACGACAGGGGAGCTCTGCGACAAGCATGGAATCACCTCGCAAAATCACGAAACAGTACAGCCCGTGCCGCTCGACTAAGGCAGCAACCCCTCGCTCTGTGTCAGCAGGTCTCTTCAATCACTGGATTGGTGAGTGACCCGATCTTTTCGATTTCGATGGTGACGGTATCTCCGGGCTGCAGAAAGACGGGGGGCTTGCGGGCCCCACCAACCCCGTGCGGGGTCCCGGTGAGAATCACGGTCCCCGGGGAGAGCAGCGTGCTTCCCGACAGAAACTCGATGAGAGTGGGGACGTCAAAAATCATGTCGTTCGTGTTCCAGTCCTGCATGGTCTGGCCATTGAGAACGGTCTTGATTCCCAGCACGTTCGGATTGGGAATCTCATCGGCGGTGACGAGGGCCGGGCCGAGGGGGCAGAAGGTGGCGAAGGTCTTCCCCCGGCACCACTGGCTCCCCCCCTTCTTGATCTGCCAGTCGCGGGCGGAAACGTCGTTGGCACAGGTGTAGCCCAGCACGTAGTTCAGGGCGTCGGCGCGGGAGACATTGTGGCAGGGCTTGCCAATGACAACGGCCAGTTCGCATTCATAGTCCACGGCATCGCTTCGCAGCCGGCGGGGCAGCACGATGGGATCGCCCGGATTCTGGCAGGCACTGCTGGTCTTCATAAAGACCACAGGATATTCGGGGATTGGCTGTCCCCCCTCCTCAGCGTGTTTGCGGTAATTGAGTCCAATGCAGACGATGTCGGCGGGCTGGAGTGGCGCCAACAGCTTGGCGACCTGTGCCGGTTCCCGGGTATCCCGGAGGGTGCCGAACAACTCCCCTTCCAGCCGCGTGGCCTGGCCACCAGCGTGTCGGGCACCGAGGTGAATGTTTCCGGCGGAATCACGGTAACGGATGATCTGCATGGCACGTTGTGGTGGGAAAAAGATGCGGACTGAGACGGTCACTGAACTGGGGAGACCACCCTCAATCGCTGGAACAGCGGGAGCAGCCAGGCAGCCTGCCGCGACGATGGGTGAGGCGACTTGCGATCGCAAACCCCACGTCTTGAGCGGGCCTGTGGCCGGGCCGAACGGAAACCGCGCCCCTCGTAAAACAGTCGACCGGGCGAACTGCCCGACCGGATTGATCCGCAGGGAGTGGTTCAAACCGCCGGCTCGGGCGGGAACGCAGGCGATTGGCGGGCAAATCTTGCCCCCCAGAGCGGCATGGTAGCGGTCGGGCCGCTGGTCGCCAACTACCGGGCGGAGTGCTATTGACCCCCGGTTGGGGCTGCTAGAATGAAGATTGTCCCCTGGACCACCGGTCCCGCCCTCCTTTTCCCAAGCCAGCCCCACCATGACTCCCCCGCCCGCCACCGCCACTCCTCCGGTTCGTGCCTCGGCTCAGGTGCCCGACGCGTCCGGGCGATTCGGCGAATTCGGCCGCCGGTTCGTTCCTGAAACCCTCATGCCGGCCCTTGAGGAGCTGACCGAACAATACGAGTTGGCGATGCGCGATCCTGCATTCACCGCCGAACTTGATGAGTTGTTCAAGCACTACGTGGGACGCCCCAGCCCGCTGTATTTCGCCAAGCGGTTGACTGCCCACTGCGGTGGGGCTCGCATTTACCTGAAGCGTGAAGACCTGAACCACACCGGGGCTCACAAGATCAACAACGCCCTGGGGCAGGCCCTGTTGACTCTGCGGATGAAGAAGGGGCGGGTCATTGCCGAAACTGGCGCTGGCCAGCACGGAGTTGCCACCGCCACTGCCTGCGCCCATTTCGGTCTTCCCTGCGTAGTCTACATGGGCGAGGAAGACATTCGGCGGCAGAAGCTCAACGTGTTCATCATGCGGACCATGGGAGCCGAGGTGCGGCCGGTGACCAGTGGCTCGCGCACGCTCCGCGACGCCATCAACGAGGCGATGCGTGACTGGATGTCGTCGGTTCGAGACACTCATTACATCATTGGTTCTGTCGTGGGACCGCACCCGTTTCCGCGGATCGTTCGCGATTTTCAATCGGTGATTGGTCGCGAAACCCGGGCTCAGTGCCTGGCCCAGCTGGGTCGGTTGCCCGACGAGGTGGTCGCCTGCGTGGGGGGAGGGTCCAACTCGGCTGGCATGTTCTATCCGTTCGTCGAAGATCATGCGGTGCAACTGACCGGTGTCGAGCCCGGGGGACGGGGAGATGGCCCGGGTCAGCACGCCTGCACTCTCAGTCATGGGGTCAAGGGAGTGCTGCACGGCAGTTACAGCTACGTTTTGCAGGACGCTGATGGCCAGACCGATGACGTGCACTCGGTCTCGGCGGGACTTGATTATCCCGGCGTGGGCCCCGAGCACAGCTACTGGAAAGACACGGGGCGTGTTCACTACACGCCAGTCCGAGATGACGCGGCCCTCGAGGCTTATTACCTGCTCGCCCGGACCGAGGGCATTCTGCCCGCTTTGGAGAGTTCCCACGCTGTTGCCCAGGTCCTGAAGACCGCCGGGCAGCGCGGCCGGGATGACATCGTTGTCATCTGTCTTTCGGGGCGGGGTGACAAAGATGTCTATGAGGTCGCCCGGGTGCAGGGGCAGACGATATAAAGCAGTCTCCATCAGGCAGTCCCCGACCCGACAGCCCCGAGAGGCCTCGGTGTCAGGCCGCATCGGCCGAGGCGGGCAGCGCCCTGGAGACGCTTGTTCTGCCGACGCTTCCCTCGGGGTGGCGTTTCAGCTCAGACCTCAACGTGTCGTTCTTCCGCCGCTAAAACGGCGGCTGAAAGGAACATCTTGGCCTCCAATCCATCGATCGGCGACGTCTTTCAAAATCTTCGTGCCCGGGGCCAGATGGCATTCATGCCGTTTGTCACGGCTGGCGATCCCGATCTCGAGTTCACCAGCCAACTGATCGTTGAACTGGCCCGCCAGGGTGTCGACCTTGTGGAAGTCGGCTTTCCATACAGTGACCCGATTGCCGACGGGCCGGTGATTCAGGCGTCGTACACCCGAGCCTTGGCCCGCAAACTGCATGTAGAGCAGATCTTCGAGCAGATCGCGCGCGTTCCCTGGAACACGATCCCCGGGGGGCATCGCCCGCCTTTGTTGGCGATGGTGGCGTACGCGATCGTGTTCCGCATGGGCACGGCGGTGTTCTGCGAGAAAGCGGCACGTGCCGGTTTCTCGGGGCTGATTCTGCCTGACTTGCCAGCCGACGAAGCTGCCGAGACGGCGACCATCGCTCGGGCGCACGGACTCGACCTGGTGCAGTTGATCGCCCCGACCACCACTGCCGCCCGGACGCAGCGAATCATCGAAACTGCCAGCGGATTTCTGTACTGCATCTCGGTCGCGGGGACGACAGGCGTGCGCGAGGCGCTTCCCGAGGAGCTCTCGGCACAACTCCGCGGGTTGAAATCTCGAACACAACTTCCGTTGGCTGTCGGCTTCGGCATCAGCCGGCCCGAGCAGGTTGCCCCACTGCGAGGCCTGGCGGATGGAGTGATCGTGGGCTCGGCGTTGGTACGTGAAGTGGCGAAGCGAACTGAGGAGGGGGCCTCGGCCGAGGTGGTCCTCAAGTCGGTCGGCGAAGCCGCAGCGGCCATGTTGCAGGCCTGTCGCGCGAAGTAAGCGGGAATCCGGGAGTTCACCTTCCTGCGCGGCCCACAGGCGACAGACGCAGGCTGGTTGCCTTCTGGAAATGATGGAGCTGTAGCTCGTTGATCCCAGACATCGCCAGCTGCTGATAATCTGCGGCGGGCCTCGGGTTGTGAGGCGGGAACAGTCGTTCGGGCAGCAATGACTTCCGCAGAGTTGTGCTCAAGCTGTCCACCAGTCTGGGTTGAGTAACTTGGCACGTCGGAAAGTATTGGCGAGCCGATATGTGATCCGGTGGGCGTTTGTGGACGTTGTGAGTGGGGTGGGCCAGTCTCGCGGGGAGAGCAGCGAATGGGTGGTGACACTCCGGGTGCGGTCTCGCCCTGTTTGTTGTGACAGCCGGCTGGTGGTGACACGCTGTCCGATTCGGCCTGCGAGGCGGGGACGCTCGCGGGGCGGATCGTCGCAGGTCGAGCCCGGGCCTTGGCAGGTTGAACACGAGCTTTCGATGATCACTTCAGGAACTTGCGGACTTCTTTATCGCGGCTCTTCCATTCCCGAAGGGACTTGGCGCTGATCTCCGTATCGCGAACGTCAAGTTCTGTCAGCGTCGCGGATTCCAGCAGCGACTCGCGAAATCCGCCATCAGTGACTGCGGTTCCTCGAAGCCGCAAAATCTTCAGCGTCGGGAATTCAGCCAGTACCCGCAACCCGGCGTCTGTGATTTTCGAGCCATTAAGATCAAGCTCGCGAAGCTGCCGCAGGTCTCGGAGGAACTCGAGCGTCTGATCGGTCACGTCGGGATTAGCCATCTGCAGGACGACAGTGTCGGGCAGGGTAGTCAGCACCGCATAGTCGTCGCGATCCCAGCCGGTGATTGTCACGTGCCGCTCACCGTCAACCAGTTTGTCGCGGGGCCCCAGCGGGGGAAATCGGGAGACCAGTCGACTGACCATCAACGTACCACCGGCCAGCAACACCCCGCCGAGCAGTACGACCAAAGGGATGCTGTTGCGGGTGCGGTGTCGCCAGCCGAAGGCCAGCAGGGCAGGAGGAAACAAGACGCTTCCCACGCCCCACTTCCAGCTGTGCTTGAACGCCCGAATCAACATCCACAACCCTCCGAGCGCCAGCAGAACCAGCCCCACCGTCATCAGGGTTGCCGCGTACTTCTCAAACATGTGCACTCCTCGGCCCACGGTCCTCGATCGACATCCTGCTCCCAGCTCAAGGTGTGTTCCTACTGATTCCTTGGCCAAGGGGCAACCTAGTGGAGGTCAGCGAGTCGGGGAGTGAGAGTTTGTCGTTGCCGTCGGCAGCCGATACATTCGCATGGCCTGTGATCTTCCTTGGGCAGGTCTCGTCGGCCGCCACTGACTGCCTGCTTCTTCCGCTGTTCCGCCAAGTCATGCCATGGCTCCCAACCCTGCTGCCGACAACCGGTCCGATTCCGTTCCGCTGAATGACGAGGCACGCGTCCGTCAGATTCTCGGCAATGTCGTGCTCGATCTCTGGGACGTTGTCAACAATCTGACCCGGCTGAAACCATCCCGTGACGATCGGTACTCGGTCACGATCTTTGGATCGGCCCGGACTCGTCCGGGAACCGTGATTTATGAAGAGACCCGGCGGTGCGCCCGGCTGCTCGCCGAGATGGGCTGCGACATTGTGACGGGGGGTGGGCCGGGGCTGATGCAGGCGGCGAACGAGGGGGCGGCGGGCATTGGTGAAGTGGGTTCAATTGGCATTCGCGTTGACCTGCCATTCGAGCAGGATGCCAATGCGTTTGTGAGGCAAGTCTTTCAGCATCGAACTTTCTTTACCAGACTGCACCAGTTTGTCCTGGCGTCAGATGCGTTCATCGTGGCCCCAGGGGGAATTGGCACACTGCTGGAAGTGGCGATGATCTGGCAATTGCTGCAGGTCGGGCACATGGCCGACGTGCCCCTGATCCTGATGGGCGACATGTGGACGGGCATGGTTGACTGGGCCCGACTCTCCATGCTGCCGTTCGACCCTCCACTGGTGCATGAGCGGGACTTGGCGATTCCACGCTGCGTACCGACGGCTGATGCGGCGATCGAGATCATCCGGGAGCATCACGCCCGATGGCTGGTCAAGAATCGACCGGAGGCAGGGATTTCCGGGGCGAATCCATAATGGCCGGCAAGAGCCGTCCGCGAGCGGCTCATCCACGGAATTTCCAGGGAGTGGTGAAGCGAGCGAGTGGTGACCAACCGGACCTGGCTTGGTGGTGAAAACGCTCGTCCGAGCGTGTGGCCAGGCTGCGTGAACGATGCAACGACGAGGCTTGAGACTCAATGACGAAGACTACGACGCGACCCGCAAGTGGGATTTTAAGTGAGGCCCGCGAGTTGAGCGGGTGGATCGTCGGGCTGCGACGGCGATTGCATGCAATTCCCGAACTGGGCTATGAAGAGCACAAAACCAGCCAGCTGATTCGGGAGACGCTGACCGAGTTGGGGATCCCGTGGCAGGGCCCCATCGCCGAGACAGGGGTGGTTGCGACTCTGTCGGGAGGGCGTGGGCCCTGCGTTGCGCTGCGAGCCGATATTGACGCCTTGCCGATCGAGGAACAGGCCGATGTGCCGTTTCGCAGTCAGCATGCGGGGCGGATGCACGCCTGCGGGCACGACTGTCATACAGCGATGCTGCTGGGAGCGGCTCGACTGTTGAAGCAACGCGAGTCGGAGCTGAAGGGGACGGTCAAGCTGATCTTTCAGCCCGCCGAGGAGGGCCTGGCGGGTGCCGAACGGATGTGCCATGCGGGGGTGCTGCGGGATCCACCGGTCGAACGGATCTTCGGAATGCACGTCTGGCCGGCGACGCCGACCGGACAGGTGGCGGGGCGCGCCGGGACTTTTCTGGCGGCCACGGGATTCATGCACATCGTGGTCGAAGGAGTGGGAGGGCACGCGGCGATGCCTCATCTTACGGTCGATCCGCTGTGCACCGCAGCGAAGATCGTGGTCGAGCTACAGACAATCATCTCCCGCGAGGTGGACCCGCTCCAGTCGGGGGTGGTGAGTGTGACGTCGTTTCATGGGGGGGAAACGACGAATGTGATTCCCGGGGAGGTTCGACTGAGCGGCACAATGCGGTCGCAGACCCTGGAGGGGTTGCTGTTTCTGCAACGACGGATCCGGGAATTGGTGGAAGGGATCGCCGCCGTGCATCGCTGCCGTGCTCGCGTAGAGTTTCCCGGAACCAACTTCCCGGCAACTGTGAATACACCCGAGCTGTGGGATTTGGCGCGAGAGATCGGGAGCGAACTACTGGGGGCAGAGGCGGTGCAGGAATCACCCCCCGTGATGGGGGGGGAGGACTTCGCGTTTTACACTCAGCAGGTGCCGGGCTGCTTCATTGGCCTGGGGATTCGCAACGAGGAGCTGGGTTCAACGTGGGGGTTGCATCATCCACGCTTCCTGGTGGACGAGGCGGCATTGCCCTTGGGGACGGCCCTCCATGTGGAATTCGCCCTTCGATCGCTAAGCGAGTTGGCCACGAATCGGTGAAGTGCATGTGGCCGAATGATGCCGTTGCATTGGTGGGTGACGGTGGGTGAGTGCCCCCCCCCGAACCGCTAGTGCCAGTTGTACAGCCGCAAACCAGGGACGCTGTCACCTCTCGCCCTGAGCGGATCGCGCAATTGCAGGCCCCTTGATTGCTGTCCTGCGATCTGCTGCTCGGCGACTGCCGGGGGCGTGTTAAATTGCCCGTTCCTGGTTTTTTCAGTGAACCAACTGTCTCTTTCCGTCGTTTCGCTTGTGGAGATTCAGCCATGCTGATGCTGACTGTGCGCCGCCTGCTTCTAGGCCTGGCGATTGTGTGCTCTGGCGAACTGGCGCGGGCCCAAGATCCGCAGCGATACGTGCTGACAAGCGCCTCGCTGAACCGGCAACTCCCTGAGTTCGAGCTGACGGGCCAAAAGGTGACACCGGCGAAGCCGGGATGGAGCGTGCGACTGAAGACCCTGGCGGGGGGGCGGCAGGAGGGGTCGCAACTGCTCGTCGTTGACAACGGCCGGATCCGGGTGACGTTGATTCCCACTCGCGGGATGGGGATCCTGGCGATTGAGGAGGGACCGCTGCGGGTCGGGTGGCAGTCACCGGTAACCGAAGTGGTGCATCCCCGGTTCATGAACCTGCAATCCCGCGGGGGGCTGGGCTGGCTGGAGGGCTTCAACGAGTGGATGTGTCGGTGCGGATTGGAGAACAACGGGCATCCGGGCACCGACAAGTTCATTAATAATGTGGGCGAAGAAGCGACCATGGAGCTGACGCTGCATGGCAAGATTGCGAACATTCCTGCGAGCGAGGTGGAGGTGCTGGTCGACCCTGCCCCTCCTTACGCCATCCGGGTGAGGGGAACGGTCTTTGAAAAGTCGTTTTATGGGCCGAAGCTCAAACTTGAGACCGAATTTCGCACCACTCCGGGGAGTCCGGGGTTCGAGTTGCTCGACACGGTGAGCAACCTCGGCGCCGAACCCCAGGAGTTCGAACTGTTGTATCACGCCAACTTTGGAGCGCCGCTCCTTGAAGAAGGGGCGAAATTCCACGCGGCAGCCAAGAGCGTGACTCCATTCAATGCGCATGCCGCGAAGGCCGTGGAGCAGTACGCGGTTTATGCCGCCCCGACCACGTCGTTCACCGAGGAGGTCTACTGCCTTGTTCCCGTGGCAAATCAGGAGGGCGTTAGTCTCGCGGCATTGTCGAACCGGGCTGGCGATCGTGGATTTGCGATCTCGTTCCGGCCGGAAGAACTGCCCTATCTCACGCTCTGGAAAAACACCGCTGCCGCTGAGGATGGGTACGTCACCGGGATTGAGCCCGGGACCAATTATCCGAATAACCGTCGGATCGAGCGGAAGCTGGGCCGAGTGCCACATCTGG
>Ga0315902_10007752_pt1 | contig 14625 bp, 16 predicted proteins | sample LakEriMetagenome_9_FD_203523 | JGI IMG/M metagenome (GOLD analysis project Ga0315902, IMG submission 203523) | Freshwater fungal communities from buoy surface, Lake Erie, Ohio, United States - Buoy 12 MA117 | ecosystem: Environmental > Aquatic > Freshwater > Lake > Lake biofilm | place: USA... | reverse complement strand
AGGTCCATCGACAGCACCTTGCTCATCCCTCCCGGCCTCCATACCCGGTCGAAAGGGTGAATCAGAAACCGCTCCTCATGGGAATCCCCAACGATTCAATCAGATCAGGAAACGCTCTAGTGATTCTGATTGGCGGCCCGGGAGGGACTCGAACCCCCGACCTTCGCTTTAGGAAAGCGCTGCTCTATCCTGCTGAGCTACCGGGCCTGGCCGCGCGGAGCGATGCCACGCGGGCGGGGCGGCGCCAAGAGCGGAGTTCGCCCCCGGGGGTGGCGTCGGATGGCTTCTGCCGTGCTGCAAAAGGGTTCAAGCCTGGAACCCAAGTCGAAGACGGCGCCGCGACAGGAGACAGCTGAACGCCCGGCATCCGTTCCGGGAAGCCCGTCGCACCAGCACCGGCAGGCGGTCGAGCCCGTCCGGAGACCCGGGCGCCGGGAGGCGGGGTGGGCTGGACGGTCGCCGGGACCAGGCCTTCGACCCGTGCGCCCTTCGCCGGAAATCAGCCCGCCCGAAGCCTCACGCCGCCTGGGCGGCCCTTCGCGCCGCCAGGGCCGCCTTGGTGGCGTCATACCGCGCCCGGGTGATGTTGTAGCGGGCGTAACAGACGGCGGCGATGAGGCCCGGAATGGTGGCGAGGATCCCGTCCACAAACACAAGGTTGAACAGAACCTCGTCAGGCACCTGCCCCGGCGTCGCCTTCGGCGGGAAGCTGATCACCCAGAGGGCGAACCCTGCCAGGGCGGCGCCCAGGGCCTGGTCGATCTTGGCGGCGAGGTTGCGGGTCGAGTACAAGACGCCTTCCTGGCGAACGCCGTGGGCGAGCTCGTTTTCATCGGCGATGTCCGCCAGGGCTGACATGACGGTGATGCTGAGCACGCTGGCGCCGGCGTTCCCCACGGCGGAGAAGGCGATGAGCATGGGCGTCAGGCCCGGCGTCTCGGCAGTCAGCACGCCGGTCAGGCCGAGGATCATGGGAATGGCGGGCCCGATCGAGAAGACGATCGCCCAGATGATCATGTTCAGCCGCTTGTCGAGTCGCCGGTGCATCCTGGCCGAGAACAGGAACCCGGTGGCGTAGCCGACGAAACTGCCGATCACGAACCACTTCAGCTGTTCGCTGGCCAGACCCCAGAAGAAGGTGTTGACGTAAAGATTCAGGCCGCTGCGGACGCCGATCATCATGGACAGGAAAAAGAAGGCGACCAGCAGCCAGACATAATTCCGGTTCCCCAGGGCCTTACCGACGTCCTTGAGGAACTCGAGCGGACTGAACCGGGGCAGATTGTCCGGGGCCTTTGGCAGCCGGCGGATCTGGTCGCGGGTGAACCAGGCGGAGGCCAGGAGCAGGGCCATCGCCGCCAGGCCGCACCCGACGGCGAAGGGACCGTAAGGCTCTGGATTGAGGAGCCCGCGCGGGTACTCCGGTGTCGCCTTGAAGACGAAGTGCAGCGCCAGGAAGTTCATGCCCGCGCCCCCCGCCCAGGTGAAGAAGTTGTTCCAGCTCAGCACCTTCGAGCGTTCGATATAGTCGCTGGACAGCTCCCCTCCGAGGGCCAGGTGAGGGGTGTTGAACAGGCTGATCGAGACCCGCATGAAGCTCACCGACAGGGCGAACCAGAGGAAGAGGACCAGGTCAGAGGCCCCCGCCGGCGGATTGAAGACCGCGATGACCGAAAGGGCGATGGGGAGCGGGGCGAGGAAGAGATAGCCATGCCGCCGGCCGAACCGGCCACGGGTGCGATCCGACGGGGATCCGATGACCGGGTCCGCAAAGCCGTCGAAGACCAGGCTTGCAGAGACGGCGAGCCCGGCCAGGACAGCGTTCAGCCCCAGGATCTGGTTGTAGTAGAGCATGGCGTAGGAGCCGACCGTGGCGAGGATGATGGAGTCGCCGACGGATCCGATTCCGAAGAAGAACTTGGTGCGAAGCGGCAGCCGGTCGACGGTGTCGGCCTGGGCGCTGGACATGAACTCACTCCCTGAGAATGGACCGCGACCCGGTTCATGGCCAGGGCGTCGTGAACGCTCGAAATCACCCTACTGCGGCCTCCACACACGCCGCGGGCGTATCCAAAGGGCAGAACGCCGTAAGGTCAACTGTCCGGACGCCGCGCTTTCCCCTTCTCCGGGCGGAAGCTAGGATACGCCACCAGATTCTGCAGCGCCCGGAAGGACCCTTGATGACCCAGGCCGCGCCCTTCGCCGTCGACGGCCCCCTGGCCCCTCCCCTTGCCCGGCTGCTCGCCTACTGGGAGGGACTGAAGCGCGGTCAGGCGGAGGTTCCGTTCTGGGACGACCTTTCGGAGATCAAGATCGAGGCCTCGGGCGCGGAGACCTTCATCCTGGATGTCTTCAGCCGGCCGGAACGCTTCCGCTTCAACGACCTGGAGGTCGCGCCCCCGGCGGTGCAGAGCGACCTGCTGCTTGGCCTCTTCCTCGATGATGTCGACCTGCCTGAGGTGTTCACCCTTCTGCGCGCCCAGGCCAGCGCCACGGTGGAGCTGATGCGGCCCACCCTCTATGCCGCGGGAGGCGGCCAGCGCCTTCTCCTGCCCGCCTGGGGCGAGGGCGAGGTGCGCATGCTGGTCGGCGGCCTGGTGAAGGGCTAGCCGCCCACCAGGACCTCAATCCGCACCCTGGGCCTCAGGCGCCGGATATCGGCGCTGCGGGCCATGCCGGAACCGGGCGACATCAGGGTCGCCGAGGCGGCGGCGACAGCGGTCGCCAGCGCCTGGCGCGGCGGGCGGCCCCGGGAAAGCTCCCAGACGAGGCCCGCGAGGAAGCTGTCTCCGGCGCCGACTGTGGAGACCGGGGTGATCGGCAAGGCGGGCGCGTGGGCGGCGAAGCCGGCGCCAACCAGCAGGGCCCCTCGCCCACCGAGGCTCAGGGCCACCCAGGCAGCGCGACCTTCATCGACCAGCCCGCGGGCGGCGGCGAGCTGTGCCGGGAGATCGGGCAGGTCCCGCCCGAGGCACTGCTGCAACTCCCGAAGGTTGGGTTTCACAAGCCAGACACCGGCCTCCAGTCCGGCCCTGAGCCCCTCGCCCGAAGCGTCCAGGGCGAGCTTCACGCCCTGGCGGCGCACACGCGCAGCGAGACGGGCGAGGCGGGTTGGATCCATGCCGGCCGGCAGGCTGCCGCTGGCCACCAGGACCTCCGGAGCCGGCGAGAGATCCGCCAGCGCCGTCTCCAGGGCCCGGACTTCCAAGGCCTTTAGCCTGGGGCCTGGAAGGACGAAGCGGAACTCCGCGCCCCGCGAACGGTCGAAAACGGTGAAGCTCTGACGGGTCTCACCGGCGATCGGGACCACCAGGGCGTCCAGGCCCTCCGCAGCAAGACGGGCCTGGAGGGCCTGGCCGGCGGGGCCGCCGAGGGGCAGGATGCAGGTCGCCCTCCCACCCAGCCGGCCCAGGACCCGGGCGACGTTCACGCCGCCGCCGCCCGCGTCCTGCCGGGGGACGTCGCAGCGCAGCTTGTTCTCTGGCTCGACGATGTCCACGCCGGTCTGGAGGTCCAGGGCCGGATTGAGGGTCAAGGTCGCCAGGACCGGTGCAGTTATGGCCTTCGTCACGCTCACGCCTCCCGGCGACGCCCGCGACCAGATGGACCCGAACCACCGATTCCCGCCAGAGCCTGCTCCTTTCAGACGCAACATCTGAAAGGACAAAAAGAGACATCATTTCAATATATTAGATCATGTTTCGATCCGATGACCGGTTCCCACTTATCGGAACATGATCTAGCGGGACGCTGTCAGAGGATGCCGGGCGCCCGGAGCCAGTCCTTGATGTCGTGGTTGGAGACCTTCAGCAGGTCCTTGGGAATTTCCGCCAGGATTCGCCCACGCGCGGTATCCGAAAGCCGCTCGCGGATCGCCTTCAGGAGGCGTGGCGGGGCGGCGAGGACAAGGTGTTCGTACTCACCCTTCACCGCCTGCGTATTGAGAAGCTCGGCGAGTTCCTTGGCGAAGGCCTCCCGACGACGATCGGCCAGGTCATGCTGGCCGGTCCCGTGCCGCATGGCGGTAGCGCTCTCGAACGACACGCCCGGCGGCCCCTGGTGATGGTGCACGGCTGGCGGCTTCATCTCGCCCAGGGTGACAGGGTCGGCGTGATCACGGGAGCGCTCGATCCAGCGCGCGCCGCCGCCCGCCGCGACCAGGATGCGGGTGCGTTCGGAAACTGTCATTTCGGGATCTCCGTCTCCCGGGCCGCAGCGGCGCCCGGACTGGGTTCTGAGAAGGCCGCCGTCTCGCCAGGGGGCGTGAAGTTGGGCGGAATGGGGCGGTGGCAGGCCGCCAGGGCGGCCGTCGCAACGAGGACGGCGCCGACCGCCAGGGGGCCTGGGGCATGCCTCCTGTGCGCCTTGCGAGCGTCGCGTCGAGCGGGGGAGGCCACCATGGCTGTCGTCTCCGTGAGCGGGTCCATTGACCATGCCCGCGGCGGCGTCACCTTGATCTGCCGCAAAGGATCGGGGGTCAGGGCAGAGGCAGGCTGTCCAGCCAGGCGGCGATGTCCTCGACATCGGCATCCCCCATCTTCAGGGGCGGCATGTTGAAATGCCCGGTCTCATCGATCTCCGTCAGCCGGGCCCTCAGGCTGTGGGCCCGATAGCGCGCGGCGAGGCTTGTGAAGGATGGCGCCTGGCCGGGCTGGGCCTCGCCGGTCACGGCGTGGCAGGTCCCGCACTGGGCCTCCGCCAGGAGCTGTCCATTGGCGGCCGAGGGACCCGCTTCACCTGCTGTTGTGGCGCATCCGGCCAGGGCGAGGACCAGGGCGCCGGGAAGGACGATTGCGACGATGAGTCTCATGGCGTCAGGTCTCCTCGGCGCCGGCGACAAGTTCGCCGATCCGCCGGATCAGGGATTCGCGCGCCTCGGGCGGCAGGCCCTCCAGGCGGTCGTTGAGGTCGAGGATCAGCTGGGCCCGGGCGTTGTGCCAGTCGGGAACGGCGGCGAGGCCGGGGGCGATGCGCGGCGTCGGGGCGGGCCCGGCCTCTGCGCCGGCAGGCGTCAGTCGATAGGCCTGGTCGACCTGGGGAATGATGATCCGCTCCCGGGGTGTCCCCGCCTCCGCCAGCCGCCTAGCCAGCGCCTCCAGGGCCGGCGGCTCGCCATGGTCGAGGAAGACGGACCCACGTATGGGTTGCCGGGCGCGGGCCCACTCCACCAGGCCGGCGGCGTCGGCATGGCCCGAATAGACCTCGATGCTGCGGATACGCGCCCGGACGCGGAACTCCTCTCCCTGGATCCGCACGCGGCGGGCCCCATCGACCAGCAGCCGGCCGAGCGTGCCTACAGCCTGGTAGCCGGTGATCAGGACGGTGGCCTCGCGGTTCCAAAGCAAGCGCTTGAGGTGGCGGCGCACCCGGCCGGCGTCGCACATGCCGCTGGCCGCCATGATGACGTGCCAGCCCCGGAGCTGTTCCAGCCGGTCGCTGTCAGCCGGATCAGGTGTGAACTTGAGCCGACCAGCCGTATGAAGGGAGGTGAAGGGATTGATGCCGGAGGCCCGGTTCCAACCCCTCTGCCGGAACACCTCGGTCACCTCCGAGGCCATCGGCGAATCCAGGAAGATGTCGGCCTCGGGCGCCTGGCCCTCATCCATGATTGTCATGATGTCCGCCAGCAGCTCCTGGGAACGCTCGACGGCGAAGGCCGGGATGAGAAGCGGGCCGCCAGCCTTATGGGCCTCGCTGAGCTCATGGGCCAGCAGCGCCCGCCGCGCCTCCGGAGTCACCCTGTCCCGCTGCCGGTCCCCGTAGGTCGACTCCAGGATGAGGTGGTCGATCCCAGAGGGCCCCTCCGGATCGGGCATGTAGTCCCGCCCCCCCGGACCGAGGTCGCCCGAGAACAGCAGGCGGGTCGGCCCCTCCCCGGTCTCGGCCCGGACCTCCACCGAGGCGCCGCCGAGGATGTGCCCGGCCTCCCACCAGACCGCTTCAAGCCCGGGCAGAACCTGGATCGTCTCGCCCAGCCGCACCTTGACGAACTGGTCCATTACGCGGCGGGCGTCGGCCTCGGTATAGATCGGCTCGACCATCTCCCGCCCGCGCCTCTGGTTGCGGCGATTCAAGTGGCGGACCTCGCTCTCCTGGATGCCTCCGGCGTCGTCGAGCATGATCCGGCAGAGGTCCCGGGTCCCGGCGGTGGCGTAGATCGGGCCAGAGAAGCCCGCCCTCATGAGCTTGGGCAAGAGGCCGGAGTGATCGATATGGGCGTGGGTCAGCAGGACGGCGTCGATCTTCCGCGGATCGAAGGGGAAGGGCTCATAGTTCAGCGCCTTCAGGGTCTTCGAACCCTGGAACATCCCGCAGTCCACCAGCACCCGGAACCCGGGGCCTCCCAGCTCGGCGCAGGACCCTGTGACGCATCCGGCGGCGCCATGAAACAGCAGATCAAGCGCCATTCTGAATACCCGGCTCCCCGCCGACACCTCGCCAGCCTGAGGGTCGAGCCTAGCGGAATCCACGCCCGCCGCCACTCTAGGTAGTTCCCCGTAGGGAACCGCCCCGGATAGGCCCGCCCCCGCCCGGCGCATAGCTTGGCGGCGTTGACCCACAAGGAGCGACGAGATGGCCCTCGCCTATGACTACAAGGATGTTCACGTCCTGCCGACGCCTCACCGCAAGGGCGAGCCAGTGACGGCCCTGTTCCGGATGGGGGTGACCATGGCCTTCGCCAAGGACGAGGAGATCTATGGCCAGGACGAGGACGCCGACCTGATCTACCGGGTCCTGGAAGGCGCCGTGCGCACCACCCGGGTCATGGCCGACGGTCGGCGCCAGATCGGGGACTTCTACCTCGCCGGCGACATCTTCGGCCTAGAGACCGGCCCGGCCCACCGCTTCGCCGCCGAAGCGGTCCGGGACAGCGTGATCCTGGTGATCAAGGCTTCAGCCCTGAAGACCACCGGCGAGGATATGCAACGTCTTGGATGGGAGGCCACCCGGCGCGAGCTTGAGCGCGCCCAGGAACATGTCCTGCTCCTTGGCCGCAAGACCGCCTGCGAACGGGTCGCGAGCTTTCTGAAGGGCCTGTCCGACAAGTCGGGCGGCGCCCCGGTGGTGGACCTGCCCATGGGACGTCAGGACATGGCGGACTATCTCGGCCTGACCATAGAGACCGTCTCGCGCATGCTGTCACAGCTGCAGTCCGGGCGGATCGTATCGTTCTGCGCGACCCGGCAGTTCCGGGTGGTGAACCCCGAAAGCCTTGCACGGCTTGCAGATCAATCCCAGTGAAGACAGGCCGGTCCTGACCGGTTGGCGGCCCGGTCGGGCCAAGATGGAGGTGACATCATGAGTTTCCGGTCCCTGCTCGTCCACGCCCAGCCCGGCGAGGCCTCCAAGCTCCGCACGGAGGCGGCGGCGGCCCTGGCCATCAAGCTTGACGCCCTCCTGATCGGCCTGGGCGCCGAGGCCATTCCTCCCATCGCCGCCATTGACCCCTACGGCTTCGGGACGGCCCAGTGGACGCCGCTTCTCTACGAGCAGCAGACACGCAACCTGGAGGCGGCGCACGCAGCCTTCACCGCGCATGCGAAGGGCGCCCGCACCGAATGGCGCTCTGTAGGCGACCTGCCCACCCCCGCCATGGCCCGCGTGGCCCGGGCTGTCGACCTGGTGGTCACGGGAGGTCCCGCCGGCGAAGGGGATATCTACACTAGGGTCAGCACCCCTGAGCTCCTGATCAGTTCGGGCCGGCCCATACTGGTGGTCCCACCGCACGGCGGTCGTCTTGAGACCCGGCGGGTCCTGGTGGCCTGGAAGGACACCCGCGAGGCCCGGCGGGCGGTGTCTGACGCCCTCTCCTTCATGCACATGGCCGATGAGATCCTGATCGTCGCCCTTGGCGACAAGGAGGACCAGGAGGCCCTGCACGCCCAGGCCGGGGACGTGGCCGGGATGATCGCCCGACACAGCATGGCAAGGCCGCGGACCCATGTGGCGGTCGCGGGAGCAGACGACGTGCAGGCGGAGCTCCTCGCGCAGGCGGACCGCATGGACGCCGACCTGATCGTCTCGGGCGCCTACGGTCATAGCCGGGCGTATGAATGGGTCCTGGGCGGGGTGACCAGACACCTGCTCAATGCCTCCGAGCGGTTCGTCCTCCTCAGCCATTAGACGCCGCGCATTCCCACGAGCGATCCCGGGCGGTAGGAGTCCGGGTCATGGACTCGGAGATCCAGAGAGAGATCGAGGGCGAGCCCGCACGGCGGCGATGGCTGGCCTATGGCCTCGCCGTGGCCGCCGTCATGGTTGTCCTGATGGCTCGGGTTATCTTCACGACCCAGCCCACCCCGCGCCTGGACCTCTTCCTCCTCGCCCCGGCCCTCCTGGCGGCGGCGATTCCCGGCGGCGCCGGACCGGTGATCCTCGCCTCCCTCCTCGGACTGGCCGGTTCCTTCGCCCTGACGGGCGGTGACGCCCTTATGGACGGCGAGGAGATCCTCGGCCTGGTGCTCTACATCGCCGCCTCCGGCGCCCTTGCGGCGGCGGCCTGGCGCCTCAGGCGCATGACCGCCACCGCGCGGACCATGCTGGCCCTTTCGAAACAGAGGCAGGATCACCTCCAGTCCATCCTCGACACCGTGCCCGAGGCGATGATCGTCATCGACGAGGCCGGGACCATCCGCTCCTTCAGCGCGGCGGCTGAACGGCTGTTCGGTTGGACCGCGACCGAGGCGATCGGCTGTAATGTCACCCTGCTCATGCCAGACCCCTACCGGGCCGAGCACGCCCAATACCTCGGACGTTATCTCGATACCGGCGAGCGGAAGATCATCGGGATTGGCCGGGTGGCGGTAGGGGTGCGCCGGGACGGTTCCACCTTCCCGATCGAGCTGGCTGTCGGGGAGATGCGGAGCGGCCGGCGGAGGTTCTTCACAGGCTTCATCCGCGACCTCACCGAGCCTCAGGCGGCGGAACGGCGGCTCCATGACATGCAGTCGGAGCTGATCCATGTCTCGCGGCTGACCTCCATGGGCGAGATGGCCTCCGCACTGGCCCATGAGCTCAACCAGCCGCTCTCCGCCATCGCCAGCTACATGAAGGGCTCGGTCCGCCTGCTGGACTCGGAGACGCCAGACCTGGACCGGATCCGGTCCGCGCTGACGGCCGCTGGGGAGCAGGCGCTCCGGGCAGGCGAGATCATCCGCCGGCTCCGCGCCTTCGTCGGCAAGGGTGAGGCGGCCATGCGCATTGAGGCCCTGCCGAAGCTGCTGGAAGAGGCCGGGGCGCTGGCCATGACCGGAGCCCGGGACGCCGGGATCCGGCTGGACTTCACCCTTTCCCCGAAGCTCGGCCCCGTACTGGCCGACAAGGTCCAGATCCAGCAGGTGGTGCTGAACCTCATGCGAAACAGCGTTGAGGCGATGAGCGAGGCCCCGGTCCGCCACCTGACCGTAGAGGCGAACCCCCTTGATGGCGGATGGGTGGAGGTCCTGATCTCGGATACGGGCCCCGGACTCGCCCCCGAGATACAGGAGCGTCTCTTCCAGCCCTTCGTCACCACCAAGGCCGAGGGCATGGGGGTGGGCCTGTCCATCTGCAGGACCATCATCGAGGCCCATGGCGGGGAGCTCACGGCCTGGAACCGGCCCGAAGGTGGCGCTGTCTTCCGTTTCACGCTACGCACGGGGGATCTGCCGCTCTCTGAAGAGGCCGACGCATGACCCCATCGTCCGCCCTGGTGCATGTCATCGATGATGACGAGGCCGTCCGCGCCTCCCTCTCCTTTCTCCTGGAGACGGCCGGCCTTGCCTGCCGCACCTGGGACTCCGCTGTCGCCTTCCTGGGGTCGGACGGATGCGGGTCCGGGGACTGCATCGTCACGGATGTCAGGATGCCCGGCATGACAGGTCTACAGCTCATGTCCGAGCTTTCAGCCCGGGGCATGACCACGCCGGTCATCATGATTACCGGCCATGGCGACGTCGCGATGGCGGTCGAGGCCCTCAAGCGGGGTGTGACGGACTTCCTGGAGAAGCCCTTCGACGACGAGGCGCTGGTGGCGGCGATCCGGGACGCACTCAAGAAGACCGCGAACAAGGCGCCCACCCAAGGCGGCGGCGTCTTTTCCACCATGGTGTCCTCTCTCTCGCCCCGGGAAACCGAGGTGCTCAAGGGGGTCGTGGACGGCAAGGCGAACAAGGTCATCGCCCGGGAACTCGGGATCAGCCCGAGAACCGTGGAGGTCTACAGGGCCAATGTCATGACCAAGACGGGGGCTCGGAGCCTCTCGGAACTGGTCCGGATGTCGATCCAGGCCGGCTTCTGAAAGCTTGCGCTGGATCAAGGCCGGACCTTCCGGCTGGGATCACACTGCCCCCTGATCAGGAACTCCGGTCGGTTCATGCCCGCTCCCGCCGCCCCGCCTCCGACCCTCGTGCTCGTGGACGATGACGTCGCCCTCCGGAGCGCGCTGAAGTTCGCCTTCGAACTCGACGGGTACAGGGTGCAGACCTTCGCCTCCGGCGAAGACCTTCTTGCCGCAGACCTGCCCTCACGGAACGTCTGCCTGGTGGTGGACGAAAACCTTCCGGGAATGGGGGGGCTCGATTCCGTGGGAGCGCTTCGGGCCCGCTCCCAGGACCTGCCGGCCCTGCTCATCACCAGTCACCCCGGGCCCTGGCTCCGCAGGCGGGCGGGCCGCATGAAGGTGCCGATCATCGAGAAACCCCTGATGGACGACCTTCTGATCCGGAACATCCGCCGCGCCCTTGGGCAACCTCCCGCCGCCTGACCCGCGCCGATTGCCTCGCCGGGGGCGACTGCCTATAGCTGGTGCGGACCCAGCCAAGCGGATGCCTGACCATGCCGCCCTCCGGCGCCCATCAAACCGACCCCCGGGCCCTCATCTCCCAGCCCGCCTATCGCCTCGCCGCGCTCGACTCCGACTTCCTGCTCGGCGAGAGCATGCGGGGCGTGCGCTTCCTCCTCGAGTACGAGAAGGCCGACCAGACCCTGAAGTCCTGGGGCATCCGCTCCACCATAGTGGTCTTCGGATCGGCGAGGGTGCGGGAGGATGATCCGGGCGAGAAGGGGCGCTGGTACGCTGAAGCCCGGGCCTTCGGCCGTATCGCCTCCGAACGGGGCGGCGCCCTGGATGGCCCAACCGGCGGCGGGCCCCGGAACAACGTCATCGCCACGGGCGGCGGACCCGGCCTCATGGAGGCGGCCAACCGTGGGGCCGCGGACGCCGGCGCCCCGACCATCGGGTTCAACATCTCCCTGCCCCACGAGCAGTTCCCCAATCCCTGGATCACCCCGGGCCTGGCCTTCAGATTCCACTATTTCGCCATGCGGAAGATGCACCTGGCCATGCGGGCCAACGCCCTGGTGGCGTTTCCCGGCGGCTTCGGGACCCTGGACGAGCTGTTCGAGATCCTCACCCTCGTCCAGACGGGCAAGGGCCCCCGGGTGCCGATCGTCCTGTTTGACGAGACCTACTGGCGCGATCTCGTGCGGTTCGAGGCCCTCGTCGAGCGCGGCATGATCGACGCCGCCGACCTGCAGCTTCTCCGCTTCGCCAACTCGGCGGAGGACCTCTGGCGCGAGGTCAGCGCCGGGGCCCTGGCTGCAGAGGGGGGCGCGCGTCCATGACCCCCCGCCCGGAGCACAGGTCGCCACTGCGTGAGCTCTTCAGCTTTCTGGGATCAGCCCTTGCGGGTCTGAGGGTGCTCGGACGGCGGCCCGAACCCCTGCCGGAAGTCCCAGCCATCAATGGCGCCGCCCCCCCGGCGGCCGAGGCTGATGACGCTGACAAAGTCTCGACGGCAAAAGACTGAGGAAGTCCCCGAATGGCTAAGCTGAACCTTGGGTGCGGATTCGACCGTCGGGACGGTTTCGTCAACGCGGACAACTTTCCTGAGTGCCAACCCGACGTCCTCATGGACATCGAGGCTGCGCCCTGGCCAGCCAGGTCTATGACCCGCGCTGGCTGGAGCGGGAGCGGCTGGGAGAAGTCACGCGGGAAGAGCTTCGCACCTGGGCGGGCGAACGCTGGAACGTCGTGAAGGAACTCCACGTCACCCTGAGGGCGAAGAAACCCTTCGACCGCTAGTTCCCCCTACCTGCGGGTCACCGAGAAGCGGGTCAGCTCCGTGCGCGGCGCCGACCATTCAGGGTCCAGTTCCGCAGCCTTGGTGTAGTCCAGCCAGGCCGACCTGAGGTCGCCAAGGCGCTCGTGCGCCAGGGCGCGGTTGAAGTGGGCCTTTGCAGGCTCTGCGACGCCCAGTTCCAGGGCCTTGTTGATATCGGCGAGGGCGGCTTCCGGGGCCTTGAGCCCAATCCGGGCGGCGCCCCGATTGACCAGGGCCTCCCCCATGGTGGGGTCGCGCCTCAAGGCGGCGTCGAAGTCCCGGAGGGATGAGGCGTACTCCTGCCGGCGGAGCTTGAAGACGCCGCGGTTGACCAGGGTGCCCGCGCGGTCCCGCAGGTTCAGGCCTTCGGTCTCCAGGGCCAGGGTGCAGAGGTCCTCGAACTTCTTGTCCACTTCGCCGGTCATGGCGGCCTCCGAGCAGGCCTGGGCGAAACCTCCGCCAAGCACCGTGATCGCAGCGTGGCCGGAACCGGCCGCTCCCATCACCAAGGCTGCACCGATCGCGGCGCAGGTCCAACGATACCGCATAACTGGCTCCAAGGCTGAGGGCGACCTAGCTCCGGGAGCGCCCGATCTCCCTCCACAGGATATAGGTGCTGCTGGCCGCCACCACCATGGCCCCGATCAGGGTCAGCATCGCCGGGGTCTCGCCCCAGACCAGGAAGCCGATCAGCCCCGCCCACACCAGCTGGGTGTAGTCGAAGGGAGCCACCACGGCGATGGGCGCCCGGCGGATGGCCTCGGTCAGGAGGAGCTGCCCGGTCCCCCCGATCAAGCCAGCGGCGATCAGCAGGCCCAGGACCCCCGGGCTGGGCATGACCCATCCGAAGGGCAGGCTGGCGAGGCCGACCGCCGCCCCGGCGAGGGTGAAGTAGAAGACGATGGTCGGACCCGGTTCTGTTCGGCTGATCTCCCGGATCGCGATCATCGCCCCTGCAGACCCCACCGCGGCGGCGATGGCGAAGAGGACCCCGACGCCGACGAACTGTCGCGGATCAGGATGGACCATGATCAGGACCCCGACGAAGCCTACGGCGACGGCGGCCCAGCGATGCAGGCCCACCGGCTCCTTCAGGATCAGGGCCGACAGGGCGACCATGAACAGGGGCGCTGAGAAGGAGATGGCGGTGGACTGTGTGAGGGGCAGGAGGCTCACGGCGGTGAAGCCGCAGATCATGCCCGTCAGGCCGACCGCAGACCGGGTCAGGTGGGCGCCCGGCCGCCGGGTGCGCAGGACACCGAACCCGGAGGTTCGCCAGATGTAGAGCATCACCGGGATGAAGGCGAAGGCGTTGCGGAAGAAGATGATCTCCAGCACGGGCACGCCGCGCTCGGCGCACGCCTTCACGATCGCCGCCAGCATCGCCATGAGGGCCATGGCGAGGACCCGCAGGAGGATGCCCAGGGCGGGGCTCTGGGCGACCGGGCGGGACGACGCAGCGTCCCCGGCGATGGGGGCCGGCTCGGTCACGGCTCAGGTCCGCACAGGGCCTCAGCCCATGGGGTAGAGGATGTCCCGGGTGACGTCGTCGATGGACTTAAGGACCTCCGGCGACAGGACGACGTCTGCAGCGGCGAAGATGTCGTCCAGCTGGTCCTCGCGGGTCACGCCGACGATGGTCGAGGCCACGAAATCGTGCTGCTTGGACCAGGCGGTGGCGAGGGTGACCAGGGACATACCCGCCTCGGCCGCGATCTTCGCCAGGCGCTCGGTGGTGGCCAGCGACTTCTCGTTGACGAAGCGGCGCGCCATCGCCGCCTGCCGGCCGCCGATCTCGAGATAGCGGCTGAAGCGCGCGCCGGCCGGCAGGGCGCCGCCGTTGTACTTGCCTGACAGCACGCCGCCCGCCAGGGGCGAGTAGGGAATGGAGCTGACCCCTTCCTGCCGGCAGACCTGGGCCAGCTCGTCCTCGAAGCGGCGGTTGTTCAGGCTGTGGTTGTTCTGGATCGTCTCGTAGCGGGCGAAGCCCTCACGCTCGGAGGTCGAGAGCGCCTTCATCAGGCCCCAGGAGGTCTCGTTCGAGCAGCCGAGGACCCGCACCTTTCCGGCGCGGACCAGTTCGTCCAGGGTCTCCAGGGCGTCCTCGTAGCGGGCGCCATGGTCAGGCCAGTGGGTCTGGTAAAGGTCGACATAGTCGGTGCCGAGACGCCGCAGGCTGTCCTCGATGGCCCGGGTGATATTGTGCCGGTCCAGCGCCGTCATGCCGGCCCGCTGGGAGCCCTTGATCCAGCCATGGCTGGGGCCGCAGACCTTGGTGGCCAGGATGATCTCGTCCCGCCGCTTGGTCTTCATCCAGCGGCCGAAAATCTCCTCGGTCAGGCCGGCCCAGGACTCCTGTGGCGGCACCGGATAGTTCTCGGCGGTGTCGAAGAAGTTGATCCCCGCCTCGAGGCTGCGGTCGAGAATCCGGAAGGAGGTCTTCTCGTCGGCCTGGGAGCCAAAGGTCATGGTCCCCATGCAGATCTTGGAAACGACGATCGGGCTGCGGCCCAGGCGCTGATGCTGCATAGCGGTCTCCCCT
>Ga0315902_10007750_pt1 | contig 14628 bp, 11 predicted proteins | sample LakEriMetagenome_9_FD_203523 | JGI IMG/M metagenome (GOLD analysis project Ga0315902, IMG submission 203523) | Freshwater fungal communities from buoy surface, Lake Erie, Ohio, United States - Buoy 12 MA117 | ecosystem: Environmental > Aquatic > Freshwater > Lake > Lake biofilm | place: USA... | reverse complement strand
GGCTAAGAAATCTTCCGCTGATCCAATGTCATTAATTGCAATTTGTGTAGTCAAGGTGCTCCGTAGGGATAGAAAGTAGTAGGGATGGGACTGGGACAGCGTACGCGTGAGGGTGAATTACAGGCAAATCCACGCATATCGCAGCCATATGAGGAATAGGATTCCAAGGATATGAAGCGATATGCAGAGTTATTCCAAATCCCCAATGTCTGGGTCTTAGCTCTTGCATGTTTTCCAGCTCGTGTTGCCTACGGGATGGTCGCACTTTCAATCTTCTTTAAAGTAGAACAATCCACGGGCTCGATATCTGTCGCTGGATTAGCGATTGGATTGAGCGCTGCCTCTGGATCGCTGACAGCAGGAATCCGCGGATCGATTATGGATAAGTACGGTCAGACATGGCCACTTCGAATTATGGTTCCAGGATATGCACTGATGGCATTTGCACTCAATGCATCAGATTCAAAGACTCAGATGCTGGTACTGGCATTTGTAATGGGGTTGAGCGCTCCCCCAATTAATCTATCAATCCGTCCATTGTGGAAGATTGTCGTCCCAGCTGATTTCTTAAGAACTGCCTATGCAGTTGATACAGCGATTATGTCGGCTGCTCAGGTTGTGGGACCTGTCATTGCAACAACTCTTGCGCTCTCCGCATATCCTGATTTGCCACTTAACGTTGTTGGCGCATTGATGCTCATTGGTGGCGGAGCACTAGCAATTACAAAAGTTTCACGTAGTTGGATCCCTGAGAAGAAAGATGCCAACCATGTTCCACTCTGGAGACATAGACCTCTGCAACTTTTGATGGTTGAAGGGTGTTTTATCGGTTTTGGTTGGGGCGTCTTCGATGTAGCCATACCGGCATTTACAACTCTTGAGAAGGTTCCGCATCTGACCGCTTGGATCTTTGCTGCGATGGGAATCTCCACAATCGTAGGTGGGTTGCTCGCTGGATTGGTTTCAAAACACACATCATCTCTGCGTGCAATGCGCAGAACTTATCTTGCTTGGTTCCTAGTTTCGATTCCTATTGCATTTACTCATCCTGGTTGGACGATGATCATTGCGAGTGCACTTTTAGGATTTGTAGGAGGAGCGATTCAAGTCTTCTACTGGGAAGTTATGGAAGCTATTCGCCCGAAAGGTTCGCCCACTGCGATGATGGGTTGGCTCTGGACCGTTGAAGGAACTTTGATGGCCTTCGGTTCTGCAATTGGTGGTGTCATCTCAGAGAAGATCTCACCATCATTTGCTCTCAGTATCACAACGGCAAGTATCGGACTCGGTTTCATTATTCTCGGTATCGGCAGAAAACGTCTGGCCGCTGCAGATAAATTGCCATCAGATGAAGAAGATTTAGCTGCGATGGAAGATAACTCTCCAACTACTCGTTAATCAGCGACTAGTGCGCGGCTTCGTTCCAGCTCTTTCCGATTCCCACCGATACATCGAGTGGAGCTTTAAGTGGGTAAGCGTTACCCATTTGGGTGCGAACAAGTTGAGAGACTTCATCAATTTCGGCAGTTACAACTTCAAGAATTAACTCGTCGTGGACCTGCAATAAGAGTCGGGATTTGAACTTTCCTGCAACTAGCGCTCCTTGAACATTGAGCATCGCTTGTTTAATGATGTCTGCTGCCGATCCCTGAATCGGCGCATTGAGCGCCATACGTTCTGCAACTTCTCTGCGTTGGCGGTTATCGTGCATCAAATCCGGTAGATAGCGACGACGCCCCATAACGGTCTCTGTATACCCAACTTTGCGAGCATCGATTACAACAGTCTTTAAGTAGTCGCGGATTCCGCCAAAGCGCTCAAAGTACTTATCCATTAAATCTTGCGCCTCGGGAGGCGTTAAATCTAACTGAACAGCTAACCCATAGGAACTTAAACCGTATGCAAGGCCATAAGACATCGCCTTAATCTGTCTTCGCATTTCGGGATCAACGTCTGCAGGTTTTACCCCAAATACTTCAGCAGCAACGGTTGCATGTAAATCTTCACCGGATTCAAAGGCATTAAGCAAATGTGCATCGTTAGAAAGGTGAGCCATGATGCGCATCTCAATCTGGCTGTAATCGGCAGTTAAGAGGGCGTCATAACCGGAACCAGCGATGAAACATTCGCGGATCTTGCGACCTTCTTCCGTGCGAACTGGAATGTTTTGGAGGTTTGGCCCAACGGATGAAAGGCGACCAGTTGCTGCAACGGTCTGTGCAAAGTGGGTATGGATTCTCTGATCCTTCTGAATCTCAACCAGGAGACCTTCAATAGTTGTTGCCAACTTCTTCGTCTCTCGAATGCGAAGGAGCGCTGCAAGAACTGGATGGCCACTCTTCTCAAAGAGCCAATTAAGCGCATCGGCATCAGTTGTGTAGCCAGTCTTAATCTTCTTCGTCTTTGGCAGTCCAAGTTCTTCAAAGAGAACAACTTGAAGTTGCTTCGGAGATGCCACATTAAATTCGTGGCCAGCTGCATCATGTGCGCTCTTGGTTTCTCGCGTAACTTCAGCCTCGAAGAATTGAGCAAGAGATTCAAGCTCCTTCTTATCAACTGCGATGCCTCGGTTCTCCATGATGGCTAGTAAGTCAGCAATTGGTAGTTCGAGATTATTGTAGAGATCTACAAGACCGCGATCGGCGAGCTCCTTCTCAAGAGAGTCCTTCAGGCCAAAGAGTGATGTTGCGGTGGTAAGAAGCAATTGCTCAGGCGATGATTGATCGAGCTGGCTTCCATCGCCATATCGTTCGAGTAGATCTGAAACTTCTTGTGTGCGGACTCCTGGATTTACAAGGTATGCCGCAAGTGATGTATCGAATACAACGCCAGCAAGTACTCCTTCTCGCGCTACCGATTTGCCATCATGTGCAATCTTTAGCACTTTTGAGTCAGATGCCCAAGCGCCCATCGTTGCTGAATGAACTAGATAGGCCGTGCTCTTAGATAGCGCCACCGCATAACGATGCACTTTGTCATCACTTAGTTCATAGGCGATAGATATCGCACCAGCGTGTTCTGCAATCTTCTTATCTAACTCTGCAGGAGTCAGGACAGCGGATTCGATATCAGAACCAAAGAGAGAGAACTCTGGTTCTGCACTCTTCTCGCCCTTAGAGCTCTTTACTGGAGCTTTCTCCGATGAGATTACTTTGAGGCGGTCCTTCAAGGTTTTGAATTCGAGTTGTTCAAAGAGAGATGTGAGATCAGATTCTGCAACTCCGCTCCAGGCAAGAGCGTCTATGGTGAAATCCATCGGAGCATCGTGAAGTAACTGCGTTAACTTGCGATTGAGTTTTACATTCTCAACATTTGCCCGAAGTGAATCTCCTACTTTGCCTGAGATCTTCTCAACATTTTCAAAGATTGCGTCCAACGATCCATATTCGATGACCCACTTCGCCGCAGTCTTTTCGCCGACTCCAGGAATCGAAGGCAAGTTATCACTTGGATCTCCGCGAAGAGCTGCGTAATCGGGGTACTGCTCAGGAGACATTCCATACTTCTCTTGCACCGCATCTGGCGTCATTCTCGCCATCTCGCTGACGCCGCGCTTTGGATAGAGAACAGTTGTCTGGGCTGTGACTAATTGGAAGCTATCCCTATCCCCCGTACAAATGAGAACCTCTGCACCTTCGCTCTCGGCTCGCTTAGTAATGGTCGCGATGATGTCATCTGCTTCATAGCCTTCGATTTCAAACTGGCTGATCCCAAAACCTTTCACGAGCTCATGAAGGTAAGACATCTGCGATCTAAATTCATCTGGGGTCTTCGCTCTAGTGGCTTTGTATTCCGGGAATAGCTCGGTTCGAAAAGTCTTGCGCGAAACATCGAAGGCGACAGCGACGTGGGTAGGCTTCTCATCCTTGAGGAGCGAGATCAGCATCGTGGCAAAGCCATAAATGGCATTTGTATGTTGGCCTTGCGCAGTAGTGAAGTTCTCGGCAGGTAAGGCGAAGAAGGCTCGATAAGCCATTGAATGGCCATCGATTAGTAGTAGACGCTTGCCCTTAGACATGGCGCTCATCTTAGGTAACAAGTTACTATTTCGAACTATGACGCAGCCAGATTACTTAGCAATCATTAAAGAACGCGGACAAGGTGCCCTAGATCTCAAGATGGGTATCGAGATGCTTGAGGTCTCCCCTGAACGCCTTGTCGCAAGAATGCCGGTTGAAGGAAATACTCAACCAATCGGTCTTCTTCACGGTGGCGCAAATGTTGTACTTGCTGAATCACTCGGTTCGATTGGAACTCAACTACACGCTGGCCCAGATCGCAAGATTGTTGGCGTTGATATAAATGCAACTCACCACAAATCTGCAACGAGCGGTTATGTAACAGCCGTGGCAACGCCTATTTCATTAGGAAGAACCCTGTGTGTATACGAAATCGTAATAACAAACGAAGCAGGTCAGCGAACCTGTACGGCTCGCATAACCTGCCTCATTCTTAATCCGTAATTTATTACCCTACAAAGGTAATTAGTGAGCACCCGTTCCGAGGTATGCCTCACGGACTGCTGGATCGTTTAGTAGGTCAGAAGCTGCCGCTTCCTTTGTAACATTTCCAGTCTCAAGAATATATGCACGGTGTGCGCGTTGAAGCGCCTGCTGTGCATTCTGTTCTACGAGAAGAATTGTTACGCCCTGCTTATTGATCTCTGTGATGATGCGGAAGATATTCGCAATCATCTGTGGTGCAAGACCCATTGAAGGCTCATCTAGAAGAAGAACTTTTGGACGCGCCATCAATGCACGACCCATAGCAAGCATCTGCTGCTCGCCACCAGAGAGAGTTCCGCCAGCTTGTCCGACGCGCTCCTTCAGACGTGGAAACAATGTGTAAACGCGCTCTAGATCTTCATCCATCTCGTGCTTACGATCTTTGCGATTGAACTTACCCATCTCGAGGTTTTCAAGAACTGTCATACCAGGAAAGATTCCCCGCCCTTCAGGTACTTGCGAGATACCAAGATCTACACGCTTATGTGCAGGAACCTTGCTCAAATCTTCGCCATCAAATGTAACTGAACCACTTGATACGGGACGAAGACCTGAGATGGTCTTGAGAATCGTTGTCTTGCCAGCACCGTTAGCACCGATAAGAGTTACGATCTCACCTTGGTTTACAACAACCGATACGCCTTTAATCGCTTCAATCTTGCCGTAGTGAACTCGAAGGTCTTTAATCTCAAGATTCATCTGCAGGTACTCCTAGGTAAGCCTCAATTACTTGAGGGTCATTTTGTACAACTGATGGAAGATCATCTGCAATCTTCTGACCAAAGTCGAGAACTGCTACACGATCAGAGATTCCCATGATGAGAGACATGTCGTGTTCAATAAGAAGCACGGTATATCCCTTATCGCGAATCTTCTTAATCGTTTCAGCTAATGCGACCTTCTCGGCAGGGTTGAAGCCAGCAGCTGGTTCATCAAGGAGAATCAACTTAGGCTCAGTTCCTAATGCGCGGGCGATTTCCAGACGACGTTGATCTCCATATGGAAGATTCTTCGCCAATTGATCAGCTCGGTGGTCGATACCCATGAATTCAAGAAGTTCATGTGCACGTGCCTTGCTATCGTGCTCTTCGCGGCGATTGAGCGGCGTTCCAAAAAGCGCACGAACAAGACCAGTCTTCTTATGAACATCTGTGGCAGTAATAACGTTTTCTAGTGTTGTCATATCTCCAAAGAGACGGACGTTCTGAAATGTACGAGCTAAACCAGACTTAACAATGTGATGACGTTTCTTGCCTTTAAGGTTCTGGCCATCAAAGAGAATATCTCCAGAAGTCAGCGGATAAACGCCGGTAACTACGTTAAAGACTGTTGTCTTTCCTGCGCCGTTTGGACCGATAAGAGCGCAGATTTCACCCTCGTTAACATGGAAATTCACTTCGTTCAGAGCAGTTACGCCACCAAATTTGATGGTGACATTCTTGAGTTCAAGGAGTTTCTTAGACATCAGATTGTCCTCTTCTCTTCGATTTTTTCACGCTTCTTACGAGGCAATAGTCCATCTGGACGAAGGTTCATCATGATGATTAAGACGAGTCCAAATACCAACTGACGAGCATCCGAGATGAAGCGAATGCGTTCTGGTAGGTAGGCAAGAATTGAAGCACCCAGAATTACGCCCCAGATATTTCCAATTCCACCAAAAACCACACAAGCTAAAATCAAAATAGATACATCGAACTTAAACATATCCGGTGAAATAACCATGACCTTTGAAGCATACAAAACTCCAGCTGCACCACCCACAGCTGCACCAATTACAAAAGACCAGAGTTTGTATACAAGTGTATTGACACCCATAAGCGCTGCTACGTCTTCGTCTTGACGAATCGCTTCCCAAGCACGACCTGGACGACGAATGGTAAACCGTCGAATCATCCAAATGACGAGCAGAATCATGATCAGAACAAGCCAGAAGAAGTTTTGAGGATGCATTAAATCGAATTTGAATCCGAAGAAGCCTGGTGGATTAGGAATTCCTGGGATGCCCTCTGTGCCGCCGGTGGACTTTAGATTTAGGGCAACTATGCGCACAATCTCCCCGAACCCCAAAGTGATGATTGCTAGGTAATCTCCACGTAAGCGAAGAGCGGGAAGACCCAACATGACTCCTGAAATCATCGCAAATCCGATTCCGAAAGGCATGATCTCCCAGGTATTCCAGCCCAGTGTGGTTGACATGATTCCCTGCGTATACGCGCCAATAGCGAAGAAGGCGACAAAACCGAGATCAAGCAAGCCAGATTTTCCTACAACTATGTTAAGTCCGAGAGCCATGAGAACGAACATCCCGATTGGATATACCAAGACATTTTGGAAGGATGTAATTGGCGTATCTAGGAACGAAGTAGGTCCCCACTGTGCGGAAAAAGGAAGAAGCGCAGCAAGTGCAATGATGACAAGTACAAAAATTGTTCTGGTTGCACGATTCCAGTTTGCCCATATAGCAGCACCTTTATCGCGCAGATTAAAGTCTCTCAATTTACTCATCATGTTCTCGTTTGCTGAACAGCTTCACCAAAGAGGCCGTTCGGTTTGACTAGGAGGACAACAACTAGGACCACGAAGACTGTAACAGCCTTCCATTGGCCACCCAAAATTGCAGAGGCAAATTGTTCGAGAACTCCGAGGGCTAGGCCCCCGTAGAAAGCTCCACGGAGATTTCCAATACCGCCAAGAATGGCCGCTGTGAAAGCAGCTATCCCCATGGTGAACCCAACCTTGAAAATCGTATTTTCATAGACAGTGGTGTACAAGAATGCTGCGACTCCAGTGGTTAGGCCACCGATGCAGAAAGTCAAGGTAATAACTCGATTAATGTTGATTCCCATTAATTTCGAGTTCTCCTCAGACATAGAGACAGCGCGAATAGATTTTCCAAGACGTGTCTTAGATACGAAGCGATCTAATATTACGAAAACAATAATAGGGATGATAATTGCAAGAACCGTATCGATTCGAATATCTGCCCCACCGACGGTTCCGAAACTCCACTTTTCGAGAACCCGGGGAGCTGCCAAAGGCCGTGAATCTGTAATTATTCGGACGCCCTCTAAAAGAAATATTGATACGCCAATCGCGGAAATCAGAGAGGCCAATCTGTTTGCGCCTCGAGCACGAAGTCTTCGGTATGCCACTACTTCTACAAGCATGGCAACAACAGCACAAACCACCATGGAGGCAACCAGCGCAGCCAGTAGCACAAGCACTAATTTAATTCCCCGTAATTGCTCAGACTCGGTGGTAATCTTAAAAATATGAGCCTCTACATAGAGGGTCGCAAACGTTCCCAACATAAATACTTCTGAATTTGCAAAATTAATGAGTCTTAAAACGCCGTAAACCATGGTGTAACCCAGGGCGACCAGAGAATAAATGAGTCCTAGCGCAACGCCTTGAAAAGCCAGAGACCAGAACTGGCTTCCAATTACTGAAAAATTCATGTTAACCAATCTCAAAACTATCAGATGTTATAAACGTGACCACCACCCGGAAAAACCAGGCAGTGGTCACGCCTACTGCTATATAACTATAGATCTAACTGCAAATTGCTGATTAAGCAACCTTGTCGTAAAGGGTTTCACCATTCTTGACAATGTATCCACCAACAGCTGACGCTGTTGTTGGATCGCCGTATCGATCGAACTTGAACTTATTTCCACCAGCATCAGTAAATGTGCCGTTATTTACGCACTTCTGAATAGATGAACGTGATACAGACCCACCCTTGATGCACTGGATGAATACATTTGCTGCTGTCCAGGCTGTTCCTGAATAAAGTCCAGGAACCTTTACACCTGTTACCTTTGTGAAATCAGCGAGCTCGGCCTTGGTGAGCAATGTCTGGAAAGGAACATCTGCTGCAGTCATCTTGACGCCCTCAGCAATTGCTTTTCCTCCAGCAAGATCTACGAAACCAGAAGTCTGGATTCCATCGCCACCTGCGAATACACCCTTGTAACCACCGTCGCGTAGTGCCTTAACGAGTGGTCCAGCTGTGAAGTCATAGCCACCGAAGAGAACAATGTTCGCTCCAGAAGACTTTACCTTTGCAACAGTTGATGTGAAGTCTTTGGTGTCATCTGGGAATGATTCTGTTCCCACGATTGTTCCAAGCTTCTTTGCTGTAGGTGTTGCGTTCTCCTTAATGAGTGGCTGACCGTAAGTAGATTGATCATCAATCATGTAGTACTTAGGTGAAGAAACACCTTCAGCTGCGTAGCGAGCTAGAGCTGGGCCCTGGAATGCGTCGTTAGCAACGACGCGGTGGAAAATTGGGAATCCGTTTGACTTTGACTTACGGTTTGTAAGGTCAACAGCTGAAGCTGATGGAGCAACCATTGTAAGTCCCGCAGCCTTATACGCTGGGAATGAGTTACGAGCTTCACCAGAACATGCTGTTCCGATTACGCCGATAACCTTCTTATCTGCAGCAACACCTGGTGCCACGTTTGCAGCAACTGTTGGGTCGCACTGTGAATCAGCCTTTACGAGTTCAACCTTAACCTTTGGGTTTGTGCGGTTGTACTGGTCAATAGCCCAGATTGCACCTGGAATTTGATCCTGACCAAGGTATGCAGCGCCACCTGTTAGTGGGCCCATGTATGCAAGCTTTACTGTCTTTGTAGCTGCGTTCGCTGGAGCCGTTGCAACTGCACCAAGTGCAAGTGTTGCAGCAGCGGCAATTGCGAAGCCGCTTACGATCTTCTTGTTCATGTATTGCCTTCCTGTTGTGTCTTTCATGTGTCCCGGGACAGGGAAGCCGTAAGAGTAATGCTCAACCCATGCTTGAGACAAGGCGGAATGGGGGATTTCTCCGCATATATGGTTACTTTCTGATTACAAAAACCGGTGAAATGTCCCTATTTATCGAGGGCGGCTTCAGGCGAGATAACGGCCTGGGCGACCTCTTTCATGGTCAGGCGACGGTCCATAGCAGCCCTCTGAATCCATGAAAAGGCTTCCGGTTCTGAGAGATTGAGGGCCTTCATCAAGATGCCCTTTGCTCTATCGATGATTTTGCGGGTCTCAAGTCGTTCATGTAAGTCAGCTACTTCATCGGCAAGTGATCGCATCTGGGTATGGCGGCTGATGGCAATTTCAATTGCAGGAATGAGGTCGCCGATCGTGAATGGCTTTACGACATAGGCCATAACGCCGGCATCGCGGGCACGTTCTACAAGTTCGCGCTGGCTAAATGCGGTGAGCATCAAGACAGGGGCAATAGAAATAATCTTTTCCGCTGCAGAGATTCCATCAAGGACGGGCATTTTTACATCAAGGATTGCTAGATCAGGGTTATGTTCTGTGGCTAGCGCAATTGCTTCTTCACCGTTGGTTGCTTGAGCTACAACTTCATAGCCAGCTTCTTGCAACATCTCGACTAAGTCCATGCGAATGAGAGCTTCGTCTTCGGCGACAAGAATTCTTATCACAGACTTTTCCTTCGCTTCATTGCTCATGTGCCTCGAGTCGGATTCGAACCGACACTATGCAGTGTTTGAGACTGCCCTCTCTACCGTTGGAGTACCGAGGCGTACTCCCCTATCGTATTAGAGAATAGAGAGTTATTAGAAATTTAGCTCTAGCGGTAGGCAGCGACTACGCCGTTAACGGCATCGCCCACTGTGTGTACACGCATCGCATTGGTTGAGCCAGGAATTCCAGGGGGTGAACCGGCAACGATGATCACAGGCTCACCAATTGCGGCTCGCTTTCCATCAATCAGCATCTTGTCAGCTTGGAGAACCATCTCATCGGTGTGCTTCACCATTGGAGTAACCAATGGCTCGACGCCCCATGAAAGAGCGAGACGGTTGTAAGTTCCAACCTCTGGCGTAATTGCAAGGATTGGAATTGGAGAGCGAAGACGGCTGATTCTGCGTGCAGAGTCTCCTGATTGAGTAAAGGTAACGAGGAACTTAGCGCCAACAATTGCACCTACTTCGGCAGCTGCTCTAGTAACGGCACCACCCTTTGTGCGAGGTGCATGTGTCAATGGGCGGATTCGATCAAGGCCAACTTGTTCAGTCTTAACGATGATGCGAGCCATAGTCTGCACTGCCTCGATAGCGAATTCTCCAACAGATGTCTCCCCCGAGAGCATCAAGGCATCAGCGCCATCAAGGACTGCATTTGCACAGTCGGTTGCCTCAGCGCGAGTTGGGCGTGAGTTGGTAATCATTGAATCCAGCATCTGAGTAGCAACAATGACTGGCTTTGCCGCATCGCGAGCTAGCTCTACACAACGCTTCTGGACCATCGGAACATCTTCAATAGGAAGCTCTACTCCAAGATCACCACGTGCAACCATGATGCCATCGAAGGCTTCAACGATTTCTACAAGATTCTCGACAGCTTGTGGCTTCTCAATCTTTGCAATGACTGGCACGCGAATTCCGACTTCATCCATGATTGCATGAACATCCTTGATATCTGCAGCGTTACGAACGAATGAGAGCGCGATGAAATCTGCACCAGCGCGAAGTCCCCAGCGAAGGTCATCTGCATCTTTCTCAGACATTGCTGGAACAGAGACAGCAACACCTGGAAGGTTGATTCCCTTGTTGTTGCTTACAGCTCCTGGTTCGATGCACTTTGTAATGACATCGTTGCCTTTAACTTCAATGACTTCGACAGTCACTTTTCCATCATCAATAAGAATGCGATCTCCAGCTTTGCAATCTCCTGGAAGACCTTTGTAAGTAGTACCGACGCGCTCTTTGGTGCCTGGAACATCATCAGTTGTAATTGTGAAGATATCTCCGCGTGCTAAATCATGTGGGCCATTTTCGAAGCGAGCGAGGCGAATCTTCGGACCTTGAAGGTCAACCAGAATGGCAACCGCTTTTCCGGCCTTCTTTGCTGCATCTCGAACGCTATCAAGGCGGGCTTGATGCTCTTCATAAGAACCGTGTGAAAGGTTGAGGCGAGCCATATCCATACCTGCAGCGATGAGCTCCTTAACTTTCTCTGGAGATTCAACTGCAGGACCCATGGTGCAAACTATTTTCGCGCGGCGCATATGACTACCTTATCTTTAATTGTTGTGTACTAACGAGTTCTAAACTGTTAATGAGCGAGTTGTAGGTTCAATGGGTGCAGGAAGTTGAGTCTCCCCCGCAAGATATTTATCTACAGCAGCAGCTGCAGAACGACCTTCAGCAATCGCCCAGACAATCAGTGATTGGCCGCGACCCGCATCTCCTGCTACGAAGATTCCTTCCTCGGAAGATTGGAAATTCTCGTCACGTTTGATATTTCCGCGATCATCGAGAGCCACTTCTAACTGATCAATGAGCGCAGACTTTTCAGGGCCAGTAAATCCCATTGCAAGGAATACGAAATCAGCTGGAATTTCCTTCTCTGTTCCAGGAACAGGTTCGAACTTTCCATTCTCAAACTTTGTTTCAACAATCTTGAGGGCCTTGAGATTGCCATTTCCATCGCCGACAAACTCTTGTGTGCTCACAGAGAAGACTCGGTTGTCGAGTTCTTCATGTGCACTAGAGACGCGGTAAATCATTGGATATGTAGGCCAAGGCTGTGATGATGGACGTTCTTCAGTTGGGCGAGGCATGATCTCTAGCTGAGTAACACTTGCTGCACCTTGACGGACAGATGTTCCGAGGCAATCAGCGCCAGTATCTCCACCACCAAGAATGACAACATGCTTTCCGGCGACGTTAATCGGTGGAACTTCTACTTCGCCGAGCGCCTGCTTATTGCCCCAAGGCAAGAACTCCATCGCCTGATAAATGCCCTTGTTTTCGCGACCAGGAATTGGAAGATCGCGCCATTGTGTTGCACCGATTGCGAGAACGATTGCATCGTACTTAGTGCGAAGTTGTGAACCAGTCAGGTCTACACCGACATTGACGCCAGGTCTGAAGCGAGTTCCCTCTTGCTCCATCTGTGCAAGTCTGCGATCGACGATGTGCTTCTCCATCTTAAATTCTGGAATTCCGTAGCGGAGCAATCCACCGATCTTATCGGCGCGGTCATAGACAGCAACAGTGTGACCTGCACGAGTTAACTGTTGTGCCGCAGCAAGACCTGCAGGACCTGAACCGATAACGGCAACTGTCTTACCTGAAAGACGTTCTGGTGCAAGAGGCTTAACGTTATTTGCATCGAAAGCTTCTTCGATTGTACGAAGTTCAATCTGCTTAATAGTTACAGCGTCACGATTAATGCCTACTACACACGCTGTTTCGCATGGTGCAGGACAGAGGCGACCGGTGAATTCTGGGAAGTTATTGGTGACGTGTAAGCGATCGATTGCTTCATTCTTATCGCCGCGCCAGATGAGGTCATTCCATTCAGGAATGAGATTGCCAAGTGGGCAACCTGAGTGACAGAAAGGAATACCGCAATCCATGCAACGACCAGCTTGCTTCTGCAGGTGCTCCATCGATTGTGGTTCGTAAACTTCGCGCCAATCTTGAATACGTACATCGACAGGTCGACGCTTAGGAGTCTCGCGAGGAGTAGTTAAGAAGCCCTTTGGATCAGCCATTTGCTGCAACCTCCATTACATATTCATCGACAGGTAATCCCTCTCGAGTCGCCTTCTCGATAGCTGCAAGTACGCGAGCATAATCGCGAGGCATGATGAGTGAGAATCGTGAAATTTCCTTATCCCAGTTTGCAAGCAGTGATTCTGCAACCTTTGAGCCGGTCTCAACATGGAATGAAGAGATATAGCCGCGAAGAGTCTCCTTCTGATCCGCAGGAACCGCTAGGACATCAACCATCTCAGCGTTTACTACTGCGGTGTCGAGGTCGAGGACAAATGCGCGACCACCAGACATACCTGCTGCAATATTGCGACCAGTGCGACCGAGAATTACGACAGTTCCGCCGGTCATGTATTCAAGTGCGTGATCTCCTACGCCTTCAGTGATTGCAAGGGCGCCAGAGTTACGGACACAGAATCTTTCTCCTGCAAGACCGCGGATAAAGATTTCACCGGAAGTTGCACCGTAACCGATGACATTTCCTGCGATGACATTCTCTTCTGATTTAAATGTTGCTTTCTCATCTGGGCGAACAACCACGCGGCCGCCAGAGATGCCCTTACCAACATAATCATTGGCATCGCCATAGAGACGAAGTGCAAGACCCTGAGGAATAAATGCACCCAGTGATTGGCCAGCAGATCCGTGAAGAGTTACATCGATAGTTGAAGCTGGAAGTCCTTCGGCACCGTAGCGGCGAGTGATTTCTGCACCTAACATCGTTCCGACAGTGCGGTTTACGTTACGTACTGGCACGTCAATGCGCACTGGCTCTTTCTTTTCAAGAGCAGCCTTTGAGAGCTCAATCAATTTGTTATCAAGAGCTGCAGCTAAACCGTGATCTTGCTTCGTTGTGTTGTGCAGCGGTGAATCGACATCTGGGCGAACGAGAAGTGGTGAAAGATCAAGACCGCTCGCCTTCCAGTGATCCACAGCTGCGCGTGTATCGAGATACTCAACATGGCCAATTGCTTCAAGAAGTGTCTTAAAGCCAAGGGATGCGAGAATTTCACGGACTTCTTCAGCGATGTACTCGAAGAAAGTCTCTACGAATTCAGGCTTTCCTGAGAAGCGCTTGCGAAGTTCTGGGTTCTGCGTTGCAACGCCAACTGGACATGTGTCCAAGTGGCAGACGCGCATCATGATGCAGCCAGAAACAACTAGTGGGGCTGTTGCAAAACCGAACTCTTCTGCACCGAGAAGTGCTGCAATAACAACATCGCGACCAGTCTTAAGCTGACCATCTGCTTGAACAACGATGCGATCGCGCAAGTTATTGAGAAGAAGTGTCTGCTGTGTTTCAGCAAGTCCGAGCTCCCATGGAGCACCAGCATGCTTCAAAGATGTTAGAGGTGACGCACCTGTTCCACCATCGTGGCCAGAGATCAGAACTACATCAGCGTGTGCCTTTGAGACACCTGCAGCAACGGTTCCGACTCCAACTTCAGCGACGAGCTTGACATGCACGCGTGCCTCTTTATTTGCATTCTTAAGGTCGTGAATCAACTGAGCAAGATCTTCAATTGAGTAAATATCGTGGTGAGGTGGTGGCGAGATAAGCCCAACGCCCGGTGTTGAGTAACGAG
>Ga0315902_10007747_pt1 | contig 14630 bp, 14 predicted proteins | sample LakEriMetagenome_9_FD_203523 | JGI IMG/M metagenome (GOLD analysis project Ga0315902, IMG submission 203523) | Freshwater fungal communities from buoy surface, Lake Erie, Ohio, United States - Buoy 12 MA117 | ecosystem: Environmental > Aquatic > Freshwater > Lake > Lake biofilm | place: USA... | reverse complement strand
AAAAGATGTACAAACCACTGTCCAGGTTTGCCATCACTTTCGGTGACTCTTGTCCAAGCCGGTCCACCAAACATCGATACCCAATTGTTGGGAGGCAGCTCGCCATTTTGCCCTAGACCATCTTTGAAGTGATAGAACTCACGCTCGGGTGAACCTGGTTTCGCTGCCAAGGCACGCTTGAACCACTCGTGCTGATCGGAGCTGTGGTTTGGAACCAGATCGATCATTACGCGAATACCAAGCCCGTGAGCTTTTTCTAGCAAGTCATCGAAATCACTGAGCGTTCCAAAAACTGGATCAACTTCTAAGTAATTGGAGACGTCGTAACCGGCATCTTTTTGTGGCGAGGAGTAAAAGGGAGAAAGCCAAATCGCGTCGATCCCAAGAGCGGCCAGCGAATCTAGTCTTGAAGTGATTCCCGTTAAATCTCCCAGTCCATCGCCATTGGAGTCAGCAAATGATCGGGGGTAGATCTGATAGATAACTCCAGAGCGCCACCACTGTGAACCTGGTTTAGCAACGTGAGTAACTAGAGCTTGATCCATGCGCTTTGGTTTGCCTCGAGTTGCCCTCCAGCAGTTAGTGAGCTCTGGGTGGAGACAATGATTTCTCCAGCTGGCACAGTTATCAACTCTGGACCGAAGTTACTTAGCACTAGGACACCGTTATTGACATAAGCAAGTGAATTGGCCGAGGAATACTCTGGAGCCCAGCGGAACTCACCGGATCCAAGGGCCAGGTTCTTTCTTGTGGCAATTAGTTTCTTGTATAGCTCAAGAGTTGAACCAGAAACGCCTTCCTGAACATCTCTTGCATACTTCTTATAAGTTGCCGGAGCAGGTAACCAAGATTTGCCGGTTGAGTTAAAGCCAAAAGAAACACCACCATTAGCTTCCCAAGGAAGTGGCACTCGGCAACCATCGCGACCAACTCGTTCACCTTTGGTTCTAGAAAAAGTTGGATCTTGACGATACTTGTCTTCAAGTGTGGTGTGTTCTGGAAGACCTAGCTCTTCACCTTGGTACAAGTACGCTCCACCAGGAATACCGAGCATAAACGCCGTGGCAGCGCGACCTCTTTTTTGACCGAGTTCTTCATCTGGCTGTTCCATACCTGGACCAATACCGGAGCCTTGTGGTGGAGGTTTTTCAACACCAAATCTGGAAACGTGGCGAATCACATCGTGGTTTGAAAGCACCCAAGTTGATGGAGCACCAACTGAACCAAAGGCCTCAAGGGAATCACTAATGACTTTCACCAAAGGTTCTTTTGCCCAAGGAGTCTCTAGGTATCCAAAGTTGAATGTCTGGTGGTACTCGTCAGGTCTAACCCACTTAGCCATGCGAGATAGAGGTAAGACCCAAGCCTCGGCACACATAGCCCGATCGTCATACTCGTCCAGAATCTTTCTCCAAGAGCGAATGATGTCGTGAACACCTTCTTGTCCCCAGAACGGGTGCGGGTTGTTCGGATCATGTTCAAGTGTTTGGCTTTGTGCAGCAGTAATGTTCGGTAATCCAGGAGCTTTAACAAGGCCGTGGGCCACGTCGATTCGGAAACCATCAACACCCTTATCTAGCCAGAACCTCAAAACTCCTTCGAAGAACTCGTGAACCTTTGGGTTCTCCCAGTTGAAATCAGGCTGAGAGGAATCAAAGATGTGTAGGTACCACTGGCCTAAAGTTCCATCTGCCTCAGTGATACGGGACCAAGCCTGACCACCAAAGACAGACTCCCAATTGTTTGGAGGTAGCTCACCGTTTTCACCTTTGCCCTCACGGAACATATACATATCCCGCTCTGGCGAGCCAGGGGCAGCTTTCAGAGCGGCTTGAAAGAGTTCGTGCTGGTCAGAGGAGTGGTTAGGAACTAGATCAACAATGATCCTGATTCCAAGAGATTTGGCTTTGGCTAGCAGCTCGTCGAAGTCCTCGTTTGAACCAAATAGTGGATCGATGGAGCGGTAATCAGATACGTCGTAGCCAGCGTCTTTTTGCGGGGATTTGAAAAATGGCGAGAACCAAATGGCGTCGATACCAAGTGCCTGGAGACTTTCTAGCCTGGACTCAACACCTTTTAGATCACCGATTCCATCGCCATCACCGTCAGCGAATGATCGAGGATAGATCTGATAAATAACTGCGGTCTGCCACCACTTGGGCTGCTTGATTGATTGATGCAAGATAGTCGAATCCATGCCCATAAGCCTAGAACAAGAGCTACCGAGAACTGTTTGCTAGCCCTATTCCAGCCGTGCTAATCTGCTTTAGTTGCTAGGTTCAATCCAAAAACGCCCCGATAGCTCAGTGGTAGAGCACTTCCATGGTAAGGAAGGGGTCGACAGTTCAATCCTGTCTCGGGGCTCGACTAATAAGCTAACAAAAGAAGTACAACTGTTTAGTCCCCGGCGGGGTAGCTCAGGTGGTTAGAGCACACGACTCATAATCGTGGGGTCGCGGGTTCGAGTCCCGCCTCCGCTACCAAATCAATCAACGGGTGATTCCCTAAGGACCTAGATACAGTTAACAAATGGTCAATCCAGCTATCGAAGGCAAAATTTACCCAAGGACTGCTAGTTACCTTGTCGGCCGCGAAAAAATCCGCGAATTTGCCAAAGCTGTTTTCTCCAATGATCCAGCCAACCTAGATCTTGAGGCCGCCAAAAAGCAGGGCTATAAAGACCTAATTGCCCCGCCAACTTTTGCCGTTGTCATCCAGGAGCGCTCGCTAACTCAGGTAATTTCCGATGAAGAAGCTGCCCTAGATTTCTCCAGGGTCGTTCACGGCGACCAGCGCTTTGTCCACGTTAGGCCCATCGTCGCCGGCGATGAACTAACCAGCGAACTAAAGGTCGCTAGCGTCAAACAGCTAGCTGGAAATTCGATGGTCAGCTTCGAAACTCAGATTTTCGACTCAAACCAAGACCTTGTCTGCACTGCTATTTCGACTCTTGTTGTGCGAGGTGAAGCATGAGCCTCCAAGTAGGTCAACTCCTTCCCGCTAGAGAGTTTCACTTCACCCGGGACAGCCTTGTTCGCTACGCCGGAGCATCCGGGGATTTCAACGCAATTCACTACCGCGACGATGTTGCAAAGGCAGTTGGCTTACCAGGGGTGTTAGCTCACGGCATGCTCACCATGGGTGCCGCTGTGCAGGCCGTGGTTGATTTTCTAGGAGACAGCGGAAAAGTAATTGACTACCAGGTACGGTTTACAAAGCCTGTTTTGGTTGATGCAGCCGAGGGCGCAACTTTGGTTGTGAACGCAACGGTAGTTGAAATAGACGAGACAGCAAAGACTGCCCGAATTGACCTATCGGCCTCCTGCGATGGAGTTGTGGTTCTAGGAAAAGCTCAAGTACGAGTGAGTATCTAATGATCAAGCTTTCAGAACTCACTTCCATGCGCGTTGGTGGCGAACCGGCCGAGCTAACTGCTTGCGAAACCCGTGAGCAGCTAATTGAAACAGCTAAGAAGGTTTGGGGCTCGGGCAAAGACTGGTTACTTATTGGCGGCGGAACCAACATGGTGGTTTCCGAAAGCATTGAAGACTTGTCTGTTATTCAAATCAAAACCAAAGGCATCGAGAAAAACACTGTCGGCGAGAAGCAGATCTGGCGTATCCAAGCTGGTGAAGATTGGGATGAGCTTGTTGCAGCCAGCGTGAATGAAGGTCTCGCTGGCATTGAAGCCATGAGCGGCATACCTGGAAGTGTTGGAGCATCGCCAGTACAAAACATCGGAGCTTACGGCCAAGAACTAAGCGATGTCTTTTTGAAAGCAGAATTTTTAGATTATGAATCAGGCGAGCTAGAAATTCTCGAGCCAAAAGATATGAAATTTGGCTATCGAGACAGCGCTATCAAAAAAGGAAAAACTGGACTTATCACCTGGATCGAAATTGAACTCATGGATCTTGCCGGCAAAGCGAGACCGCTATATTCAGGTCAAATTGCAAAAGACCTAAATTCCGAAATGGGAGCTCAGCCAAGCTTGGTTCAGGTGCGGCAGTCAGTTTTGAAACTTCGCGCTTCAAAATCGATGGTGCTAGACCCAAAGGACCCAAACAGTGTGAGCTGTGGCAGCTTCTTCACAAACCCAATCGTGAGTGACACTTTTGCTAGAACTCTTCCCACTGATGCCCCATCTTGGGAAACCCCAGAAGATGATGGACTAACAGTCAAACTAAGCGCCGCTTGGTTGATTGAGCAATCGGGAATCGATAAAGGCTTTAGTTTGCCAGGATCAAAAGCGGCCATTTCTCAAAAGCATGCTTTGGCAATAACCAATCGCGGTGGTGCAACGGCAGATGAAATCGTCGAGCTCGCAAGATACATTCAAGAACGAGTTGCAGCGAAATTTGGAATCAACTTGGTTCCAGAACCAAACCTGATTGGGTTTTAGCCAAAGAGTTTTTGGAGGCGCTTGATGCCTTCAACAATTGGCTCATCGCCAAGTGCGTAGCTCATGCGAACATAACCTGAAGGACCAAACGCCTCACCAGGAACTAGAGCAACCTCGGCTTTTTCCAAGATGAGATCACAAAGCTCCAAAGAAGTGTTTATCTGCTTGCCAGCCCAGCTCTTTCCAAGAAGACCTCGCACGTCAGAGTAAACATAGAAGGCACCTTGTGGCATTGGAGCCAACCAGTTCTCAATTTTTCCAAGCTCAGAAACAGCAAGCTTTCGTCTCCGGTCGAATGCTTGCAGCATGTTCTGAACTTCGTCTTGTGGTCCAGTAAGTGCTGCGAGCGCAGCTTTTTGCGCGATGTTGTTCACATTCGAAGTCAGGTGCGACTGTAAGTTGGCAGCTGCCTTCATGGCATCGGCAGGTCCGGTCATCCAACCAAGTCGCCAACCAGTCATCGCGTAACTCTTGGCAACACCGTTGACCATGATGGTCTTATCGATTAGCTCTGGAACTATCTCTGTTATCGAATACGCTTTTACACCGTCATAAACCAGGTTCTGGTAAATCTCGTCGGTGATTATCCACATATCGTTCTGGTGTGCCCAGTTACCGATTGCCCCAATCTCTTCCTTGGAATAAACCGCACCGGTTGGGTTAGAAGGTGAACACATCAGTAGCACCTTGGTGCGAGAAGTCTTTGCTTTATCTAGCTGTTCAACGGTGACCTTGTAGTCCTGGTCACTTCCTGCAAAGACCTCAACTGTTTTTCCACCAGCAAGTGCAATTGCTTCTGGATAAGTAGTCCAATACGGAGTAGGCAATAAAACCTCGTCGCCTGCATCGAGCAGCACGGCGAAGGCTTGATAAACGGCTTGCTTGCCACCGTTAGTAACAACGACTTGGCTAGCGGTAACTTCAGTGCCGGAGTCTCTTAGGGTCTTTTGGGCGATTGCTTCGCGAAGATCTGGAAGACCAACCGCTGGTGTGTAGCGGTGATTCTTGGGGTCCACAACAGCTTTGCTAGCTGCTTCAACGATATGAGCGGGGGTCGGAAAGTCAGGTTCCCCAGCTGCGTAGCTGATTACTGGGCGACCTTCAGCCTGTAAGGCTTTGGCCTTGGCATCGACTTTGAGGGTCGCAGACTCAGCTATGGCAGCTATTCGCTTGGAGATTCGGGAGGCATTCACGTCTCTAAGCCTATCGGGGAGCCTTCGAGGGAAGATCGACCCTTTGCAATCTGGGGGCGGGCAGATTAGAGTAGGACTCAGTAGTTGACAGCTGCGGGAAGCCTAATCTGGCAAATTATCCATATTTAGATTCAATCTAGAAGTGTGTTATTTGTCCTTTGATCAACGAAGCTGTTTAGCCCCTAAAGGGCGGTGGCTCAATTGGTAGAGCAGCGGTCTCCAAAACCGCAGGTTGCAGGTTCGAGTCCTGTCCGCCCTGCAGACAACGATAGATCGGAAAGAAGTAGAAATGCCAGATGAGCTTCAGCCAGCAGAGGACTTGGTAGTAAAAGCCAAGGCCGATCGCGCTGCAACTCGCAACATCTTCGGAAGAATTATTTTGTTCTTCAAGCAAGTTCTAGCCGAGCTTCGTAAAGTTACTAGACCTACCTATAAAGAGCTTGTTAGCTTTACCGGAGTAGTTCTAGCCTTCGTAGTAGTTGTGATGGCAATTCTTTCGGGCATGGACTTTGTTTTCTACAACCTCGTTACATTCACCTTCACACCAACAAACTAGTTTCAGACAAGGAAACCTCAATTGAGCGAGATCGAACAGACAGAACTCGAGACCGAAGCCACTGCCGCACCCGCAGCAGCATTCTCTGCGGTTGAAGAAGTGACCGCGGTCGCCACCCCAGAAGCTCCTGTCGAGACACCTACTTTTGGTAACACTCCTTACCAAGCACCTGAGGGAACCCCCGAGGCTCCAGTTTCAGAAGAGTTCTTTGTTGAAGACGCTGCAGTAGTAGCAGAAACCGATTCGGTTTCCCAAGAGAGCACTTCCGCAGAAGTTTCTGAAGAGCCAGCTAAGGATGAGGACCCATACCGCGCATTCAAGGCCGAGCTGCGCTCGCAACCTGGAAAGTGGTTCGTGGTTCACTCCTACGCAGGATATGAAAAGCGCGTGAAGCAGAATATCGAAAACAGACAACTTGCAATAGATGGCGGAGACAAGATCTTCCAGATCGAGGTTCCAATGGAAGACACCATTGAAATCAAGAACGGCCAGCGCAAGCTAGTTTCCAAAGTCCGCATTCCAGGGTATGTTCTGGTTCGCATGGAAATGACCGAAGAGTCTTGGTCACTTGTTCGTCACACTCCAGCTGTAACAGGTTTCGTTGGAAACTCTCAGAACCCAACTCCTTTGAGACCAGACGAAGCATTCGAAATGCTAAAGACCCTTTACGTTCTTCCAGAAGAGGCTTCGGCTAAGGCTGCGGTTAAGGGAACTCAGATGGTCAAGGGTAAGGCCCGAGCTGTTCCAATCAAGATTGATTTCAAGGTTGGCGAGTCCATCATGATCAAGGACGGATCCTTCGCAGGTCTTCCTGGAACAATTTCCGAAATCAAGCCAGAGTCTGGAAAGCTCACCGTATTGGTTTCGCTATTTGAGCGTGAGACTCCAGTGGAGCTTGGCTTCGAACAAGTCGGACCACTGAACTAAAGATTTATCTAAACCACAAAAAAAGGAAAACAAGCAAATGGCACCCAAGAAAAAAGTCACTGGAATGATCAAGCTGCAGATCCAGGCAGGCGCTGCTAACCCAGCTCCACCGATCGGTCCGGCTCTAGGTCAGCACGGAGTGAACATCATGGAGTTCTGCACCGCGTATAACAACGCAACCGCAGACCAAAAAGGAAACGTCGTACCGGTTGAGATCACCGTGTACGAAGACCGTTCCTTCACCTTCATTCTGAAGACTCCTCCTGCAGCCGAGCTAATCAAGAAGGCCGCTGGAGTACCAAAGGGTTCCGCAACCCCTCACACCGACAAGGTGGCGCACCTTTCCAAGGAGCAGCTACTTAAAATTGCTGAGACCAAGATGGCTGACCTAAACGCCAACGACGTTGAGGCAGCAGCAAAGATCATCGCCGGAACTGCCCGCTCCATGGGTATAACCGTCGACGCCTAGAACCTTAGGCAAAAGCACCAAAGGCAACAAAAAAACTAAAGAAGTCGTGGGAGAACCAGATCGGTTCGCTAACCACAACTGTGACCAGAAAAGGAATAACAGCACATGCCAAAAAGATCAAAGGCTTATCTAGAAGCCGCAAGCAAAATCACCGAGGGTAAGTTCTATACCCCAGCCGAGGCAATTGCCTTGGTTCGCGAGACCGGATCAAAGAAGTTCGACTCAACTGTTGAAGTTGCAGTCAAGCTAGGTGTTGACCCTCGCAAAGCAGACCAGATGATTCGTGGAACTGTATCGCTTCCTCACGGAACCGGTAAGACTGCCCGCGTAATCGTTTTCGCAACCGGTCCAGCAGCTGAAGCTGCTATCAAAGCCGGAGCCGACGAAGTCGGTGGCGACGAACTGATTGAAAAGGTAGCTGCCGGATGGGTCGATTTCGACTCCGCAGTTTCCACCCCAGAGCTAATGGGTAAGGTGGGCCGCCTTGGAAAAGTTCTCGGTCCTCGTAACCTCATGCCAAACCCAAAGACTGGAACTGTTACTCCAGATGTTGCAAAAGCAGTAACTGACATCAAGGGCGGAAAAATAGAGTTCCGTATCGACAAGCAGTCCAACCTTCACTTCATCATTGGAAAGGCTTCTTTCTCTGCTAGTCAGCTAGTTGAAAACCTAGCTGCCGCTATGGACGAGATTCAGCGTCTGAAGCCAGCTAGCTCAAAGGGTAAGTACATTATCAAGACAGCTCTTTCCACTACCTTTGGTCCAGGCATCTTGCTGGACACCACAGTAGCTAAGGCCTAACTACAAGCCAAAGAGCCGAAGACCAACGGTCTTCGGCTCTGGCTTTAGGTCTATAAGTAGACTTGAACCAGAAAGCCCAAATCACCAAGGCTTAAAAAGCCTGTAAGGACGAGTGCCAGATGTTCTCCGCTGCAGATGAAAAGCGCGTATTAGATCTTGTTCCACGGGGCATATTTGTTAACGGCTCTTGGAAAGACTCAGCCGACAAGAAAACTCTTGATGTAATCGACCCAGCTACCGGCAAGGTACTTGTGGCTATTGCTGACGCTGCTCCTGAAGATGGCATGGCTGCCATCGAGGCCGCCCATAACGCCCAAGCCGCCTGGGCCAAAACCGCGCCAAGAGAGCGCGCAGAGATATTGCGCGCAGCCTTTGAAAAAGTAACCGAGATGGCCGATGAGTTTGCACTTGTAATGTCCCTAGAGATGGGTAAACCATTTGCTGAAGCCAAGGGCGAAGTAGCCTACGGAGCAGAGTTTTTGCGCTGGTTCTCCGAAGAGGCCCCAAGAATAACTGGCCGCTACGGAACAGCACCTGATGGCAAGAACCGAATCATGGTTCTAAAAAAGCCAGTTGGCCCGTCCTTGTTTATTACCCCTTGGAACTTCCCGCTAGCAATGGCAACCCGAAAGATGGCTCCAGCCATCGCAGCTGGCTGCACCATGATCCTAAAACCTGCTGCCCTCACACCTTTGACCTCAATGCTGTTTGTCAAAGTCTTGGAAGACATTGGTCTACCTAAGGGAGTTATCAACGTTGTCCAGACCACAAGACCAGGTTTGGTTACTGGGCCGCTAATCAAGGACGAAAGACTTCGCAAACTTTCCTTCACTGGTTCTACTGGTGTTGGAAGAGCACTTATTGCTGATTCAGCTGATCGAGTGCTAAAGGTATCGATGGAACTTGGTGGCAATGCACCGTTCATTGTTTTCGAAGATGCCGATCTAGATAAGGCAGTAGAGGGCGCGATGCTAGCTAAGCTTCGCAACATGGGAGAAGCCTGCACCGCTGCCAACCGAATGATTGTTCACGAATCGGTAGCCGGAGAGTTTTCCAAGCGCCTGGCAGACAAGATGTCGAAACTGAAAGTTTCCAGAGGAACCGAAGACGGAGCCAACATCGGACCTCTTATCGATGAAAAGAGTAGAAACGCTGTTCACGCACTGGTTGCCGATGCTGTTTCTAAGGGAGCAAAGGTTCTAACCGGTGGAGCAATTCCAGCAGGTGAGGGATACTTCTACCCACCAACAGTTTTAGTTGATGTGCCAACAAATGCAGAAATTCTCAAAGAAGAAATCTTTGGTCCTGTGGCACCGGTAGTTACCTTCAAGATCGAAGACGAAGCAGTCAAGATTGCAAACTCCACCGAGTATGGATTAATCGCTTATGCATTCACCCAAAACCTAAATCGTGGGCTAAGACTCGCGGAAAAGCTTGAAGTCGGCATGTTTGGACTAAACGCTGGGGTGATTTCAAACCCGGCTGCGCCATTTGGAGGAGTAAAATCGTCAGGGTTAGGCCGTGAAGGCGGTTTTGAAGGAATCGAAGAGTATCTAGAAACTGTCTATGTTGGCATCGCTGATCCGATGAACGACTAGCAACAAAGGAAAAGGGAAATAGCCGGAATGAGAAAATCTACTTTGAAGATCACAAAAACAGTTTCCATTCTGGCTGTTGCCGGACTAGTTCTTGCAGGATGTGCTGAGCCTCGGGTTGAAGAACCAGAGGCGATTGTTTACCCGATTGCTCCGCTAACTGGTGTTGCCTACATGAATGAATCTGAAATTCCAGACACCAATTCTTTCCCCGCCGTTTCCTGCAAGGTAGATAACGCTCCTGCTGGTCGACCTCAATTTAACCTAAACAAAGCAGATATCGTTCACGTTCAAATGGTTGAAGGTGGCTTGACCAGGCTTCTTGTCACTTGGCACTCACAGCCAGTTGACAAAGTTGGACCAGTTCGATCAGTTCGTCCAATGGACGCTGACATTGCAGCAGCCTTTGGTGGCATCTTCTGCTACTCCGGAGGAGTAGACATGTTTATTGCGTTGCTTCAGGACACTTCTTTGTACCTAGCTGATGAGAACACTCAGCAGTCGGTCAAGCCAAACAGCTTCTCTAGAACTCCAGAAAGATTTGCTCCACACAACATGGTTGTTGACATGGGCCTACTTCAGTCCCAGCACGAAGACCTTGCTGCACCACAGTCAATCTTTAACTACGCGGCATTCTTGGACGAGACAAAAGACTACGAACCTGCCTCTGCAAGCTCCGGTAAAGCAACTACCGATCTAACCATCGAGTACCCAGACGCCACCAGTTACTGGAAGGGCGATGGCTCCGGCAACCTGCTTCGCAGCCAGGACGGTGAGCCACACATGGATGGCGTTTCAGAGGAGCAAGTAAAAGCTAAAAACGTTGTTGTTCTAGAAGTGCAGATTGACAGCAGCATCCGAGATGTTCGCTACGGAGTTATTCCTAAGACCGTGATGGTCGGCTCTGGAAAAGCATGGGTGTTTGTTGACGGCAAGTACGTCGAGGGAACCTGGACTAAGGCAACTCAGACCTCACCTATTGAACTCCTAGATTCAACCGGTGCTGTGATAAAGCTTGCCCCTGGAAACACCTGGGTTGAGCTAAAGCCAGACACCGCAACCCTGACAATTACCCCCTAAGACTAAATAGCTGAAATACGGCTAATTTACTGGGTTCTAGGGCGATTACTAGTCCTCGAAGGGCTCCCGCCCGGGAGTTAGCTCCCAAGGGGTTGCCTTGATGGACTCCTTGGAGACCAGGGGAGATGGACCATTAGCGAAATCGTCATAGACGATTTCAATTATCCGACTAGCTGACTCTCCAGGGTGAGGTGAGCTTGCCTTAACTAGTTTTTGAATCTCAATTTCTCTACTTGGCAAAGAATTGTTCATTGCCTTTTCAATCATCTCTGTTAGCTCTGCAAAGTTTTTTACTCTGATTGAACTTGCTGCAGCAATTTCACCTGTTGCACTAAACTTCCAGTGGTCTGCATTTTCGAAAAAGATTGCAGGCTTTCCTGTAACAAGTGGGTACTCACCAAGAAAAGATATTCCATCGGTAACCAAAACGTCGGTAGCTAGAAACAATCCAGCGTAAGAACCCTCTTCATCAACCGAAGTGTTTGGTAATTCACTCCAAGACTTTCTCCAAGACGACAATTCTGTTTCGGTTAGAACTTTTCTATCAGTTAGCGTGCTCCAAAGGAACGGATGTGGGCGCAAAACAAACTGAATATCAGAATTTGTTTCAGCAAATTCCAACATCTGGTTGTAAATCTTTGAAAAAACTCCAAAGTTATACCAGTGCGGTGAATAAGAGTGATGCGGAGCCCAAACAATTTTGAATTTTCCTTCTTCAAGTGGCCAAGAAGACCTTCCTGCTTCTGCTTCATGCGCTAGATTATCGATTTTTGGCGAACCGGTGAAGTGAACATGAGAATTTCCACGTTCAGTCAACGCATATGCATCAACAACATCTTTTTCTTGAGTGAAAACAAGCGATGCAAGTTGATGGAGACGCTGTGTATACAGATGAGTTGCTACCGGAGCATCACCTTGACCGCCACCTGGCTCGTCATCAGGCTCATCGACCATCACAAGTGAGAAATATGGAACGTAAACGAGCCTGGTGAATTCCACCAAGTGATCAAATCTGACTGCTGGTTGGTAGTTTCGCTGCCAGGGGTAGTTCACAAAGACATAATCAGGGGTTAAATCCTTCAAAATGGCCAAACCCTCAGCGTTTTGGCTCCCCGCACTCCCGGAATTTAGTCGAATATGGGGGGTTCCCTTGCCTTCGAAAAAAGCATGGGCCTTTTCCTCCTGGGCATAGGCCAATTGGCCAGTTAGCTTCCTGGGCATGGACACCACAATTGGCTCAAAACGAGGGTCTTTGGCCATTTTTTGGTAGATCTCGTCAAAGGCATCCCAGGCTTCAAAGTAAAGGCCCAAAAAGGCAACTTTGATGGGTTTCATTACCCCAACCTAGCAAAGGCTGGGTCCCGTGAGGCCAAAGACCCCTACAGGCCAGTAAATTGCAAGGTTTTGGGCAATTTTGAAGAATTTGCCCAAATGACACGATTTGGGGGCTCAAGACAGGTGGTTAACCCCACTTACTTAACTTGTGTACTTAAGGGTATTGATAATCTTCTTTAGTCCCCAAAACATAGGAAAACACTGGGATATCCGCACAATTGGTAAGGGAGGCGTCCAGATGGAATTAGACATATTCCAATTGATGCTGACCCAAACACAGCCTGATCGGTGACTGATTTGGCTAGGCATGAACTTTTTGTGTGGAAAAAAATGATTATGGGGCGCCATGGTATACCAAGTTATCGATGGAGTAGTAACAGAGTTGAAGCGAGCCACTGTTGATGGCAGCATTCAGGTCGAGATTACTTCCGACCCCGAGCTTGTAGTTGCAGCAACCGCCCCAACCGCACCTAGAACCGTTTCCGCTCTAAGTGGTTCAAGAAATTCTTCCGTTGTGTCTTGGAGTGCCCCTTCTTCCAACGGCGGAAGTGCAATCACCAGCTACGATGTGCTCGTCAATGGAAACGTTGTTTGCCTCGCAACCACAGCACTGTCTTGTGACTTGACTAACCTCGCTGACGCAACTACTTACAACGTGAGTGTCATTGCTCGAAATGCTATTGGGGAAAGCTCGTCATCCAACACCTCCTTTACTACCGCTAGTGCTCCTAGTGTTGAGGCTTCTAGTTCTCAAAACCAGTTGTCTGAATCAAAAGTGACCAAAGAGGTGTCATCGCCTGACTCGCTTTTCCCTTCTACTGAACTTGAATCAGGAGAGAAACAACCTGAAACAGGCCCGAATTCAGATCGTGAGGACCACCTGACTCCAGGGCAATCGAACATTTTTGCTCGGCCCGAATTCCTGAATGCTTTATCTGGGCTTTTGGCCGGATTGGCAATTTGGGTGTTTTTTGTAAGACGTAGGAAACGAAAGAATCGGTCATTCGGAAGTGCCTGAAACCCGACCCCAAATTTCTATTCAGATACGCTCTAGACAGCTGACTGGTTATCTGAAACTTTAGGACACTCAAAAAGCAGAGTGAACATGCTTACTCTTCACCGCTTGCATTACCAAGTCGATCAAAATCAAAACTTCAGTTATTTCTGATGTGAACTGTATTGAACTTACTAGGCTTGTCCCATGGCTCCATCCCCAAAGACAAAAAACGGCTTTGAGCCAAAAACTTGCTTGCGCTGCGGTCGGGGATTTGAGTGGCGCAAAAAGTGGGCCAAGGACTGGGAGAACGTCAAGTATTGCTCTGAGAAGTGCAGGGGCTAGATCATCGCTACCGCTAAGCATTCTTTTGAACGAATACTTCTTATTCCCTTTGATCACCTAAACACCGAAAAAGGTGTTCTGAAAAAAGCTAATGCCAAAACCGACCTAGTGCTATTAGTTGAAAGCGAGCGAATGACCAAGGGTCGGCCTTGGCATAAAGAACGGTTGTTCTTTCTTATTTCTTCGGCAAGACACTTTGGTGCACTCTTGGAAAAAAAGGGCTTCAAGGTTTTGTATCTAAAAGCTAAGTCAACTACTGCGGGTATCGAGAAGGCCCAGGCGGAGTATGGAAAGCTTCCGGTGTTTTGTGCTGAGCCTTCTTCTCACATGCAGTTCGACCAGCTAAAAAAGCTTGGCGTGGAGTTTGTGGACAATGATTTCTTTTTGACCTCAAGAGCATTGTTTACTAGCTGGGCAGAAAGCCAAAAGAGCTTTGTAATGGAGAACTTTTACCGAGCACAAAGAATTCGTTTGAATATCTTGGTTGAAGGAAACAAACCTGTCGAAGGTAGGTGGAACTTTGATGCTGAGAATAGGCTGCCTCCGCCTAAGAATTACACTTGGCCTAAAAGATTGCTTCACTCGAGAGATGAGATTGATAAAGAGGTAGCTAGGGAACTTGGCTACGAGCCAACCGATAGCTGGGCTACCACCAGAGCCGGTGCCCTGAAGCAGCTTAAGAACTTCTTGGATAACCATTTAGCAGGCTTTGGACCCTATGAGGATGCGGTTACCTTGGACGAGTGGTCACTGCACCATTCATTACTGAGCCCCTATTTGAATAACGGTCTATTGACTGCCGATGAAGTCATTTCGGCCGCTATAAATAGGTATGACCAAGATCTTGCTCCAATTGAGTCAGTAGACGCGTTTGTTAGGCAAATTATTGGCTGGCGCGAGTATATAAACGGCATGTATTGGTTCTTAGGCCCC
>Ga0315902_10007746_pt1 | contig 14631 bp, 11 predicted proteins | sample LakEriMetagenome_9_FD_203523 | JGI IMG/M metagenome (GOLD analysis project Ga0315902, IMG submission 203523) | Freshwater fungal communities from buoy surface, Lake Erie, Ohio, United States - Buoy 12 MA117 | ecosystem: Environmental > Aquatic > Freshwater > Lake > Lake biofilm | place: USA... | reverse complement strand
GCCGGTGCGAACTCGGGCAACGCCGGCGCCGGCGGCAATGGAGGCGATGGCGGTCGAGGCGCCACCGGACCCGACGGCGTCAACGGTCTTCAGGGCCCCAACCGCGATAGACGCGACGGTACGCGGGGGGCCAACGGCACCGCCGGCGGGGCCGCCGGCAATGGCGGAGCAGGCGGCGACGCCGGGCAGAACGGCAACGGCGGAGCCGGCGGAGCAGCGGGTACCGCCGGACGAGGCGGCAATGGCGGCGACGGCGGACGAGGCGCGGCCGGGCGGAACAGTCTTGTGGAAGCCGGCGGCAATGGCGGGCGCGGCGGTGACGGCGCGGTCGGTGGAGCCGCCGGGGCCGGCGGGTTCGGCGGGTCCGGCGGCACCCTCACCGGCAATGGTGGGAACGGCGGTAACGGCGGGGCCGGCGGGAACAGCGGCAACGCCGGTGACGGCGGTGACGGCGGCGCCGCTACCGGTTTCGGTTTCGGTGTCGATGGCGGGACCGGCGGTAACGGCGGCGACACCGGCAACGGCGAGGCTGGCGGTACCGCCGGGGCGGGTGGGGCCGCCCGCGGCGCCGGGAACGGCGGGACCGGCGGAAACGGCGGGGACGGTGCGGCGGCGGGGACCGCCGGGACCGGCGGCACCGGTAGCTCAGGCGGTGCGAATTCCCCTGCCGGCTTAAACGGGGCCAACGGAACAGCTGGCACCGGTGGTCGGGCCACTGACGGCGGCCGCGGCGGCAACGGCGGCGCTGACTCCGGCAACGGCGGCGCCGGCGGCACTGGTGGCGACGGTGGACACGGCGCCGACGGCCCCCGCGGTGCCGACGGTCGTACTGAACGACCAGCGTTTGGTTCGGGGATAGGGGAGCGCGACGGCGGGCCGGGGTCCAGCGGCTCCCGCGGCGGAGCCGCCGGCAACGGCGGAGCCGGCGGGGACGCCGGGCGTAACGGCAATGGCGGGGCCGGGGGGGCGGCCGGGACCGCCGGCCGGGGCGGCAACGGCGGCGCCGGTGGCAACGGCGCGGACTGCCCGGAGGAGGGTCCCCCCGAACAAGCCCGCGGCGGCCGTGGTGGGCTCGGCGGTGACGGAGCAGCCGGCGGGGCCGCCGGGGACGGCGGCAACGGCGGGCTCGGCGGCACCGTCACCGGCGACGGCGGTACCGGCGGGAACGGCGGGGACAGCGCAGACAGCGGCAACGCCGGCAACGGCGGCACCGGCGGTACCGGCCGCGCCGAGGTTAATGCTCTACGCGGACAACGCGGCGGCGACGGCGGGGATGGCGGCAGCACTGCCGACGTCGCGGCCGGCGGTCTCGCCGGTGATGGTGGAGCCGCCCGCGGCGCCGGGAACGGGGGAACCGGCGGCAACGGCGGCAACGGTGGCAGGTCGGGGACTCCCGGCAACGGCGGAGGCGGGGGCATTGGCACACACACCATCAATTCCCGTCTGCCCGACCCCAATGCGAATCCCGGTCAAGCTGACGGCGGTAACGGCGGCGCCGGCGGTGCAGCCGGCCGCGGCGGGGCCGGTGCGGTCGGCGGCGCCGGCGGAAAAGCCTTGGGCAACGGCACTGGCGGGTCTGGCGGGTTGGGCGGGGCCGGCGGTGCCAGTGCCGACGGCGGCGACGGCGGGCCCGGTGGTTTGGTCAGGCCCAGTACCCGGTACCCCGCCCTCGTCGGCGAGGCCGGTGTGGGCGGGCGAGCCGGGGCCGGTGGCGATGGCGGAACCGGCGCCGACGGCGGGTCCGGCGGGGAAGCCTTGGGCAGCGGAAACAGCGGCGGCGGCGGTAACGCCAGGCGCGGCGGCGCGGCCGGCAGTGGCGGGCGCGGCGGTGACGGCGGGGCCGTCGGGTTGAGGCGAGCGGTCCAGATGGGCGGGAACGGCGGGGCCGCGGGCGCCGGCGGTCTCGGCGGCACCGGCGGCGGTGGCGGGTTTGCGGCGGTGGGCAACGGCGGACGCGGTGGCAACGCCGCTACCGGCGGCCAGGGTGGGAACGGCGGCGGAGGCGGCACATGGGTGGAGCCGGGTAGTTGGGGAACCGCTGCTCCTGGCGGGCGCGGAGGCAAGGGCGGTGCCGGCGGGACTGGCGGCGACGCCGGGCGCACCGGCTCCGGTGGTAGCGGTGGCGACGGCGCGGCCGGCGGCACAGGCGGTGCCGGCGGCCTCGGGCAATGCACCCTTGCCGGTTGCACCGGCGGGGTTGTCGTCCGCGGCGGCGTCGGTGGAAACGGCGGCGACGGCGCCGACAGCGGAGCCCCCGGCTCCGATACCCCGAGCGGATCCGGTGAGGTCACCGGCGGTGCTGGTGGTGCCGGTGGTTTCAGCTCCTGGCGGGGTGGAGACGGCGGCCGGGGTGGCAATGCGACGTCGTCGGCGAATATCAACGCGACTGCCGGTGCCGGTGGTGACGGTGGCCGGTCGACGACGGGCCAGGCCGGTATCGGTGGTGCCGGCGGTGCGGCCCGTGCGGTCGACGGCTACGCCTTCGGTGGTGCCGGCGGTCAGGGCGGTGCGTCGCGGGACGCCGGCGGTGGCACCGGTGGTGACGGCGGCGCGGCGAATCATTCCGGGGCGGACTTACCTGGCTACAGCGCGGTCGGCGGTGCCGGTGGTGGCGGTGGTTCCGGTGGCGGCAACGGCGGGGCCGGTGGTGACGGTGGAGCGGCGACCGCGGTCGTGGTCGGCGGCGCTGACGCTGCCGGTGGCGCCGGCGGTGCCGGTGGACTCAGCACCGCGCCGTACATCCTGGGTGCCGGTACCGGTGGCCCCGGTGGCGACGGTGGCGACGCGTCGGGCGATGGGTTTGGTGTGGGCGGCGCCGGCGGTCGGGGCGGTGACTCCCTGGCCGGCGCCGCCGGTGCCGGTGGCGACGGCGGCAAGGGCGTCAGTCTGACCCAGAGCGGTATCGGCGGTGACGGCGGTAACGGCGGTAACGCTGGTAACGGACGGGACTTCGACGGCGGCGACGGCGGCGACGGGGGCGCCGGCGGTGCGGCCGTGGCGGCGGGCACCGGCGCAGGGGCGGTGGCTCTCGGCGGTAACGGCGGCAACGGCGGCCGTATTTCCGGCGGCGCCGGCGGCCTCGGCGGCTCGGCCACCGCACCCAATGGCACGCCAACTCCCGGGAACAACGGCACCAACACCTGAGGCGGGAATGCGGGGAGGGCCCCCCCTTGCGAGCCGGGAGGGGGCCCTTCCTCATAGGCATGCCCGGGCTACGACGCCCGCGCCAACGGGAAACCGGGCTGACACGCCAGCAGCCAATCAACCCCTCGCGGGTGACCCATACTTCTCGATCAGGCTCTGCTTATAGAGCTTGCCGGTATCGGTGCGCGGGAGTTGTTCCTCGAATGAGATCGACCTCGGGCACTTGTAATGCGCCAGCCGCTCTCGTAACCACGTGAGCAGTTCATCACCGAATTCCGCACTGGCGGAACCAGGTTCGACCAACTGCACGACTCCCTTGACCGACTGGCCCATCTCGTCGTCGGGAATGCCGAATACCGCGGCGTCCATCACCAACGGGTGAGTTACCAGAAGGCTCTCGGCCTCCTGCGGGTAAATGTTGACGCCGCCCGAGATGATCATGTGGTGGCGACGGTCGGTCAGGTAGAGGTAGCCCTCGTCATCGAGGGAAACCGGGGACGGGAGCGATTTTCGGTAGCCGTGAAAAACCGCTCCCGTCCCGGATTTTCCAAATCGCACTGGTCGGATTCAATGCTGCGCGCTCGCCAGCAGCATCGACACACTCGCGTACCTCGTGAGAAGGAACCGAGCCGAGGACGCACGTGCCGAGCGTGACGCTGTTTGAGTTTGTCTCGAGGCGCTCGAGATAGTGGCGGTGACGGGTGACATCCTTCGCGATGCTGTCGAACGGAGCGGCCCAGATTTCGAAGACGACATACTGGCTTCCGCTGCCGTTGCTCATGCCGTCGATGTGATCGTCACACGCGATGGCCCTGGATTCGCACGCTCTCCTATCGACGTCCACGAACCGCGAGAGTTTGCCAGAATCATCGCCCGGTAGGGTTCTTGCTGATGTTTCTTCAGGGGCTCGGCGTGACCGCCCACGGGGACTGATCCCCTACCCAAATCCAGATTCTTTTTGATTCGGCGACCGACATAGTTGAGCAGCTCGCGACCAACACGCTCACCATACCGCAGGACGCTATCGAGAGACTGCTTCAACGCCTGGTTCGCTGTCCGGGGCCTGCCCGAGTTCCACGATTGAGTCGCCATCCGCCAGCCTGACAATGCATTCGGGCAACTTGCGGATGAGGAGTTCTTTCAACGCGGCGTTGGACGTGTTGCCGCATCGCAGCCAGATAACGCGCGGCGGTGGGCCAAGACGCTCCACCATTTTTGCAAAGTCGGCATCCTTGGTCATGACGGTTGCATGAGCCGCCCGCGCCGCAGCAAAGATGGGCGGGTCGAGTGCGTCACTCAGCCCAAGGTCGCGTGCTGACGCACACTCCACAGCGAAGCTTTCGGCTATCCATCGAGCAATGGACGGTGAGAGGTGAGCATCAAGCCAGATGATCACGCTGCGGCCCCAGGTTCAGATGCCTGGAGGCTTGCAAACTTCAGGCAAGCAGTGACATCTTCGATCTCCAAGTCGGGTAGCTCAGCGACCACTTCAGCGGGCGAGAGGCCAGCAGCAAGGAGGTCGAGAACGTCGCTTACCCGAATGCGCATGCCACGCACGCACGGACGGCCACCGCATTGCTGTGGATGAATGGTGATTCGATCGGTAGGCGTCATGAGCCGTGTTCTCAGGGTCGGGATAGGATTATATCCGCAATGGCTAGGGCAGTCACCCAGATCACGGGGTGAAGGAATGGGAAGTCGGGGACGGGAGCGATTTTCGGTAGCCGTGAAAAACCGCTCCCGTCCCGGATTTTCTCTCGGACCCATTTTCTCCTTTTGCGGCACTCGCTTGGCAACGCAGCCGCTGCGAAGGAGACTGGCTTCAGCCACGGGGTAGATCGCCTCACGCAACGGCAGAGAAAAGCACATGCCCGCCAGCCCGCTCGCTGACGTCGTCTCCAGCCAGTACGAGCGATGGATGTATCCCCAGCCCATCCTGGATCTTCCGGGTTGGCTGGTCAACAACTGGCAGTGGTTCGATCCCAGCCACGCGCACCGGATGTTCTGGCCCGACCGCGACTACAAGCCCGGCACGGATATCCTCGTCGTCGGGTGCGGCACGAATCAGGCGGCAGTTTTCGCCTACACGAATCCCGAGGCGAAGGTCGTGGCGATCGACGTCAGCCAGCCGTCACTCGACCACCACGCGTACCTGAAGGACAGGTATGCGATGAAGAACCTGGAACTACATCGGCTCCCGATCGAAGAGGTGCACTCGCTCAACCGTGGCTTCGATCTCATCGTCTCCACCGGCGTGCTGCACCACATGGCGGAGCCGAAGACCGGCATGAAGGCGCTCGCCGCCTGCCTGCGGCCCGATGGCGTGGCCGCCATCATGCTCTACGCGAAGCATGGACGGATCGGCGTCGAGATGCTGCAGGGGGTGTTTCGCGAACTGGGTCTGCGACAGAACGACCTCTCTGTGCTCATGGTCAAAGACGCGTTGGCCACGCTGTCGCAGGACCATCCTGTCAGGAGCTACATCTCCGTCGCCCCTGATCTCGAGTTTGACGGGGGGCTCGTCGACACGTTCCTGCACGGACGCGAACGCAGCTACACGGTCGACGACTGCCTCGATCTCGTCACCTCCTCAGGCCTGGTCTTTCAGGACCTGTTCCTCAAGAGCGCGTACTACCCGCCCGCGACCTCCACGAGCGCGTTTCATGCCGCCGTGGCGGCGCTGCCGAAGCAGCAGCAGTGGTCGATCATGGAGCGGGTCAACATCCGCAACGCCTGCCACTTCTTCACGGCCTGCCGCGCTGATCGCCCGCGCGGAACCTACGCGATCGACTTCGTGTCGCCCGGGGCGCTCGACTTCGTGCCGTCATTTCGGTATCGCTGTGGGCTCAGCGGCAACCAGATCTCGCGGCACGACTGGACCACGACCCTCGACGCGGTTCAGGCAACGTTTGCCGAGCAGGTGGATGGCCGTCGCACGATCCGCGAGATCATCGCCGCGGTGGGGAAGGGGCCGAACCAAGACCGCACGCTTGCCGACCTCGAGCAGTTCGCGAAGACGCTCTTTCAGTCGCTCTGGCGCCTCGACTTCGTGGCTATGGGGCTCCGGCCGAACGCGTAGAATCCGTACCCCAGGCGAGGATCGGATCACGCCCGGGCCGCCCATCTCTCCCGCCCGCGCCCGCCGCCGACTGGGGCGAGTTCGTCCAGGTGCACGACGACCGCGACGTCTTCCAAACGTCGCACGACGAGCTGACCGCTGCCGAGAACTGGAACGCGTTCACTGTGATGGTGGGATCTTTCCAAGGCCATTTCGGCCGTGAGCTTTCTTTTTGGATTGACATTCCAGGGCCAGCACTCGCAGCCTCCTGCCTTCCGTTCTCTCCGGCTTCACTCGCGAGCCGACCCCGACCCGACGTCGGCGAAACGTCCTCTCCCGTGCCTGTAGCCTCGCTGCCGAGCCACTCGAGCGTCGCGATCTCCTCGCCGCGTTTTTGAAAATCGAAGGCATCGCCGGCGACTCGACCGATCCGGGGTACGATGACTGGATCCTCATTAACGCGGCGATGCCAGTCTTCAGGTCGCTACCTGGGGGAGCCGTCGATCAGCAACGCACGAAGGGTGAGACGAGTCTCGGAGACGTAACCTTCACTCGACAGTTGGACAAGAGTTCGCCAAAGCTGATGGAGGCATGCGCTCTCGGGAAATTCAACAAGAAAGTCGTGGTTGAGTTCACCACTTTGGCGGCCGGACGCGAGGTGCCGTATCTGACGTACGAGTTCCATAATCTCGCTTTCGCCAGCTACGCCGTCCACGCGGATTCGTCCGGCCCTGCGAAGACGACGGAAACGTTGAAACTCACCTACAAGAGCGCCGAGTTGCGGTCCTTCCAGGTGAATCCCGACACGGGGGAGCAGACCAATGAGGTCCTCATTGTGCAGGCACCACCAACCGTGGGCCTCTCCTCGACGACCGTAGCTGAAAAAAGCCGGGCCGGCACTGTGGTCGGCTGGCTCTCCACGCCTCATGGGTACACGAACGAAAAATACACCTACAAGCTTGTGCCGGGGGCGGGATCGCGGGACAACGGGGCTTTCAAGATCGTGGGCGATGAGTTGCGGACGAGGTTTCCGCTCAATTACAACGCACGCAAGTCGTACTCGATCCGCGTCCAGTCGACCGCGAGCGACGGGAGCTTCGTGGTGAAAACGTTCACGGTTAAGGTGGACAAGCCCGCGGTCGCCGTCCGACAGCGGGCATTCGCTGTGCATCACTAGTTGAGTTGGAGGACTGATAAGGGTCCTCCACGAGCCTTGCGCGGCTGCCGTCCAAGCCCAACGCCGTGAGGCGTGGGACGAACCGCGACGAGATGCGGCGTCCAGCATTGTTCGCCCGCGGCCTCACGGCCGGTCGGCTTTCACTCGCCGTGCTCTCGAGTGCGCGGATCAAGGATGAGCCGTAGAATCTAGTATTGCTGGCTGGCGGCTTATCGCCCTATCCTCCCACACGCGTGGGCAGTCGGCCGACGCAGTTCTCGCCGAGCCACTCACGAGGTCTGTCGCATGAAACGCCGCCCTGCTGCCGCGATCGTCTGTTTGTTCGTCGTCGCCGCCGCCACGTTCCACGTCGCCGCAGTTCATGCTGCCCCGATCAACGGGCTCGTCATCTTTGGCGACAGTCTCTCGGATCCCGGAAACAACGCGATCGCGATGGGATCGACGGCGTCGCCCCCGTTCAATGTCACCCTGCGGAGCGATATCACGTCCAACTCGTTCATCCCGACGTATCCCTACGCCACGTCGCTCCAGTACAGCAACGGCAACGTCTGGGCGTATCAGTTCGCGACGATGCTGGGATTGTCGTCCCAGGTGGCCGGCCCAGTGCTCGGCGGAGGGCTTGGGGCGAACTACGCCAGCGGCGGCGCGGCGACGGGCCCTCTGAACAGCGGCAGCATTCCTCCAAACCTTCTCACGCAGACGGCGACTTACATCTCAGGCCTGGGGTCGGCTGCGGCTCCGGCTGACAGCCTCTACGTGGTGGCGGGCGGCGGCAACAACGCCCGCGACGCCCTGGCTGAGATCGCCGGCGGCGCCGATCCCACGGCAACCATCACCGCGGCCTCGCTGCAGTTCGCGACCGACATCGGCAACATCGTTGACTCCTTGCAAGGCAAGGGCGCGGTGAACATCGCCGTGTGGGACGTTCCCAACATGGGCCTCGCGCCTGCGATCGCCGCCAATGGGCCTACGGCGGTGTATCTTGGGACCACACTCGCGCAGTCGATGAACAACGCCCTGACGAATCGCCTGGCGAGCGAGACCGGCGTGCAGATCTTCGATCTGTACAGTCTGGTGACAGCGGTGAACGCGAATCCAGCCGCCTACGGCCTTGTCAACGCCAGCGATGCCTCGGGGGCCATTCCGGGGGCGGATCCGTCGCAGTATTTGTGCTGGGACGGCATCCATCCGACCGCGGCTGGGCATACCATCCTCGCCCAGTCGCTGTACGCCGCGGTGGTGCCCGAGCCCTCGAGTTGCCTCCTCGTCATCGCTGGCCTGGTGCCCGCATTGGCGTTGGTGCGACGCCGGTCGATTTCGTGCTGACGGCGGATGGAACTCCTCGGGGACGCCCGCGGCCTTACGGCCGGTCGGCTTGAAGCAGTGTCTTGCGTGGGGGACGCCCGCGGCCTTACGGCCGGTCGGCTTTCACGATGCTCCGTCCAAGCCCAACGCCGTGAGGCGTGGGGCGAATCGGCAATAGACGCCGCACCGAGAGGGGGACGCCCGCGGCCTTACGGCCGGTCGGCTTTCTTTCGCTATCTATTCGAACGGGGCCACCGAGGCCGCCCGTCATGCCGCGGTCTCCCCCCGGCGGGTAGGATCTCGGCATGGCAGACGATTGGTACTACACGCGGAAGGGCGATCGATTCGGCCCGGTGCCGCTCGCGAAGGTGAAGGCACTGGCCGATCAGGGCTGGCTGATGCCCGACGACCTCGTCTGGAGCCCGGGCATGGCCGACTGGAGGCCGGCCCTGAGCGTGAAGGGATTGTTTCGCAGTTCGCTGGTCGAATCACTCGGCTCGACCGTCGATGGCATCGTTCCCGGGCGAACGGCTTCGGCAGTCAGGCCTGGCCGCCCGAGCGGCAAGGCCGAGTCGGCCGGTGACGCCTCAACGGCCACGACGGAGTCGCTCTTCGACTGGGGCCACCTCGCGCCACGGCATCTCGTGGCGGCTTGCGGTGCCTTCGTGGCGGCGCTCGGGATCGCGTTCACGGCGATCGCGCCGTCGTCGTTGGCACTGGCATTCACGCTCGGTGGCCTTTCGCTGGTGGCTGCGGGCATGTATGCGGAGGTGGGCACGCTGCTCGCCCAGGCGATCGCCAACATCGGGAAGGCCCGTAAGGAAGCCGCAGAGCGTCGGCTGGAGATGCAGCGGCTCGCGCTCGAGCAGAAGAAGCTCGAGGTCGAGGCTGCGCGGCTGGCTGCCGAAAAAGAGGCGCTGGAGCGGCCGGTCCGCCCGTCGCCGCCGCCCGTACCGCCTGCGGAGCCCGTCGTGCCGCGACCAATGCCGAATGCGGCGGCCAGCGAGCCGAGGCTCGTGTCGGCCGAGCATTACGGGGCCGGGGAGCATGTGATGGTGATCAACCATCCGCCGGTGCAGCGGTGGAGTCCGGCTCTGGCGGCGGTGCTGAGCTTCCTCGTGCCGGGGCTTGGGCAGCTCTACAAGGGGCAGGTCATGAACGGGATCGTGTGGTTCTTCCTCGTGGGCGTCGGCTATCTCGCCCTGGTCCTCCCGGGACTCCTGCTCCACTTCTTCTGCATCGTGGGCGCGGCGAGCGGCAACCCGTGGACGCCCGGCCGCACGGAGGTGGTGCGGCGGTGAGGTGGGCTCCGCGGTGGCCGCGGCTGGTTGACGCCGGAAAGAATCACCCGCACACTCTCGTCGCCAGATTGTTGCATTGTCAGTCAGCCTGACTCGCGGAGTACGCATGAACGTCGAACGAGTGAAGTATGTGATCTGGGCCGCCGACATGGATCGGGCTGTGCGGTTCTGGCGCGACACGTTCGACGGCCGGCTGCTCAAGCAGAACTCCGTGATCGCGGAAGTGGAGATCGCCGGCGCCGTGATCGGCATCCACTCCGGCGGCGAGGGAAAGCGCACCTGGACAGGCATCAGCCTTCAGCTCGCCGACGTGATCGCGGGAGGGCTCGCGGTGAAGGCCGCCGGCGGCACGCTCACCAAGGAGCCCGAGCCCGAGAACGGCGAGCCGCCCCACCTCGCGATGTGCGTCGACACCGACGGCAACGAGTTCATGCTCACCCGCAAACGCGGGTGAGCATCGCGATCACCGACCGCGGTCATCCCGCCAGGAAGCCCCGAGCGCGAGCGACGGGATGCGGCGTGGCGGCGTGAGAAGGCGTTGCGATGGGAGCAGGTGTGGCGATGGGAACAGCCGTTTCGGCTCACGACGCTGGAACCCCTCGCTCGCGCTCGGGGCTTTTTGGGCGCGGGATTGTTGGGGGGCGTTCGGTGGTCGGTCATCCCGCCAGGAAGCCCCGAGCGCAAGCGAGGGGATGCGGGGTGGCGGCGTGAGAAGGTGTTGCGATGGGAGCAGGTGTTGCGATGGGAGCAGGTGTTGCGATGGGAGCAGGTGTTGCGATGGGAACAGCCGTTGCCGTTCACGACGCTGGAACCCCTCGCTTGCGCTCGGGGCTTTTTGGGCGCGGGATTGTTGCGGCGCTGGGTGGGCGGTCATCCCGCCAGGAAGCCCCGAGCGCAAGCGAGGGGATGCGGGGTGGCGGCGTGAGCAGGTGTGGCGATGGGAGCGGGTGTGGCGATGACAACAGCCGTTTCGGTTCACGACGCTGGAACCCCTCGCTCGCGCTCGGGGCTTTTTGGGCGCGGGATTGTTGCGGCGCTGGGTGGGCGTTGATCCCGCCAGGAAGCCCCGAGCGCAAGCGAGGGGATAGGGCGTGGAATCACCGCGATGCCCGCTTCCACACCGTCTTGCCGTCCTTGATCGTTTCTTCGACGAGGATCGTTTCGATGGCAGCGGGGGCGACGGTGATTGGGTTGGCTGAGAGGATGACAAGGTCGGCGAGTTTGCCGGCCTCGATCGAGCCCTTTGTCGCCTCCTCGCCGTAGAGCCGCGCGCCGTCGATCGTGATCGCCTCCAGGGCCTGCAGCGGCGTGATCCGCTCATCGGCGCCGATCGTCTGGCCCGATCGCGAGATGCGGTTCACCGCCGTGTGGATCGTGAAGATCTGGTCGAGCGGCGCGACGTTGAAATCGGTGTGATTGGCAGGCCGGATGCCCAGGGCGCGGGCCGACTTCATGGGGCTGATGAAGTCGGCCTGGGCGCGGCCGCGGTTGGCCACGTGCGTGTCGCCGAAATAGAAGCAGTGGATCGTGAAGAACGAGGGCGTGATGCCCCATGCCTTGTACTTCTCCAGCTGGTCCGGCCGGATGAACTGCGAGTGGACGCCGACCGTGCCACGGGGCTTCATGGGGTCGTCGCCCGAGGCGAAGCGGTGGGCCTCGAGCAGCGCGTCGATCGCCGCGTCGCCGTTGCAGTGGACGAAGAGCGTCGCCCCGCCGTCGTAGACCTTCTTGACCATCTCGTTGAACATCGGCTGTGGGAAGGAGAGTTCGCCACGCCAGTTCTTCTGACCCGCCGGCCCGTCGGTGAGGTAGGGCGTGGTGAAGCAGGCCGTGCGGCCCTGCGGCGAGCCGTCCGAGACGATCTTCACGCCGCCGATCCGCAACCGGTTCTTGTACTCGGGTTCGTCACGGGGCGGCTGGCCGCCGAAGATCGCGTCGATCTCGGTGATGAAGGGGAGCGAGACGACGTCGAGTTTGAGGCCGCCCCGATCGGCGAGCACGCGCAGCAGATCGAGTTGGTGCTTCATCGTGGCTCCCTCCTGGGCCGTCGTGATGCCCTCGCGGAGATAGAGTTCCTGGCCGCGATCGAGGAGGTCGAGCACCTCGTCGTCTCCAGGTCCGGGGATCTGCGAGAAGATCGGGAGGAAGGCCGTCTCGAAAAGGAGGCCGTTCGGCTCGTTGGAGCCGGCCTCGCGGCCGATCACGCCGCCGGGTGGCGTGGGTGTGGCCGCGGTGACGTGATAGGCGGCGAGGGCCTTCGAGTTGAGCATCGCCCCGTGCCCCGAGACATGCACGAGGATCACGGGATTGTCGGGGAAAGCGGCGTCGAGTTCCTGCTTCGAGGGTGGTCGCTTCTCCGCGAGGAGCTCGGGGTCGTAGCCAAAGCCCATCACGAACTTGCCGGGGCCGAGCTTCCGCCGCTCCCGCACCATTTGAAGCGCCGCGATCACGTCGGCCACGGTCTTGCACGGGCCCGCCGGCGGCGAGGCGCACAACGCCTGCGTCTGCACGTCCACGAGCGAGAAGAAGTGGCTGTGGCCGTCGACGAAGCCGGGCACGAGCGTGCGTCCCGCGAGGTCGACGACCTCGGTGCCATCCCCTTTCAGCCGCATCACGTCGGCCTCGCTGCCGACCGCCGCGATCCGGCCGCCGGCGATTGCCACCGCCTCGGCAGCAGGCTGCGCGGGATTCACCGTGACGATCGGGCCGCCGCGGATGATGCGGTCCGCGGGGGCCGCCCCCACGAGACTGACGGCGGTGAGGGTGATGACGATGGCCGCGACCGTGGCGGCAAGCAGGCGAGCGGGCATGGTGGACTCCGGAGAAGGCATGCGGGCTGTCGTGCGCTGGTTCGGGAAAGTGTAGCGAACCTGACGGCTGGGGAGCCGACTGTGGGCCGGCGATGACATGCACGGCTGGTCCGGCAGCGGCACGGGACGAGGGCTGCCCTCGCCGTGCGTGCCAGCTTTCGTCGATGCGACGGGACGGGAATGGAGTCCCTGGAGCTGGAGGCAGGATGCGCACGCTGGCGTCATGGTTGGGAGCGTTGGTCTTCACCGCGGGTGTCGCAGGGGCGTCGGTGCCCGACACCATCGACCTTTCGTCGCTCGATGACGTGGCTTCCACGCAGTCGCAGCCCGACTCCGTGTGGGATGAGGTGCCGCTGGAGCGGGTCGCGTCCACACGGGTCGCGCAGGAGCGGTTCTACGTGACCGGCATGCTCGGGGAGTCGTTCGCCACCTTGGCCGAACCGCTCTACCAAGAGGTCTCGAGAGGGTCAGCGATCAACCGGTCCGTGTTCACGGCTGGTGGCGCCGCGGGTATCGCTTTCGAGCGCGACAATGGCCGGCTGCGAATCGAGATGGAGGGACGCGGCCGGGATGACGTGACTGCCGGTCTCGATCAATCGCTCCCGGAGGAATACACCGCGAAGTTCAAGTGGGCCGCTGCCGACGGCTGGTCGGCCCTGTTCAACGTCTGGCGCGACTTCACGGTGAGCGAGCAGGTCGATCTCTACTTCGGCGGCGGCGTGGGTGGTGGCGGCTACCGCTACAGCAGCGCCGGCTCTGTGGCTTTTCCCGGTGAGCCGGCGACCGTTCTCTCCTATGCGGGCAACGCGCAGGTGGCGTCGTTCGCCTGGCAGGCCGGCGGCGGCGTGATCTGGAACCTCAGCGACCGCATGGCCTTTGACGTGGGCTACCGGTTCTTCTCGATCGACCAGTCTCCCACCACGCTCACGGGCTCTATCAACGGCGTTCCGCTCGGATCGATCGTCGTGCCGCAGCAGTTCACCGCGAGCGAACTGATCTTCGGCCTGCGGATCTACGAGCCCTTCCGCCGCTGGCGCTGAGGTTTGTCGGACTCACGCAGACACGACGCCGGGCAGGGCGGCGGCGTAAGAACCGGCCGCCCCGCCTGGCGAGCGTGTGGCTTCGATCAGCGGATCCCGCCGGCGAAGGTCCGCATGCCCTTGAGCATGCCGACGAGGGCCGTGGCCCGCGGCGAGATCAGCGTCAGCATCGCCATCCGACTGGCAGTCGGCGAGAGCGGCATCCGCGTCATGGCGACGAGCGGGCTGATCCGCGGGGCGACGACGCCGAGGCCGGCGAGGCGGCCTGCCGGGGTCCGCATGCCGCCGCGTTGGAAGGTCGTCACGGCATTGCTGAGCCGCGGCGCGATCAGGCCGAGGGGGCTGGCGGTCGGGAGGCCAGGAGCCGTCGGGAAGAACGACTTGTTGAGCCGAGCGAGCATGCCGCCCGCAGCCTGGCAGACGCCAGCCGAGGAGGCGAGCACCGCCAGCGAGAGGACGAAGGGCAGAGCGAATCGACGCATGGGGAATCTCCTTGAAGAACAGCGTTTCCGGGGCTTCCGCATAAGGTCGCGGCGTCCCTCGATGCCGACGCTAGTTCGCCGCGCGGCGGCCACAACCGCACGAGCGCGGTTTGTGGGTGATTGTGTAGAGGAGACGGTCTGGATGTGCCGGTCGTAACGGCGAATGCGTCTCTCGCTGACACGGGCAGCTCCTCGCTTGCCGCAATCCAAAAAGCCCCGAGCGCCAGCGAGGGGATCCGGCGCGGTATCACCATCCGACCACATCGTTCACCCACCTGCTCAGCCCCGTCGATGCCGAAGGCCGTGAGGCCTCG
>Ga0315902_10007745_pt1 | contig 14631 bp, 16 predicted proteins | sample LakEriMetagenome_9_FD_203523 | JGI IMG/M metagenome (GOLD analysis project Ga0315902, IMG submission 203523) | Freshwater fungal communities from buoy surface, Lake Erie, Ohio, United States - Buoy 12 MA117 | ecosystem: Environmental > Aquatic > Freshwater > Lake > Lake biofilm | place: USA... | reverse complement strand
AGCCAGGGGCTGCCCCCAGCCCTCCTCCCAGCGCTGGGCCAGCAGCGGCGCGCAGACCCGGCCCAGCTCCAACCCGTAGGCCACCGCCTGCCCCACGTCGACCACACCGGCGGCTTGGCCCTCGAGGCAGCGATGTAGCAGATCGGCCCCCAGCAGCATGGCGCTACCGGGCCAGCGCAGCTGCATCACGTTGACGGCGCTCATCGCCGCTTCCCCGGCCGCTGTGGGCGGGCAGCCGCACACCACATGCCAGAGGTCGTGGGTGTGGCGCACCCGTTGGTGCAGCCAGGTGTCGTCGCCATCGCTGCCGGCCTGCAGCACCGGATCGGGCAGCGGCTGGCTGCCGGCACCGGCGAACCAGCTGGCGTAGGCCTGGCCAAGGCTCTCCGCAGGCAGCCCCCGCAGCTCCGACTGGCTGGGCCAGGGCCCCCAGTAGCGCTCCTGGATCAGCGCCGCGATCGCCGGGTCGCTGCGCAGGGCGGCCCGGGCGGCATCGGCCACTGGCGTGGCATAGCTGCGGGTGAGCAGATCGAAGCCGTGGCCCAGGTCGTCGGGATGGGCCGCCAGGGCCGAGAGATCGGTGGCCAGGTGCAGCAGCTGGCGGCGCAGGGAGGAACGCATGGGAGAGGGCGGGCGCTGGATGGCCGCCGTTCAAACCTGGGACAGTTGGTAGAGATCATGCCGGCGCTGCTGGCTGGTGGGGATCGCCCGGCGGGCCAGGGCCACCTGCGCCAGGTCCAGCTGGGCATGCAACACCTGTTCCCCGCTGCCCGCCTCGGCAACCACCGTGCCCCAGGGATCCACCACCAGGGAATGGCCGTAGCTGGGATAGCCCTCACCGTTCTCGGGCCGGGCGCTGGAGCAGGCCAGCAGGAAGCACTGGGTGTCCACGGCGCGGGCGCGCATCAGCAGGTGCCAGTGGCGCGGGCCGGTGGTGGTGTTGAAGGCGGCGGGGCAGGCGATCACGGCGGCGCCCAACTGCTGCTGCATCAGCAGCGCCAGCTCCGGGAAGCGGATGTCGTAACAGATCAGCAGCCCCAGATTCGGCGGTTCGGCCAGCCCGGTGGCCAGGGGGTCGCCGGCGCCATCCAGCACCGTCAGCCGGTCGCCGCCCGTGAGGCTGTCGGATTCGCGGAAGCGGATGCCGCCGGGCACATCCACATCGAAGAGATGCACTTTCCGGTGCTTGGCGCGCAGACGGCCGTCGGCATCGATCACGGTGGCGGTGTTGTAGAGCCGCCCATCGGCGCCGCGCTCGGGAATCGAGCCGGCGATCACGCTGACGCCATGGCGACGCGCCAACTGCCCCACCATGGCCAGCGATGGCGACGGCCCTTCGGCCAGTAGGCCGCCGGGCTCCGGCACCGGCTCGGCGTAGTCCCCGAAGCGGGCCGCCGCATAGGGGGCATTCCAGATTTCCGGCAGCATCAGCAGCTTTGGGGTGGGGGTGCCGGCCGGAGGCTGCAGCGCCCGCTCCAGCCAGGCTTCGGCGGCGCGTCTGTTGCTTACCGCATCCTCGCCAGGCTGCAGCTGCACAAGAGCCAGCGGCAGCGTGCCGCCGGGCGGTGCTGATGCCGGGTTGGAGCTCCTGGCAGCCATTGGCAACGCATGTGCATCGGCCATCCACGCCCTCGTTCCGGCTGGTTCCAGCTTCGTCGCTCCAACGGCCGCCGCGGCAGGACCTGAAGGCACAGTGTTCACCACGCCAACAGCATGGATGATCGAGACTCTGAAGGCCCTGTCGACCGAGACCTCTCGGCGCGCAAGCGCCTTGGCTGATCACCCCAGCGCCAGTGCGAGCCCGCTGACCATCGACGCAGGCCCCGAAGCGGAGGACGGCCGTCACCGACCGGACGCACTGCTGAAACCCCGGGGGTGAGACGTTGGATAACTCAGCCCACCAATCTCTCGGGTGCTCTGGATAGAACTTTCAGATTTTGCTTGTACCTCGCGGCCTTCGCGAAGAATTGCCATGTGCAAAGGAATATTGGGCCTGCGCAACGAGAACGCCCTTCACAGAGCAGCCCACGCCCCTTCGCCTTACGTCCGCCGGCTCCAACTTGCGCCTTCTCACAACAGGGGAGAAGGCCAAAACCTTCTCACAGACCTTCTCACATCTAAGCCTGAGGGCGCATGAGACTCAAGACGGCGCAACCAGTTCTGCTAATCAACCGAGAAGCTTCCCAAGCTGAACGTCGCCGGTTCGAGCCCGGTCACCCGCTTTTTAAACTGGCAAGATCGAGGCCGAAGTCGACAAGGGCAGACCAACCGCCTCGATCCCATCAACCGGAGCAGAAATGCTCTCTTTCGAGCCGGTGCACATGGTTGTCGTGACAACTGCTGAGTCGCACCTTGAGCATCCCGTAGACCGCAGCTCTGACAAAGCAATCAACACCCGATGCCGCCACTGACCTCCCCCAGCGACGGCGATCGAAAAGACATCGACGTGCATGGCAGCCACGGAGCTCGCTAGACAGATGCGCCTGCAAAAGATAAATGCCGACAATCGACTACGCCGAACACCCTGGAACCAAGATGACGACCGCCAGGGCGGCAACACCTTGAGCCATTTGCATGCCATGCGGGTCATCGGCCAGGCAACCGGTATGGCAATGGCCAGGCTCGAAGCAGCAGCTGTACAGGATTCACCAGGCCTGCGGTCTCGGGTCAGAGCGAACGGCAAGCTTGTGGGGGCCAAGCCTGGATCCGAGCTCAGGCGATCAGGACGTGGAGATGGATCCCAGGCGGGCTGCTTCGATCAGGCGCGTACGGGCCTCGATGGTGGTCCCCAGTTCGCGAGCCAGGCTCGGCTTGCGTTCCACCAGGGTCTGAGCCTGATCGGGCAGAATCAGCGTCACCTCCAGGTCCTCGGTCGCACGCACCGTGACCGGGCTGGGCTGGTCGCTGAACAGCGCAATCTCCCCAAAAAAGTCCCCCCTGCCCAGGGAATAGACCACGCGCGTCGTTCCAGCGGAATCGACGATTGAGGCCTCCGCACGGCCAGCCAGAATGAAATAAAGCGCCCTGACCTGATCCCCTTCGGCGAACACCTGCTCACCAGCCGCGAAAGCATTGAGACTGGCCTCCTCGGTGAGGTTCGACAGCGATTCGCGCTCCACATTGGCCAGCACGGGAATTGTCTGGAGACCCTGCGACAGTCGCTCGCCTGGGTTGGTGTCACGGTCGTCCGGATTCGCCTGGAGAATCTCCCGGATGGGCAGCGGAATGCTCAGCTTGAAGCGTTGGTTGGCATACCAGATGCGAGTCTGGAAATCGTCGCGCACCCGTAGGCGGTCCTGATAGCCTTTCACAAAGAATGTGACACGGTAACTGATGCCGATATCCTCATACTTAACAGTTGCAACCTTAGCCTCAGGCTGCTCGAGAACCCCGGGCGTAGACAGGGCCGTGGCCCGCAGAACGCGCTTGACCAGGTTTGGAGGGTGACGGTACGAATAACGAAGAAAGACCTCCTCCTTGTGCGCCTTGATTGGCTGGCTGAAGTTGGCAATAGTCTGCTTGCCAATGATCATCTGCGGAATGATGATCTGAACATTGTCAATGGTCTCGATGCGCACGGCACGCCAGTTGATATCGGTGACCCTGCCCACCGAATCCCCGACTTTCAGCCAGTCTCCCTTCTCGAACGGTTTCTCGAACAGCAGCGTGATTCCCGAGGCGAGGCTGCCCAGGGTGTCCTGAAGGGCCAGGCCGATCACCACCGAACCAACGCCGAGCGCCGCCACCAGTCCACCGAGGTCGATGCCCCAGGTCACCGACAGGATGATCGCAGCGCCCAGCAGGATCAGAAACACCCGCGCCAGGTCGCGGAACAGCTTGGGAATGCGGGACTGCCAGCTCTCCCCATCGGCAGCGGCATCGCCGCCGAGCTGCAGCGGTGATCTCTGGGCCGCCTCGGCGCCCGAGAACAGCAGAGTGTCAAACAGTGACAGCGACGCGACCAGCAGGCAGATCCACAGAACGGTTTCGTTGAAGCGGATCGCCCTGCTCTCGGGGTCGAGATGCACGATGGCGGTGAGGAAGATCAGCGATGCCAGAGATGGCATCAGCAGATTGCGCAGAACCTGAAGCGTCCCCACCAAGGGGCGCCCCTGCTGCCTGAGCGTCTGGATCGCCTCACTGAGCAGCAGTTGGATCGCCGGGAATCCGAGCGCCAGCAGCAGAGCTGCTGTGGTGAGGTCGTCGTTGACGAAGTCCATCATCACAGCTCCTGCACCTGATCGCGTTTGATGCCGGTGAGGCGCCAGATCGCGATGGCGGCATCAGCCGCTGGCGCAGCCGTAGGCTCGACAGGCTCAAACGCATACACATCCTGGAGAAACTCGTGGACAGGCTCCGACACCAGAATCGCCGCCCCAGCTGACTCGGCCTGACTGAGCATGGCCCGCGCGACCGATTCAGCGTCACCACGAACCTCGTAGACCATCCTGGTGGTGCCGACGAGCCCAGCGGCGACATCAGCGGAATGAATGCTGCTGACGACATTCAGATCGCAGCCGTGCTGTTGATTGAACCGACGCACCTGCGCCTGCAGCTCAAGAGCGAACGTCACCATTCTTCCAATGTGATCAAGTCGCATCATTGATAGTCCGCCGGCTGAAACATAGTGATCACCAAATAGCCCTATCTTATCAACACCACAAGCTTCTACCTGGGAGTCGAAACGGCCAACCAGATCATGGAGTAAGCGCAACTTTTGCTCACCACTCATCATGCGAGCAAAACCGTTGAAGCCGATGATCTCAGTCACCATCACCGAAACATTCTCCAGCGGCTCAACAATGGCGGTCTCACCATCGAGCAAGCGATCAGCAACTGCTGAAGGCAGCAGCCGATGCAGCAGTTCAAGACGCCGCCGACTCTGCTCATCGCTGGCCCTGGTCAGGGACTGCAGGCGATCAACCATGCCGCTGAGAGCCTCGGCCAGCTCACCAAACTCGCCAACGTCCTCCGACGCACTAATTGCATTGAGCTCACCAGTGCTGATCTGTACGGCGCTATTAATCAGACGTCTGACAGGCTGAATGAAGAGCGAAGACAGCCACAGGGAAGCCATCGTGGTCAGCAGGATACCAAGGGATCCCCAGATCAGAATCTGGCGCTTGAATGCATTCACAGGTGCAAAGGCTTCATCAAGATCAATCTCTGAAAGGACAGCCCAGTCGAGACCTTTGACGTTGAGAGGCGCAAACGAGCTGAGCACCTTGATGCCACGATAATCATCAACAATCATCGTTCCTTCTCGGCGCTCCAAGGCATTCCGGGTTGCCTCGGTATCAAACTTCTGAGCCAGGATGGTCGTGCCATAACGACGGATGTCGTCGATGGCTTCAGAACTCACATTCAAGGCCTCAAGCGCCTTGAGATAGGCGAGTGGATCTTCCTCCAGGAATCTGGAGACCGATCTCATCGCATGATCTGCCCCGACAAGGTAGGTCTCACCGCTGAGTCCGAGTCCATCCTTCTGCCAGTTTCTGTTTCCAGTCATCACCCGATTGATCTCATCAACAGGCACCTGGATGGCGAGAACTCCAACGAGCAGGTCCGCATCAAAAATAGGGGCGGCAACAAAAGCGGCCGGGGCTCCAGAGGACGGGAGGTAATGGTCAAAGTCAACGATTTTGACAAACCCTCTGGCATTAGAGTTGATGGCCGCCATGACAGCATCGGCCAGATTGCTGTGACGATACGGACCGTTCACCAAGCTGGTTCCGAAATCCACCTCCTTTAATACCGAGTAGACGATGGCGCCACTCTCCGGGTCGACAAGAAACAGGTCTTCATAGCCAAATAAGTCGTGATACCTGCGGAACAAAGGGTGATATCGAGCATGCGTCCTGCTGTACTGACTGCCATCACCTGCGTCCAGCAATTGCTGCTTGCCGCCAACGGCGTTGAGATTGGAGGCAATGTAATGGTACTGAAGTTACTCACCAGCGCTGTCATGGGGCTCGTAGAGATCGGCAATCGGTGATCCCTCCTCCCGGCTGGGAAGCTGGGGCAGAAAGTTCTGCCGATAAAACTGATCGATGGACTGCCGCCACGACTCAGGAATGCTCCTGGCCTCAAGCTCCTGATACGCACAGCTGAACTCCTTCATCGCATCCACCACCATCAGATCCTCACTCAGCGCCTCTGTCTGGGAATAGAGAGACCTGAAATAGCCCTGCATCTGATAGGCCTTGGAAGCACGAACACTGGTCAGCTGCTCAAAGATTCGCGTCGTCAGATTCAGCTCACCACTGTGATAGCCCAGATAGGCGATAACAAGCATGGCGGCGGCACTGACGCTGATCAACATCAGCATCAGCTGAGATCGAAGGCTGAGCCGAAGCCTGAACACTGACATCATCAATTAAAAGCGTTAACAGTAAACACCCCAAAGGGTGACGTTTGTGATCTTCAGATGACGTCCGAAAAACCCGGAACTGATCCATGAGCGACGGGGAGCCATCCGGACGCCGATGGGGCGAGGATCGATCAGATCAGGGTGACCACACCCGTCCCCAGATCGCAGTAGGCGCTGCGGATGCTGAGCTTGCCCTGCGACTGGGCAGCCCTCAGCAGGTCACTGCGCTGGCTGAGCTGCGCAGCAGCGTTGCGGGCATTCGCCCGCACGGCCTGACTGAGATCCGCTGCACCCGTAATCGAAGCCCTGATCGGTCTGACGAGTTCCTCGAGCAGAGGCGTCAACGAAGCACTGTCCATGGCTGCCTGGACGGCGCCACAACCGCTGTGGCCGATCACCAGGATGAGCTGGGTGCCCAGCGAGGAGACGGCGTATTCCAGGGATGCCACCGCATCGTCAAAGGCAGTGTTGCCGGCACAGCGAACTTCAAACAGCTCACCGGTGCCGCAGGCGAACAGCCAGCTCGGATCAACCCGGGAATCGGCACAGGACAGCGTCGCTGCGAAGGGCCTCTGACCCTGTTCCAGAGCCAGCGGGTCGATCTGGCATTCGCTGGTCCAGATCTGATCGATCACCTGCATTCGCTCCGTTGCCGTGGCCATACCCCGGGCCTCCACCCAGGCCTTGGCAAAGCGCGCATTACCGAGCATCAGTCGGGCGAGGGCATCTTTGGGGGTGCAGACCTCCAGGCTGGCCAGCAACTGTGGATCCGAGAGGCTCGAAGCCCAGGCTGCCTGGGGCGCAAGAGTGGAGATCGCAGTTGTCGCAAGACCGAACACAGAACCGGCCAGAAGGTCGCGGCGATGCATCAAGCCACTCTCTGAATGCTGCCGGCATTTTAGGCCCATAGCTGTGGACCTGAGGACAGAGAGGGACCCATGTGAACCATGGTGTCTCACGCCCTGTCGCGTGTGATCTCAGCCTGGCTGCCTGAGAGGGGGGTTGGACCGTTCTGAATCACTGGGAGACTGTCGGGTTGACGATTGCCGCGGGCGCAGGTGACGCCAGAAAGACGCCAGGCTCTGCTTTCAATCCCATGACGATGCGATCAGGTCGACGACATTCGAGATGCCATGATTTCCCTCTTTGAGGATGACCAGAAAGGCATTGACTCCGAGGTCTGCATAGCCCGAATCACTCGTCCGCACCATGGGGCGCTCAAAACAGGCCTGGCTGCCGAAGCCCGCGTCTTCCCCGGAAGCGAGAGTGACGGATCAAAACCGATCGTTCAGCGAAGCCGCTTTCAGTCGAGGAGTGGTCTGAGAGGTGTGGTCTGGTCTGATTGAGGTTTTTCGCGAACACAAGCTGCTCAGCCACCCCTGGAGACGGATCCTCCCCGCGCAGCACAGGCCGTTGCCGACGTGACCCAGACCCGCTGGCGGGATGACGTTGACGGCCTGTCCATCAGCCTCCTGCCAGCTGGGCGCCGACGCGCCTGAGGGCGTCGATCAACCAGGAGCGGCGATGGCTCTTGCGCTGACCCGGCGCCCCGTCAGCACTGTTGGTGGCGATCGCCAGGCCATGGGCCTGCCTCGGATGGATGGCGCGGACCCGTGCCGACCCGTGCCGGCCCGTGGCGGACTGATCCTCTGGTCAGCCGCGGCCTTGCGGGATCATCGAACTGCCGGAGCCGGTCAGGCCAGGTCGGGCCACGCTGCCTAGGGTGCCGGGGCCAACCCCTTCCGCCAGCGATGCGCACCGTCACCTTCGCCAATGGCGACCGCATGCCCCTGCTGGGGCTGGGCACCTGGAAATCGGCTCCGGGCGAGGTGGGTGCCGCGGTACGGGAAGCGATCCGGCTGGGCTATCGCCACATCGACTGCGCCAGCGTCTACGCCAATGAGCCGGAAGTGGGCGAGGCGATTCGCGGCGCCATCGCCGCCGGCGAGGTGACGCGCGAGGAGCTGTGGATCACCTCCAAGCTCTGGTGCAACGCCCACGGACAGGCCAACGTCGAACCGGCGCTGCGCCGCAGCCTCGGGGATCTGGGCCTGGAGTGGCTGGATCTCTACCTGGTGCACTGGCCGGTGCCGATCCGGCCGGGCGTGGCCTTCCCCGGCAGCGGCGACGATCTGCTGCCGCCGGCGGCGGTGCCGCTCACCGACACCTGGCAGGGCATGGAAGCGGTGCTGGACCTCGGGCTCACGCACCACATCGGCGTGAGCAACTTTTCCAGCCGCAAGCTGCAGCAGGTGCTGGCCAGCGCGCGGCGGCAACCGGAGGTGAACCAGGTGGAACGGCATCCGCTGCTGCAGCAGCCGCAGCTGCTGGCCGACTGCGCGGCCGCGGGCGTGCACATCACCGCCTACTCGCCGCTCGGCTCCGGCGACCGGCCAGCCGCCCTGAAGGGCGCCGATGAGCCGGTGCTGCTGGAGAACCCGGTGATCAGCGCGATCGCCGCGGAGCATGGCTGCAGCCCCGCCCAGGTGCTGATCGCCTGGCACCTGCAGAGCGGCATCTCCACCATTCCCAAATCGGTGAGCCCGGCCCGGCTGCAGCAGAACCTGGCGGCCGCCGACCTCGAACTCAGCCCGTCCGATCTGGAGCGGATCGCCGGCCTCGATCAACACCGCCGCCTGGTGGATGGATCGTTCTGGCTGCTGGAAGGAAGCCCCTGGAGCCTGCAGACCCTTTGGGATGAGCCCTGATCCTTGCCCCCCTGCCGGGTTGGCTGAACCAGCCGTTTCTCTGTGGGTTGATGCTGGCCGCAACGGTGCTGCCAGCTCTGGCCCGGGCTCTGCGGCTGGTACTGGGGCTGTCGCCAGACTGAAGGCTGGGGGGAACCCGCCAACGGCTGCCGGACTGTCTGGCTGTCTGGATCTGGCAGCCGCCTTAGCATCAGCCCAACGCCCAGGACGGCGTGACACCGGCCTGGGCTGCCCGATCCGGTGACGACTCAGGCGATTGCTGACGCCATGACCTTGCTCCGGGACAGGTCCGAACCCATCCCCGCACCCACCCGTGACGGAACGCTGCGGGTGCCGATGGCGGCGGCGGCCAGCCAGGGTCGGGTGCCCAAGCTCAGGGGCGGTCTTCCGATCGTTTTGGGCGCCTCCTCCGTGGGAGCGATCGGCAGCGGCAGCGGCGAGCAGGATGCGGCCGTAGCCCAGGCCGGGAGCGAGGCCGTGCTGGCCGCCTGTGAGACGCCGGACCTCGGATGATCCAGCGCAGCACCCTGGCCGGAGCGATCGGCAACGTGGTGGAGTGGTTTGATTTCGCCGTGTATGGCTACTTCGCCCGGGAAATCGGCGAGGCCTTCTTCCCGGCCGATGTGCCATCGCTGCAGCTGCTGAGCGCGTTCGGCGTGTTCGCCGTCGGCTATCTGATGCGGCCGATCGGCGGGCTGCTGCTCGCGCCGATCGGGGATCTGGTGGGGCGGCGCGCGCTGCTGCTGGTGAGCGTGGCGGTGATGGCGGCCTGCAGCCTGGGCATCGCCCTGCTGCCGTCCGCCAGCCAGTGGGGCTACAGCGCCGCCGTGCTGCTGGTCCTGCTGCGGATGCTGCAGGGCCTGTCGGTGGGCAGCGAGTTCACCGGCTCGGTGGTGGCCCTGATGGAGTCGGCGCCGCGGAAACGCCGCGGGCTGATCGCCAGCTTTGCCAGCGCCGGCGCGGTGCTGGGGTTCGTGGGGGGATCGCTGGCGGCGACGCTGATCCACCTGCTGCTGGCCCCGGCGGAGGTACAGCAATGGGGCTGGCGCATCCCCTTCGCGGTGGGTACCGCCCTGGGGATCTGGGCCCTGAGCCTGCGCCAACATCTGGAGGAGACGCTGCCGGAGCAGGCGTCCGGCGGACTGACGCGGCTCCTGTCGGGGCTGCGCGGCCAGGTGCCGGCGATGCTGCGGCTGATGGCGGCCGTTGCGCTGTCTGCCGTGAGCTTCTATGCAGCAACGGTGTTTGCGGTGCAGGAGGCCTCCGCCCGGGTCCCCTCCCTGGCCGGCAGCTTCAACATGATCACCACCCTCAACCAGGCGATCGGCGTCGGGCTGATCCTGCTGGGCGGCCATCTGGCGGATCGCAGCCAGCCCGTGGCACTGGCACGCCGGGTCAGCCTGGCCCTGGCGGTGGTGGTGCTGCCGGGGATGCTGCTGATCAGCGTGGGCACACCGATGGCGTTTGCGGCGGGTCAGTTGATCGTGTTCCTGCCGCTGATGCTCTATCTGGGCATCTACCCCTCGCTGTTGCCCACCCTGTTTCCGGCTGGCCAGCGCTGCAGCGCCTTCTCCCTGTCTTACAGCCTGGTGGTGGCGGTGCTGGGCGGCACGCTGCCGCTGATCGCCACCTGGCTGGAGGCGAGCCTGGGGTTCACGCAGGGGCCGGCGCTGTACTGCCTGATCTGGGCGGTGCCAACCCTGCTGGTGCATCGCCGGCTGGATCGGCATCTGCAGCCGGATGGGCAGGGCTGACGGGCCAACGGAGCCGCCTCGGCGCCGTGGTGCAGATCCTCCAGCAGGGATTGGGTGCGCCAAGGGTGGCAATGGTGAGTCCGTTGATGGCGGCTGGGTGCGGATCAGCGAGAGAGCTCCGCCCCGCCCACGGGCTGGCTGGCGGCTGCGCGCCTCGTCGGGGCGGACTGCCGCGGTTCAGCCCGCGCCGATCGTGTTGAACTTCGCCGCCAGCACCGCATCGGCCTGGATGAGACCATCCACCTTGTGGGTGTAGAGGATCGCCTCGGCGTGCCCCCAGCCCAGCGTGAACTCGGCGTGGTGGCCCTGGGCCTCACAGATGGCGCCGGCGGCGGTCACCCAGTCGAGCGCGCTCTGGAAATCGGGGAAGCTGAGCGAGCGCTGCAGGTGGTGCTGATCGACCACCGACCAGCCCGGCAGCTGCGGCAGCAACACCTCGAGTTCGGCCTCGGTGAGCGTGGGAGCCCCCGCCTGGCAGGGGAGGCAGGTCTCTGTCGCCAGATCCATGGCTTGGCCGCGCCTGAATGCTCATGATGCAGGGCCTCAACGCCGGCCATGGCCGGTTACGGCAGGAGAATCGCAACTGACGGCTGCGGCTTCGGCGGGTGATCGCTTTGTTGATGGTGGTGTCCCAGGCCCACGCTCACCTGGAAGGCACCCTGCTGCCGCGCGGTTTCTTTCTGGGGCTGGGGCTCATCTACCTGGCAGCACTGGCCGTGGATCGTCTGGCGGCCCATTGGCGCTTGCCGGGTGCGGCCGCGGTTCTTCTGCTGGGGCTGGCGATCCCCTCTGATGCGCTGAGCCAGGCCCAGCCCCTGGGCCCCGCGCAGGTGGAGACCCTGCATCGACTGAGCCTGGCGCTGCTGATCTTCTACGCCGGCCTCAGGACCGACCTGCGACGCATCCGCGGCATGACCAGGGCGGGCATCCGGCTCGGCAGCGCCGCGGTGCTGATCACCCTGGCGATCACCGGACTGGCGCTGATGCTGCTGGCGCCCCTGCTGCCTGGGGGCTTACCGCCGGCCGCTGCGGGGCTGGCGGTCTGCTGCCTGGGGGCCACCGACAGCGGAGCTCTGGAGGATCTGCTCAAGGCGTTGCGGCACTCCATCCGCAGGCCCCTCAGCCATCTGCTGCAGTTCGAGGCGGCGCTGAGCACTGTTGTGACGCTGCTGGCGTTCGGGTTGGTCGCTGGTGTGCTGCAGACCGATGCCCACGGCGACCATCAGGCCCTGCATGGGGTGTTGAGCAGTCGTCTGCCGGACCAGCTGGGGGCGGTGGGATTTCACCTGATCACCGGTCTGCTGGCCGGATTGGTCGTCGGTGCTCTGGCCCCGCGGCTCATCGATGCCCTGGTGCGCTCCGATCCCCAGCTGCTGCTGGTGGCGGTGGCTCTGGCCTTTGTGGCCTATGGCTTCGGCCAGTGGCTGGGCGGTGGCGGCTTGCTGGCGGTGTTTCTGGCGGGGATGCTGCTCTCCAATGGCCGTGACCGGATCCACCGCTTTGAGCAGCAGGCCCTCGGCCGGGTGATGCATCCCCTGAACACGGCCGCGGAAATCACTGTGTTGCTGCTCCTGGGCCTGCTGGTGCAGCCGGCCGACCTGATCACCGTGCTGCCGCTGGCTCTGTTGCTGGCGATTGTGGTGCCATTCGCGCGGTGGCTGGCCGTATCGGCGGTGCTGCCCGCCGCTCGCTTCTCCTGGACCGATCGCCTGGTCGTCACTGGCTGCGGCCTGCGGGCGGCGGTACCCCTGGCCCTGGCCGTGTCGATGACCGAGGAACTGCCCCATCTGCGCGGCATGACGCCGGAGCTCGCGGAGCCGCTGGCTGCCCGGCTGTTGGCGCTGATCTTTGTGGTGGTGCTGAGCGATCTGCTGCTGCAGACGTTTGTGATGCGCCGCCTGGTGCCGCCCTGCCCGGACGTGGCCTCCCCGGGCTGAACGATGACGGCGCGTGTTGAGGCCTGGCTCCGGTTGACACTGGCCGTGAGCGAGCAGCGCAGCAGCGCAGCAGCGACGCCATCAGCCGTTCATCCCAGCGTCACAACCCCCTCGAACTGGGCGAACGCCGGATCCGTGCTGGCCAGCACGAGGTCGTCAGACCGGGCCTGGGCCGCCAGGAGGCGATCAAAGGGATCGCGGTGCGGCACATCCCAGAGGCCGGCCTGACGGGCAACGGCCCCGCTGATCGGCAGATCCACCGCCGCCAGGCGATGCAGAGCCATGGCGTAGTTCTCGACAACGGCTCTGGCGTGTTGCAGTTTCCCGAGCCTCCACTTGGTGGCGATCTCCCAGGCGGAGGCGGCGCTGACAACGAGCGTGTTGTCGCTGTTCTCCAGGGCGTTGCGCAACTCAGGCGAGAGCTTCTGAGGTTCCAGCAGAGCCCAGAGCAGCACGTGGGTGTCGAGCAGCAGCTTCATCCGCCCCAGCCCTGCAGCTCCTCCTCGGGCAGGGGCTCGAAGAACGCCTCATCCACGCGTCCCTGCAGGAAGCCGAGCTGCCGGCGCGGGCTGGGATCGAGCGGCACCAGCTGGGCGATGGGCTTGCCATGGCGAGCCAGCACAATCCGCTCCCCGGCCGCGACCCTGGCCAGCAGAGCCGAGAGGTGCGTCTTGGCCTCCTGAACGTTCACGCAGCGCGGCGTGGGTCCCGGCAGACCAGGCGATGGGGCGCCCTGACTGGAAGGCATTTTTTATGGTCTGACTGGTCTGGTCAGACTAGCTTTGCGCTGCTGACTCAGGCCGTTCTGACCCCCCACTGAGGGGCCTGGCAGGCCTGGCTGCTGAAACGATGGTGAGGCCGCAGACGATCCAGGTCGGCGGAACGTTGTGAACAACGTCGTGAGCGCGTCCCCTGCCGCCCTGTCCCTGGCCCCCCTGCTGGGTTCAGCCAACCAGCCCGCTTCTGTACGGCTTGGTGCTGGCCCTCGCCGTGGGCGTCGGCCTGCCGGCGGGCGCGCTGGTGGTGGGAGCAGGCGCCCTGTTCGGGCCCTGGATCGGCCTCGTCACCGTGCTGCTGGGACAGGTGGCGGGGCTCACGTTGAACTGGCGGTTGTGCCGCGGCGTGCTGCGGCCGCGGATGCAGCGCTGGCTGGAAGGGCGTCGGCGCGGCAGGCGGTTGCGGCGGCTCCTGCAGCAGCCGGCGGAGCTGCGGCTGCTGGTGCTGCTGCGGCTGGCCGCGATCCCGATGGCGCTGGTCAACGCCGCCTGCGCCCTCGGCCCCACGCCGCTGCGCCCGTATGTGCTGGCCAGCCTGGTGCTGGTGCCGCGCTTCTCGCTGATGGTGCTGGCGGGATCGCTGGGCGCCGAAGCCGCCCGCGGCTCCCTCAGCCCCCTGGCCCTGGCCGCCAGGATCGTGGCCCTGCTGGCCACGGCGGCGGTGCTGCTGCTGGCCCGGGGTCTGCGGCGCGGGCTGCCGCCGTGCCAGCGTGTGCCCTGAGCAGCCGCTGAGCCGGTGGCGGATCCCACCAAGGCCTTCCACGATCTGGACGCGGACGATGGGCCGCGCTTCGTGCCGCTCAGCGAGGGCTTCCAGCGCCGCAACCGCCTCGCCGATGCCCTGCTGGCCCAGTTCAGGATCGTGGTGGGCACGGGCTCCTGCTGGAGGCCCATCTGGCGGCCCGCCTAGGCCGGGCCCGGGGGCTGCCGAACCTGCGGGGCTGCGGCATCAGCGCGCCGGAGGTGGAGGATCTGACGGACGCGCTTCCCCAGGACGCACCGGCACTGCTGATCCTCAGCGATTCGATCGAGCCGGACCAGGGCCGCCGCCTGATCCGCCGGCTGCGGCGGCGGCGGAGCGATCTG
>Ga0315902_10007744_pt1 | contig 14632 bp, 16 predicted proteins | sample LakEriMetagenome_9_FD_203523 | JGI IMG/M metagenome (GOLD analysis project Ga0315902, IMG submission 203523) | Freshwater fungal communities from buoy surface, Lake Erie, Ohio, United States - Buoy 12 MA117 | ecosystem: Environmental > Aquatic > Freshwater > Lake > Lake biofilm | place: USA... | reverse complement strand
GAGCAAGAAGGGCCTGGCCCAACCAATAAATCGCTTGGGGGTCCTGGGGGCTGGCATCTACCATTTTCTGGAAAAACTCTCTCGCCGACTTATTTTTTTTATAATTCAGCAGCTTGATACCTTCAGCATACTGAGCCAGGAGCGTAACCTGCAGCAACACAAACACCGGCAGAAACATTAAGGACTTCTTCATGGTACTTTTTTTAGAATTTACTTTTTTTATTGCTCTTTGATCTTACCCGTACGTATATTAAAATTCATTTTAGCCGGTGCGAGGAAGGCTCTTCGAAAGATCAGCTGTCCCCTCTCCATGCTCATAAAATTCATAAAGCCTGTTCCCAACCCCGTCCAGTTTTCCTTCAGCACATAATACATGGGCCTCGCCAGCGGATACATACCATAGGTGATGGTAGCCTGAGATGGTTTGGCAAACACTTCTTTCTCCTCACAATACACACATTCCAGTCGCGCGAGGTTGATGTACTTCAGGTATCCCTGTTGCTCCCGGTCGTACAGATCACCCACCCAACTACTTCCCACCAATCCAATAGCGGCGGGATTTTCCTTTACCGCTTTCACCACAGCCTTACTTCCATTCACACCCACCACATTCTTTCCAAACCCAACACCTTTCAATAAACTATCTTTCACATATCGAACAGTGCTCGTGGCGTTTAATCCATCCATCACCACGGTTACAGGATTTTTACCGCTGAGCATATCCGTCAGTTGCCGCAAGGTAAAAAAACTATCCTTTCGTTCCTTACTGATTACTACAGCTATGGCATCGTAGGCCAAAATACCGTAGATAGGGCGAAAAGAAAGATTTTTTTTGTACGCTTCCGCCTCTGGCTCAGTCAACCCCCTGGCCACAATCACCAGACGGGTAGAATCTTGCTGCAACGACCTGAAACAATCGGCTTCTGATTCATAGGTCACCTGTATATCAGTTTGTGGAAAGGATGCCTTGTGCACCCGCAACTGTTCTTCTATGACCGGACGAAAGGTCTCATCTACGCTAATATGAATGCGCCCCTTTACCGGTGAATCCCTGTTATCTGCCGGCTGATTATTATTACAGGAAATAATAAGCAGCGCCACTACCAGTATAAAAAAAGAACTTCTCTTCATCTTATCGCTGCTGCTTTATTCCCCTGTAAATTCTGAATGAGCCATACAGTATGGATATGCCTCCGAAAATATTTCGCACGAAAGGCTCCCAAAGCAACAACTGTTCAATGTTCCATTTTGCAGCCATCAACACGACTACGCCAACACCGATCATCAAAGCTCCCATGGAGACATCGTAAATCGTTCGCATGACGCGGTAACTTTTTTCTTTGTTGTTGGTGCGTTCTTCCTGCATTTGATTTTTTTTACAGAATTGGCAATTTAATAAAATTTCCTTGCCTACATCTATCTGTCAAACAGTTATTTATAAGTTCATCCTTTGCTTACAAGGATGAATTCAACATAAAAAATCCATAAACCAAAGAGCTAATATTTGTTAGTATTTTGAGAACCGCCGGCTGTTGAACCGTATCCCCTAATTTTAACAAATGAAAGTATTAATGGTTTGCCTGGGCAATATCTGCCGAAGCCCAATGGCAGAGGGCATTCTGGAAGCCCGCTCAAAAGATGCCGGACTTGCCTGGGAGGTAGATAGTGCAGGAACCATGCATTACCACGCCGGTGAGCCGCCCCACCAGCAATCACAGCTGACAGCAAAAAAGAACGGAATTGACATCAGTGAACAACGTTGTCGCCAATTTACGGCAGATGACATCCGCTATTTTGACCACATCTACGTGATGGATAGCGACAACTATGCCGCTGTGCAGAAGATTTGCGGTCAAAACTGGCAGCCCGCCAAAGTAAGCCGAATACTGGATGTTCTCTATCCGGGCGAGCAGAGAAATGTGCCCGATCCTTACTATGGAACTGAGAAAGATTTTGAAGATGTTTACCAACTGCTTGACCGTGCCTGTCAAAAGATCGTTGACAATTATCTTCAGGGGAAAGGCTGACGATACAGGAATCATTATTTTTGCGCATGACCCAGCCCCACCTGCCTCAGGGAACCCGCGATTTTTCTGCCGCCGTTGTACAGAAAAGACAATACATTTTTCAAACCATCCGGTCTGTATTTGAATTGTATGGCTTTCAGCCACTGGAAACGCCTGCGATGGAAAACCTCGATACCCTGCTGGGAAAATATGGTGATGAGGGAGATCAACTCATCTTTCGCATCCTGAACAATGGTCTCAGCCATCCCTCTAAACAGGCGCAAGCCCGGGAAGGGCTGGAAAAAATATTGTCAGGCCAATCCTCCAAAGAATTGACGGAACGGGCACTGCGGTACGATCTGACCATCCCCTTTGCACGCTATGTGGCCATGAACCATGCCCAACTGGTGATGCCCTTCAAGCGTTACCAGATTCAACCCGTATGGCGGGCCGACCGACCACAAAAAGGCAGGTACCGCGAATTCTATCAATGTGACTGCGATATTGTCGGCAGCCGCTCCCTCTTGAATGAAACAGAACTGCTGAACATCTACGCAACCGTTTTCAGCAGACTGGGCATTGAAGTAGACATCTACATCAACCATCGCTCGATACTGGCTGCCCTGGCTGAGATCTGTGGCGGCGAAGCATGGCTGCCCATCATCACTACCGCCATTGATAAACTGGATAAAATAGGCTGGGAAAAGGTGCAGGAAGAACTCAGCAAGGGCGGACTCTCAGCCACAGCAATCGGACTTATCAAACAATACCTCGAACTGACTGGCACGAATGAAGAAATGATGCAGGCATTGTTGCGACTGACCAACCAACACCCATTGGCAAAAGCCGGCAGTGATGATCTCCATTTTTTACACAGCTTTGGTCCCTGGCCGGCAGGCGTACAGGTGATCACCAACCTGTCATTGGCACGTGGACTCAGCTATTATACGGGAACCATCCTGGAAGTAAAAGCGCGCAAAGCATCGATGGGTAGCATTGGAGGCGGGGGTCGTTACGACAACCTGACCGGACTATTCGGGCTGCCGAACATACCCGGTGTGGGTATCAGCTTTGGTGTCGACAGAATCTATGATGTGATGGAACAACTCGATTTATTCGCTGCTATTCCGGCAACGGAAACAGAAGTAATTTTCTTGAACCTGGGCGAACAGGAATCATTGGTCGCCTACAAGCTAATGCAACAGTTGCGCCAGCAAGGCATTCGCTGTGAAATTTATCCGGAAGCCGCAAAAATGGATAAACAACTGAAATATTGCGACAAGCGGAAAGTGCCTTTTGCCATGATCATCGGCAACAATGAAATAGAACAGGGCGTAGTAAAGATCAAAAACCTGCGCACGGGAGAACAATCCATTCACCCGGTTAGTCAGCTTGCTGCCGATTTATTCAGGTAATTTGCCTGCAGATTCACTGCGTTTAGCGATCCAGACAATGCCTCCCTCCGTACGGGTACCTTCCAACAGATATCCCATGGCACTGATGGTAACACCGACTACTTTTTTGGCACCATCGCGGTTGAATTTCGCTGTTCCCTGAAATTGAGTAATGAAGAAAACATCCTCTTCTCTTTTCTCCAGGGGCGAAGAACCAACAGGAGCAGTCATTACCAGACCACCCCCATCTATCATAACAGAAATTTCAGCCACTACGCTGCCCTCAGGAAATTTATACTTTCCGGTATACTGCTGCAGGGTTGAATCGGTCGTCGGAACGTCTTGAGAAAAAGCGGCCACCGAAAACAGCACAGCTGCGAAAACAAAGAATAATTTTTTCATGGTAAATCGTTGATTTAAGAAGTAACAACCCACTATTGAATTAGTTGAGCTGAGAGCAATTTACAATTTTTCAGCTAATACGATTTTACGGCCGCCATGTTACAACCGGCTTAAAGATTCCCGGGCAGTTCAATAATTCGGGCAGCTCCCTGCCAGGATGCGTATCTTTGCCGTATGAATCTGCCCAATATCAGACACTTGTCTGAACAGGAAATACGTGATTATGTAGCGAAAACCGGCGAAAAGCCATTTCGGGCCAAACAAATACAAGAATGGTTGTGGCAGAAAAATGCCCATGACTTTGACGCCATGAGCAACCTGAGTCAGGCCTTCCGGCAGCAATTAAAAAATGATTTTTCCCTTCCGGCGCTGCGCACAGATATGACCCAGCAGAGTGCCGATGGTACCATCAAAAGCCGCTTCAGAACCTACGATGATCACCTCATTGAGGGGGTGCTGATACCTGCCGAAGAACGCAAAACGGCCTGTGTTTCGTCGCAGATTGGCTGTAGCCTGACCTGTAAATTTTGTGCGACAGGTTATATGGATAGGAAACGGAACCTGCATTTTGACGAGATCTATGATCAGGTGGTTTTAATCAACCGCAGCAGTGAGGAAAATTTTGGCAAGAAACTCAGCAACATTGTATTCATGGGTATGGGTGAACCCCTGCTGAATTACAGCGAGGTAATGAAGGCCATCGCCAAGATCACCGACCCCGAAGGCATGGGTATGAGCGCCCGACGCATCACCGTTTCCACCGCAGGTGTTGCCAAGCAAATAAAAAAACTCGGTGACGATCAGGTTCGGTTCAAGCTGGCGCTTTCACTTCATGCTGCCAATGATACCAAGCGCAACCAGATCATGCCGATCAATGAAACCAACAACATCAGGGCATTAACGGAAGCCTTGCGTTATTTCTACGAAAAAACTGGCAATGAGATTACCCTGGAATACATCCTGCTGCAGGGCGTGAATGACAGTGAATCGGATGCGATGGAACTGGTAAAAATTTACCGACAGGTACCTGCCGACCTCGTGAACATCATCGAATACAATCCCATTGAGGCCTTCCGCTTTCAGCGGCCGGAAGAATCAGCCATTCAACAATTCATGCAACTACTGGAAAACAACGGCGTCAATGCACGCCTGCGCAGAAGCCGAGGAAAAGATATCGATGCGGCCTGCGGTCAGTTGGCTAATAAAGGCTAAGGGGAAGCCTCCGTTAAATAAAGTGTACCTTTGTAACTCCTGTTGTCAAACAGCACTTTCCCATGAAAAAAAGAACCGACAATTTTTCGCGTTTCTCGCGCCAAACCAAAGGCAGTGTAATCAAAGAAGCCTACCGCCAAGAGAAAAGAAAAAATAAAGCTGCTGCCCGCGCCGAAGGAGAAGCCTTCAGAAAAAAGAAAGAAGAAAAAGCACAAGGCATACCCTTTCGCCCCGCAGCCGATAAAGCCCCCCGACCTTACGCTAAACGACCCAATGGACCCGGTAGACCAGCGCGACCTGCAACTGATAAGTCCCCAAGGCCCTATGCTAAACAACCCAATGGACCTGACGGAACAGCCCGACCTGCAGCCGACAACTCTCCAAGGCCCTATGCCAAACGTACCAACGGACCAGATGGACCAGCCCGACCTGCAGCAAAAAGAGAAGCGCCCCGAGCAACATCACATTCATCTGCCGCTCATCGCCCGGGAAAAGAAATGCCCCTCAATAAATTCGTTGCGCACTGCGGCATCTGTGGCAGAAGAGAAGCTGCCTTGCTGATCAAGCAGGGGAAAATTTCAGTCGATGGTCTCATCATCAACGAACCCGGATATAAAGTATCGGGTAAGGAAAAAATCAAATTAGAAGGCAAGCCCCTGCAACTGCAGGTTGAACAGGTCTACATTTTATTGAATAAGCCGAAAGATTATCTGACCACCACGAATGATCCGGCAGGTAGAAAAACCGTGCTGGAATTACTCAAAAATGCCACCAAAGAAAGAATTTATCCCGTTGGTCGTCTCGATAGAAATACCACCGGTGTTCTATTATTAACGAATGATGGTGAACTGGCACAACAACTAACGCACCCGTCTTTTGAAGTTAAAAAGATTTACGAAGCTATTCTCGATAAACCGATGGTCGCTAAAGACCTGGAGCAATTGCTATCGGGCATGGAACTGGAAGATGGATTCATTCGGGCAGATGCTGCAGGTTATTCCGAACAAGCAGATAAAACCAGGATTGGAATAGAAATTCATAGTGGTAAAAATCGCATCGTTCGACGCATGTTTGAGCACCTGGGCTATCAGGTCAAATCACTCGACCGGGTGATGTTTGCCAACCTGACCAAGAAAAATGTTGACCGCGGTAAGTGGCGTTTTCTGCAGGAAAAAGAAGCCAGGAACCTCAAGTTCATGAATCAATCCTTCATTAGAAAAACGGCTTCCGGAAAAAATACCCTTCCTGCGCGATGAATGGTCAGATCATAGCAGAAACAGCAGATTGGGTGGCCATCGATAAACCAGCCGGACTTCTCAGCATTCCCGACCGACTGGGAAAAGAAACTTCCCTCAAAGAGCAGCTGAAAAATAAATACGGCGAGATATTTACCGTACATCGGATTGATAGAGATACCAGTGGCGTTATTGTATTTGCAAAAACTGCGGAAGCCCATCAGCATTTATCCAAGCTTTTTGAAGGACGCGCCGTTGAAAAATGGTACAACTGTCTGGTACGCGGCTATCCGGCTGCGGCGAGTGGTACCATTGAGGTACCCATTATGGAAAATCCGGCACAGCCCGGACGAATGATCACACATGCAAAAGGCAAGGCGGCGCTGACTGAATATGAAGTGCTGGAAACATTTCGCGGCTTCAGCTGGATCAGGTGCAACATTCATACCGGCCGCACCCACCAAATCCGCGTGCACCTGCAGCACCTTGGGCACTCCATTGTTGGTGACGAATGGTATGGCGATGGTAGTCCATTACTGCTCTCAACCCTAAAACGAAATTTCAAAGCATCCGCAGGCGACCTGACTGAACGCCCTATTTTATCGCGACTGGCACTGCATGCAGCAGCGCTCTCTTTTGACTGGCAAGAAGAAAAAATTGAACTGTTGGCTCCGCTCCCCAAAGACCTGAAAGCAACCTTGCAACAACTGCGCAAGTGGGCACCACCGTCAGGTTCTGCCATAAAAAAGCCCCGATAGACATCAGGGCCGGTACAAGTACAAACAAAAAACTAAGATTCGTCTGGCTGCGGTGTATAGCGCAGGTAAGGCTTGATCACTTTCACCCCCTTGGGGAATTTTTTTATGGCATCCTCTGTTGACACTGCCGGAACAACAATCACATCTTCACCCTGTTTCCAATCAGCAGGCGTTGCTACACTATAACCGGCTGTCAACTGCAAGGAATCTATCACCCGAAGTACCTCTACGAAATTTCTACCGGTAGAGGCGGGATAAGTGATCTGTAGCTTAATTTTTTTATCCGGACCAATGATGAAAAGCGAACGAACCGTGGCCGTTTCCGATGCATTCGGATGAATCATCCCATAGGTGTATGCAATGGATTTATCTTCATCGGCAATGATCGGGAAATGCACTTCCGTGTGCTGTGTCTCATTGATATCGCTGATCCAACCTGCATGTCTTTCAAGGCTGTCGACACTTAATGCAAGTACTTTCACATTTTTTTTTTCAAATTCAGCTGCCAGTGCTGCCGTCCTACCCAACTCAGTGGTGCATACAGGCGTATAATCGGCAGGATGCGAAAACAATACACCCCAGCTGTTACCGAGGTATTCATAAAAATGAATGACGCCCTCAGAAGTACGGGCTGTAAAGTCGGGGGCTATGTCGCCCAGGCGTAAACTCATAGAATCGATCTTTTGAGCGACAAATATATATAATCCTACTAAATAAGTAGACTTTTATGTTGCTCATTTTTTCTTAGGAAGTGATCGGGCCTTTTGCAGGGCTGTTCGGCCATACTTATTTTTCACATCATCGATGGCCTGATAGAGTTGGGTTTTACGGGAGGTATCTGTAAATAAATTGGTTTGCACCACCGGCCGTGAAAAATCGCTGAGGCGCACGCCTAAAAGCCGAATAGGCGTACCCGGAACATATAAGCTGCTGAGTAATTGCATGGCAGCGGGAATAAAATCATCGTCGTGGCAGGAGGGCTGAATGGTCATTTGGCGACTGCGGGTTTCAAAATCCGGATACCGTAATTTAATAGCGATACAACTTGCATAGCGGGCATCTCTTCGTAAGGCATACGCCACTTTTTCCGTGAGGCGCACGAGTTCACTGTGGAGGGCTTCCGGGTCGGTGATGTTTTCCTCAAAGGTATTTTCTGCAGAAACCGATTTGGATTCGTGAAAAGGCTGTACCGTGCCATGATGTATGCCCTGTGATTTTTCATAGAGCGCTTGTCCTGCCTTCCGCAGGCGATGTGTCAACAGCACAGGTGATGCCTCCGATAATTCACGAATGGTATGAATACCCATAGATGAAAGTATCTGGAGTGTGTGTTCACCTACGCCGGCAATACGGCCCACAGGCAGCGGTGCCAGAAATTCTTTTTCTTTTCCCGGCGGAACACGAATGTATCCATTGGGTTTAGCAAGATCGGTTGCAATTTTTGCCACCATCTTATTGCTGGCAAGACCGAATGAAATAGGCAACCCTGTAGTTTGAATAATTTCTTCGCGCAGTCTGATCGTCCATGCGAAGGGGTCATCGAATACATCCATGCCGGTCAGGTCAATATAAAATTCATCGATAGAGGCTTTTTCAAAAAGCGGTGCTTTGGCAGCAATAATTTGTGTGACGCGTTCAGAGTAGTCAGCATAATCGGCATAAGACCCTTGCAGTACGATGGCTTGCGGACAGCGTTGCAAAGCTGTTTTCATTGGCATCGCGCTCTTCACTCCAAACTGTCTGGCTTCATAGCTGCAGGTACTGACCACACCCCGTTCTGCCGACCCCCCTACGATCACCGGCTTTCCTTTGAGGGAAGGATCTTTCAGTACCTCGACGCTAACAAAGAAAGAGTCGAGATCGAAATGGGCTATGTGTCGTTGCTGTTCGCTCATGATGAAAAGTGCCTACTCATGCCTGTTCCAGAAAAACAGATACAATGGGTTGACGAATTGGCTGTGGCTTTCCGGTTTTCCTGTTCACCAGTGCAAATTGCGTAGCTGCGGTAACCAGAGGTGCGTTATTGGCTGCCTGCTGAATTGTAAAATGTCGCCACCAAACGGCACCGGCATATGAACCGGTCCAGGTGCTCAGTAACAATACATCGCCGGCTATGGCCTGTCCGAGATAATCAATTTCATGACGGCGCACGACCCAGATCAGATCACTGATCATTTCAGGTTGTGCCCTGCTTTGCCAATGCTGTTCAGCTGCTTCCATCATCCACTGCAGGTATTGTACGTTGTTTACATGATGCAGTGCATCGATGTGGTCATTGTTAACCTGAATGGTGCGGGAAAAAACGTGAAGATTTTCCATAGCAATAGCTGTCACTAAATATAAATATCCAATAAGCCCTCCGGCAACTGCACCACTATTTCCTTTTTATCGTGCTGTATGGAAAGCAGACTTTCTTCATGCAGGGGTATGTAGACTTCCTTGCCCTGGCGACGTATGGTCAGTAAAACCTGGTGGGGCTGTTCGATCACTTCTTCTACAGGTCCGAGTGCCTCGCCCTGGTTGATGACCAGGTAGCCGAGTAAACTGATGGGGGCTTTGTTGCCGGCCAACCGGCGAAAATCTGCTTCCGTGATCCAAACGGGTTTACCACGCAAACGGGCGGCGGCTTCAGGAGTGGTGATTGCTTCGAGTTGTAAGATGGTTTCATCCACTGTTTTTGCGCGCGAACCCACCACAAAATAAGGGAGGTAAGAACCTTTGATCTCTTCTATAAAAACTACTTCCTGGGGCTTGAATTGAGTTTTCTTTCCCAATGCATGTTGCAGTATCAGCTCTCCTTTGAGTCCGAACACTGCCACTATTTTTCCAATATGGATGTAAGCCGCTTGCTGCATATTTGGCTGTCTGTTCTAAAGTTAGCGAATAATTCCTCCTTAGCGGGGCGAAAAAAAATCCGCCATAGGCGGATTTTCATAGGATGTGACGTAGCAGGTTTATGCTTCTGCAGGAGCTTCACCAGTTCCTTCAGCTGCTTCCACTTTTTTCACCACCGGAGCCTGGGCTTTCTTTGCGCGAACCTTGCTCTTGTGAGCATCCGATCTGCGAGAGATTTGAGCCTCGTGCTCATTGTGCCATACCTGGAATTTTGACATAGCCGTGGCTTCATCAAATAATCCGAGTTTAACACCGCGCAGCAGGTGCTTGAGGTACAATACGCCCTTGAAGGAAAGAATGCGACGAACCGTATCGGTAGGTTGCGCTCCTTTGTTCAGCCACTCGAGCGCCTTTTGGCGATCCAATTGGATAGAAGCAGGAACGGTAAGGGGATTGTAAGTACCCACTTTCTGGATGAATTTACCATCGCGGGGTGAACGAGAATCGGCCACTACGATGAAGTAAAAAGGACGCTTTTTACTTCCGTGTCTTTGAAGACGGATTTTTACTGCCATGTTAAATAGAAATTTATAGGCGTTAAACAATAAAGTTAATCCGGCTGAGAACAGCCGGACGGCAAAGATAAGAAATATTCGGGAAATAGCCAAGCGTTGCGGCATAAAACGCTGCAGATCACCTGATTAACGCATACCTCGCATGCCAGGAAATCCTCCAGTTGGCATATTGTTCATCATCTTCATCGTTTGCTTCATTTGCTCAAATTGCTTTAGAAAAGCATTGATTTCCTGTAAGTTCTTACCACAACCTTTCGCGATGCGTTCCTTGCGGGAAGGGTTGATGAGATCGGGTCGCGTTCTTTCCTCCGGCGTCATCGATTGTATGATGGCCTCGATGCCCTTGAACGCATCTTCGTTGATATCTACATTTTTCATCGCCTTACCCATGCCCGGAATCATGCCCATCAGATCTTTGAGGTTGCCCATCTTTTTAATCTGTTGCATCTGATCCATGAAGTCTTGAAAGTCGAACTGATTTTTTTTAATTTTCTTTTCAAGCTTCTTCGCCGACTCTTCATTGAACTGTGCCTGGGCCTTTTCAACCAAGGTTGTAATATCACCCATACCCAGAATACGTTGTGCCATCCGATCAGGATAAAACACTTCCAGGGTATCTGTTTTTTCTCCGCTGCTGACAAACTTGATGGGCTTATTGACGGTATAACTGATCGTAAGAGCAGCACCACCCCGTGTATCACCATCCAACTTGGTAAGCACAACACCGGTAAAGTCAAGTCGATCATTGAATGCCTTGGCAGTATTCACGGCATCTTGTCCGGTCATGGCATCCACTACAAATAAAATTTCAGTGGGTTGCAGTGCCTGCCTTAGTTGCGCAGCTTCCGTCATCATAGCTTCATCTACAGCCAAACGACCGGCCGTATCGATGATGATAACATTTTTATTGTGCGAGCGGGCATGCTGTAAGGCATGCTGTGCAATCTCCACGGGTTGCTGGTTATCACGTTCTGCATATACTTCTACACCGATCTCCTGCGCCAATATGGTCAGCTGGTCAATGGCAGCCGGGCGGTAAACGTCGGCAGCCACCAACAATACAGATTTACCTTTTTTGGAAGTGAGATAGCGGGCCAGTTTAGCAGAGAAAGTTGTTTTACCACTACCCTGCAAGCCGGCCACCAAGATGATCGCGGGATTGCCTGCAACATTCAAATCAGCTGCTTGTCCGCCCATCAACCCTGTCAATTCATCCTGCACAATCTTCACCATCAATTGTCCCGGACTCACTGCAGCAATCACTTTTTCACCGATGGCTTTTTCTTTCACCTTATCCGTGAATTCACGGGCAATAGAAAAATTTACGTCCGCATCAAGTAAGGCCTTGCGGATGTCTTTGACCGTGTTGGCGATATTGAGTTCGGTGATGCGGGCTTCCCCTTTTAGGTGCTTAAAAGCGGATTCCAGCTTTTCACTCAAAGATTGAAACATAGTACATTTTTTTGGTCTGCCTGCTCATGGAACAAGGAGCGCAAAGATAGATAATGCACAGCGTTCTGACCCCATCAGGAAAGCTTTAAATAATGACCGACTGCTGTTGCCATTGCTCCAATTTTTTTTCTATACATGTAGCTGATACACATTACAGCAGCAAATTGATGAATAGAAAATATTTTATAATTAATTGATTATCTGTTACTTATACAAATATGGTCAAAGAATTAACAGGAGCTTAACCGAGTATAGTCACCCTTCATAAAAAAACATTTGGGTACGAAAATTTTTTTTATATTATTGCAACAGCCAAACTATGAGTATAACCAGATAGAAATGAGCAAAAAGCAACTATTTACACTTGAATTCCCGGTTAGATGTTCTCCCAGCATATTATATGAATTCTTAGCTACGCCCGCAGGATTGCAGGAGTGGTTTGCAGATAAAGTGGATGAGTGGGACAATGTATACAGTTTCTCCTGGAATGGAGAAAAGCCCGATAAAGCGGAAGTGGTAGAAAAAGAACAAGACAAATTCATCCGCTACCACTGGTTACACAGTGAGAAAGGGGAATATTTTGAATTTCGAATTGAGAAGACAGAAGTATCGAATCAAACTGTTCTATTGGTAAAAGATTTCGCTGAAAAGAGTGAAATCCGCGATCAGTCTCGTCTTTGGGAATACCAGTTGAAAGATCTGTTCCATCGTATCGGCAGCAATTAATAGCAGATCAGCCCGCAGCTACGCTGATCCATACGCCAAAAATTTCCGACCATATTCGAGGTAAATCATTCCAGTCGCTGAGCGGCTGCCAGCAACTGTATTTGATAAAGGGCAGCTGCATAACCTCATGCGGCTGCAAGGAATTGAGTGGGCGGCAGCGGTGCGTGTCGGGATGGTGTTGCCAGGGATCATCGGAAAAATCCAGCATCCAACCGGGCCGGGCAGATTGTATCCAATGTTCGGCACGACTACACCAGCGATCACGACTGGCGCCCTGTAAAATCAGGTGTATACCAAAGCCGGAACCCCAGCCAAAAAAATGTCGCATGGCCCTGGTATCATCATCGGTATAATACCGGGGATAGTCTAGCATTACCCAGGGTAATTCTTTGTATTTCTCGCCCCTCGATATTTTTGGGGCAGCCTGTAACCATTGCCCTTGTTGAGCACCAGGCAGTTCTTGTGTGATCTTTACATACGACTCCGCCACCTGTCCGAACAAACCATACACTTTTTCAATCACAGAATTCTTGGTTAAAATCACCTCCGGATCCTGAACCAATGCCCATTCCTGTGGTGAAAGTGTTACTTTTGAATTCTCCATTACCAGTCTATTATTCTGCACAAAGTGATAAAAAAACTTGATATTCTCATCATCAAGTCCTTTATCGGACCCTTCATCGCGGCCTTTTCCATTTCGGTCTTCGTGCTGACTATGCAATTTTTTTGGCTCTACATTGATGACCTGGTGGGAAAGGGGCTTGATTTCCCAACCATCCTCAAGCTGGTTGGGTTGGTGACTTTGTTCTGGATTCCGACTGCACTGCCGCTTTCGTTGTTGTTTTCCTCCATCATGACTTTTGGTAACCTGGGCGAGACTTTCGAGCTGATTGCCATCAAGTCTTCGGGTATCCCGCTGCTGCGATTCATGCGGCCGCTGCTCATTTTTGCCTTACTGGTGACTGGACTCGCATTTCTGTTTACCAACAACATCATTCCGGTAACCCAGAAAAAATTATCGGCACTGAAATATGATATCATTGTTGCAAAACCCGCTTTCGATATCAAGGAAGGTGTTTTTTATGATAAGATCGATGGCTATGTAATCAAGCTGGGAAAGAAAGAAAAAAACGATAGCGTCATACACGATGTAGTAATTTTTGAAAGAGGCGGACCACTGCAGGATTTTATGATCGTAGCCAAAAGCGGTGTGATGCGTCTCACCAAAAATAAAAGAGACCTGGAGTTCATATTGCAGGATGGATATCGTTTTGAAGAAACCGGACCCAGAAATACGCGCAATACACAGTTTATTCAAATGGGGTTCAAAACCTACAAGAAGGTATTTGACCTCAAAAGCTTTCAGATGAGCAGAACCAGTGACAGTGCTTTTTATGATGCGAAAATGCTGAGCATCCGCCAACTGAATATATCCATCGACTCGCTTAATAAGATTGATTCCATTTTTATTAGCCGATCGATTTTAGAATATGGTCCTTACCTGCCCTTCCTGCGCTATGCCGATACGGGTTGGGTAAAGTCGACCCTGCCCAAAACCAGTAATGCCCGCAGTTTCGACGAAACGATTCCTGATACCCTGAAGCAGGCAGTATATAGTAATGCCATGGGTAATATTCGAAACATTCGCTCGGGCACTGTTATGCTGGAATCGGAATTCAAGGAACGTACGGATGCGCTCAACGTTCACAAAATCGAATGGCACCGAAAATTCACGCTCTCGTTCGCCTGTCTTGTACTCTTCATGATCGGTGCGCCATTGGGATCTATCATCAGAAAGGGCGGGTTGGGAATGCCATTGGTTTTTGCCATCATCTTCTTTGTGTTTTTCTACCTGCTGAACAATTTTGGAGAGAAATTCGTGAAGTCGGGCGAGTGGGCGCCGATCAATGGCATGTGGCTATCGACTGCCATTCTGATACCTGTTGGCTTGTTCCTTACCTATAAAGCCATGACTGACTCTCAACTGTTCAACCAGGAATTCTACTACCGACAATTCACCCGCCTCCGTAGCTTTTG
>Ga0315902_10007741_pt1 | contig 14635 bp, 17 predicted proteins | sample LakEriMetagenome_9_FD_203523 | JGI IMG/M metagenome (GOLD analysis project Ga0315902, IMG submission 203523) | Freshwater fungal communities from buoy surface, Lake Erie, Ohio, United States - Buoy 12 MA117 | ecosystem: Environmental > Aquatic > Freshwater > Lake > Lake biofilm | place: USA... | reverse complement strand
ATGGGCGTGTCCGGGGACTCCGCACGGGAGCCTCGAGATGGGAGCACGATCATGTCCTTGGCGACGCCTATCCGCCGCACCACCATTCGCGACCTCCACGAGGCCACCTCCCGCGGGGAGAAGTGGGCGATGATCACCGCCTACGACGCGCTCACCGCACGCATCTTCGACGAGGCCGGCATCCCCTGCCTCCTCGTCGGCGACTCTGCGGCCCAGGTCGTCTACGGCTACGACTCCACCCTCCCGGTCACGGTGGACGATCTCGTGCCGCTCGTCGCGGGCGTCGTCCGCGGATCCACCCGCGCCCTGGTCGTCGCCGACATGCCCTTCGGCTCCTACCAGGCATCCGTCGTCCAGGCGATGGAGTCGGCCATGCGTTTCATGAAGGACGGCGGCGCTCACGCCGTCAAGATCGAGGGCGGCCAGCGCGTGCTGGCCCAGGTCGAGGCACTCGTCGGAGCGGGCATCCCCGTGATCGGTCACCTGGGGCTCACGCCCCAGTCCGTCAACGTCTTCGGCGGCTACCGAGTGCAGGGGCGCGGCGAAGACGGTGAAGCACTCCTGCGCGATGCCAAGGCACTCGAGGCCGCCGGCGCGTGCGCCGTCGTACTCGAGGTGGTCCCCGCCGATCTCGCCGCGCGTGTGTCCGAGGTGCTCACCATCCCCACCATCGGGATCGGTGCCGGTGGCGCCACGGACGCCCAGGTGATCGTCTGGCAGGACATGGCCGGGCTCACCGAGGGTCCGCGCCCGAAGTTCGTCAAGGCGTACGCCGATCTGCGCTCCGCCCTGGGCGGCGCCGCGGCGCAGTGGGCCGATGAGGTCCGCTCGGGCGCGTACCCCGCGCCGGAGCACTCCTACGCGTAGGAGCGAAAGCTCACACGTCGGTGATGCGCACGCCTGCGTGTGCCTTGTAGCGACGGTTCATCGAGATGAGATTGGCCGTGAAGGCCTCCACCTGACCCGCATTGCGCAGCCTGCCGCCGTAGACCCCGCGCATGCCCGGGATGAGCCCGGCAAGGGCCTGGACCGTGTCGGTGGCCTCGCGGTCGTCTCCGAGCACCAGGACGTCGGTGTCGATCCGGTCGACCGACTCGTCGAGGAGTAGCACCGCGGAGATGTGATGGAAGGCGGCGACGACGCGGGCATCCGGGAGCGCGGCTGCGGCCTGCTGAGCGGCAGAGCCCTCGGGCACGGGCAGCGCGTAGGCACCCTGCTTGTCGAAGCCGAGCGGGTTGACGCAGTCGACCACGACCTTGCCGGCGAGCTCACCACTCAAAGACTCGAGGAGAGCGCCGTGTCCGTCCCAGGGCACCGCAACGATCACCACATCACTGGCTGCGGCACAGTCCTCATTGGACATCCCCCGCACCGAGCCGGGGAGGAGCGCCGCGGCCTCGGCCGCTCGGCCCGCGTCGCGCGAGCCCAGGACGACATCGCACCCCGCCATGGCCAACCGACGGGCCAGTCCACGACCCTGCTCGCCGGTGCCGCCCAGGACACCGATGGTGAGGCCGGTGACCTCGGGCAGGGCGTAGGGATCGGGGGCGGGGGGTGGCGTCGTCATCGCAACATCCTGGCAGCGACAGCACCGCTTCGCGAACCCGGGCGCGGTGCGTGGCAGCATCAGCGCCCGTGACTGGCGGTATGCGCGGCCTGCGGATCGACATCACGCCCCTGCGCACCCAGCCGGCCTTCCGGCGACTCTTCATCGGCGGGCTGGTCACCTCACTGGGCTCGATGGTGACCTACGTCGCGATTCCCTTCCAGGTGGCCGAACTGACGGACTCCTTCCTCGCGGTGGGACTCATCGGTCTCGCCGAGCTGCTCCCTCTCATCTTCTTCGGCCTCTACGGCGGATCCCTGGCCGACCGCATGAACCGCCGCACTCTGGTGGTGGTCGGCGAGGTGGCTGCGGGCGTGCTGGTCCTGGTCCTCGCCGTCAATGCCCTGCTGCCGTCACCGCAACTCTGGCTGATCTACGTCGTCGCCATGATCTTCGCCGCCGTCGACGGGCTGCAAAGACCGTCCCTTGACGCCATGCTGCCCAGGCTCGTGCCCCAGGAGCAACTCTCTGCAGCAAGTGCCCTCAACTCCCTGCGCATGAACTCTGCTGCCCTGGCGGGGCCTGCTGTCGGAGGCCTCATCATCAGCGTGTGGGGTGTCGCGGCCGCGTACGCCTTCGACGCCCTTAGCTTCGTCTTGGCCATCGCTGTCTTCCTTCGACTTCCGTCGGTGCGCGCACGCGCGCAGAGTGTCGAGTCGAGCGCACGGCATGTGCTGTCCGGGATGCGATACGCCTGGAGCCGCAAGGACATCCTCGGCAGCTACACCATCGACCTGGCCGCCATGACGTTTGCATTCCCCTTCGCGCTCTTTCCCTTCATCGCGCAGCAGTACGACGCTCCCTGGGCGCTGGGGCTTCTCTACTCTGCTGGCTTCGCCGGTGGGCTCGTCTTCGGACTCACGAGCGGCTGGGCAATCCGGATTCGCCACTACGGCCGGGCCATCGCTTTGGCCGCCGCGTCCTGGGGTGCCGCCATCGCCCTAACGGGTATCGCACCTGGCATCTGGTGGGTTCTCGGCCTCTTGGCCGTGGCGGGCTACTTCGACATGCTCAGCGGACATTTCCGCAGCCTCATGTGGAACCAATCCATCCCTGACGATGTACGTGGTCGCATGGCCGGTATCGAGATGCTCAGCTACTCGGTCGGACCCATGCTCGGGCAGGTGCGCAGCACTGCGGCCGCCCAGGCCTTCGGTCTGCGCACCTCCCTCGCTTCAGGAGGGATTCTGTGCATCATTGCGATTGGTGTGACGTGTGTGACACTTCCGGCCCTGTGGAAATTTGATGCGAGAACCAATCCACATGTCGCTGCACGGCGTCGGGAAGCCGACGAAATCACGCGCGCACAGCAGGATTCAGACACCGACTAGCACGACAACGGATCCGATGACGTGCGCGACACACCGAGGCGCGAAATTGCGGCGATGTCGCGAATTGACCGCCGAATCTGCAACAGTGGTCTCCGTAAAGCCCTGCCAAGGGGCAGGGAACGACCAACTGGAGGCACCGTGGCGGTCGCGAAGAAGACCACCGCGCGCAAGCGGACGGCCAAGAAGGCCCCCGCCAAGCGCGCTGCAGCGAAGAAGGCACCCGCGCGCAAGCGCACTGCCAAGAAGGCTGCGCCGAAGAAGGCCGCAGCGAAGAAGGCACCCGCGCGCAAGCGCGTTGCCAAGAAGGCTGCACCGAAGAAGGCTGCGAAGAAGGCAGCACCGAAGAAGGCTGCAAAGAAGGCACCTGCGCGCAAGCGCACTGCCAAGAAGGCCGCGCCGAAGAAGGCCGCAGCCAAGAAGGCAGCGAAGAAGGCACCTGCGCGCAAGCGCACTGCCAAGAAGGCCGCGCCGAAGAAGGCCGCCCGCAAGGCACCTGCGCGCAAGCGCACTGCCAAGAAGGCTGCACCGAAGCGCGCCGCAGCCAAGAAGACCGCTCGCAAGGCACCCGCGCGCAAGCGCACCGCCAAGCGGGCTCCTGCGCGCAAGCGCTAAACCTGCTCAGCACGAAGGCCCGCACCGAAAGGTGCGGGCCTTCGTGCATTCCTGGCTCAGAGTGCCGGACTAAATCGGTGTGCCGGACTGAATCAGCGTGCCGCGGGAAGTGCCGTCTCAGTCGTCCTCAGCGTCCCAGGCCTCGGTTCGAGCATGCGCCCGCTCGAGCGCCGACTCCGCCTCCGCGCGCGTGAGGTAGGGGCCCATGCGCTCCGCGTTGGGGTCTCCCTGTCCCTGCTCCACCTTCTGGGTGCGCAGGTTGTACCACCACAGGTCCTCGCCATCGAGTCCCAGATCCACGTCGACTCCCTCCCTCGCGCCTCGCCTGACGCGGGCGACTCCACCCTAGCGGCGCGGGCGCCCTCGCCGCCGCACACCTAGACTCCCTCGCATGACCGTCACGCGGGACCCGCTCGTGCCCGGGATCCAGTCGCCCCGCCGCAGTGTCCCGGCCGAGATTGCCCGGCCGGAGTACGTCGACCGGCCAGCCCCGGAGAGATTCGTGGGCTCGGAGATCAAGGACGCCGAGACCGTCGAGCGCATGAGGGTGGCGGGCCGGATCGCCGGACAGGCCCTGGCCGAGGTGGGTCGGGCGGTCGCCCCCGGGGTGACCACGGACGATCTCGACCGGATCGGGCATGAATTCCTCCTCGACCACGGCGCCTACCCCTCCACTCTGGGCTACCGCGGATTCCCCAAGTCCCTGTGCACCTCGCTCAATGAGGTCATCTGCCACGGGATCCCCGACTCGACCGTCCTGGTCGAAGGCGACATCTGCAATGTCGACATCACGGCCTTCATCGGCGGGGTGCACGGCGACACCAACGCCACCTTCCTCGTCGGTGAGGTGAGCGAGGAAGCGCGCCTTCTCGTCGAGCGCACCCACGAGGCGACCATGCGGGCCATCAAGGCCGTCGCGCCCGGACGCCCCATCAACGTCATCGGCCGGGTGATCGAGAGCTACGCCAAGCGCTTCGGGTACGGCGTCGTCCGCGACTTCACCGGCCACGGCATCGGGACGGCGTTCCACAGCGGCCTGGTCATCCCCCACTACGACGACGCGCGCTACGACACGATCATGGAGCCGGGGATGACCTTCACGATCGAACCCATGATCACGCTGGGGACCTACGACTACGAGATCTGGGAGGACGGCTGGACCGTGGTGACGCGCGACCTTCGGCTCACCGCGCAGTTCGAGCACACCATCCTCGTCACCGACACCGGCAGCGACATCCTTACCCTCCCCTGAGCGACGCGAGAGACCATGACCACCTTGCCCACGACCACGTTTCCCAAGACTGCCTTTCCCACGACATGGCCCCACGATGTGCTCACCCTCGGCATCGACATCGGCGGCACCGGGCTCAAGGCGGCGGTAGTCGACTCCCAAGGCGTGATGGTGAGCGACCGCGTGAAGATCCCCACGCCGTACCCCTGCCCACCGCCACTGCTCGTCCAATCCCTCAAGGACCTCACCGCGCCCCTGAGCGGCTACCTCCGGGTGTCGGTGGGTTTCCCCGGCCTGGTGCGTCACGGCATCGTCTTGGAGGTGCCCGCCTTCTCTCGCCGGGAGTACGGCGGGCCCGCCGACCCCGAGCTCGTCCAGCAGTGGAGCGGCTTCCACCTCGCCGACGCCCTGGCCCACGCTTTTAACCTGCCCACTGTCGTGGTCAACGACGCGGACATGCAAGGTGCCGCTGTCGTGGAGGGGCACGGGGTCGAATTCGTCATGACCCTCGGCACGGGCGTGGGCACAGCGCTCTTCAACGACGGCATCCTGCTTCCCCACTTCGATCTCTCCCATGGGCCTTTCCGCAAGGGCATGACCTTCGATATCGCACTGGGCGAGGCTCGCCGTCATGAGATCGGCACGAAGCGCTGGCGGCCCCAGGTGAGCAGGGCCATCGAGTGCTTCCACGACATGCTCTTCTTCGACAGGATCTACGTCGGAGGGGGCAACGCCCAGCGCCTGGACCCGGCTGACGTGGGACCCAAGGGCGTGATCGTGCCCAATACGGCGGGGATCCTGGGCGGCGTGCGAATCTGGCAGATGACGGGTCCGTGATGAGGACTCCTCAGCAGGCAGAGGCGGGTGAGGCATGACGCGCTGGCTCAGCGACGATGAGCAGGCCGCGTGGCGGGCATGGATTGCCGCGTCCCTGCTGCTTCCTGATCGGCTCAGCCGCGACCTCCAGGACGAGGCCGGCATTTCGCTTGCCGACTACGAGATCCTCGTCTATCTCTCCGAATCCCCCGATCGTCGTCTCAGGATGAGCGAACTCGCCGATCGCAACCTGTCTTCGCGCAGTCGGCTCTCCCACCAGGTGGACCGCCTCACCGACGCTGGATTCGTGGACCGTGAGCCCTGCTCGGAAGATCGACGCGGCTACTTCGCAGTGCTCACGCCACAGGGCTGGGATTTCCTCGTGGCCAGTGCCCCGAAGCACGTCGCGAGCGTCCGCGAGCACCTTGTCGACGTGCTGACCCCTGATGAGTTCGCAGAGTTGGGTCGCCTCTGCGCCAAGGTGACCGAGCGCCTGCGCCCCGCCGAGGGGGCCTGCGATGGCCCCGCCTGATGCGGCTGCCATCCGGGACCACCTCGCCGCCTTCCCGCCCCCGCAGCGCCGAGCCCTGGAGGCAATTCGCGCGTCACTGCGCAAGCTCCTGCCCGGAGCCGATGAGGTCGTCGCGTGGGGCATGCCTAGCTACCGCATCGACGGGGAACTCGTACTGAGCTTCAGTGGCTTCGCGGCGCACAACAGCCTCTTTCCCGGCGCCGGTGTCGTCACGGCGATGCGCACAGCCCTGCCCAACTACGACACGACCAAGGGCACGATCCACCTCCCCCGTGACACCAGTCCTCCCCTTGCCGCCCTGCGGACCGTCGTGCGGGCACGCATTGACGAGATCAACGACGCCTACCCGAAGTCCTCGGGCGTGACGAAGGCCTTCTATGACAACGGCTTCCTCAAGCACCGGGGTCGAATCAAGAACGGCGAGATGCACGGTGCCTGGGAGTTCTACCGGCGCGATGGGTCGCGCCTGCGCTCAGGGCGCTTTGTCCAGGGCGAGCAGGTGGGGCCCTGGACGACGTATGACAAGAGCGGCAACCCCCACCGGGTGACCGATTTCGGGTAGTCCCCTGTTGAGTCCCCTATTGCCGGGACCGCCTCACGGCGTCCGTCCGGCGAGCCTCCCCCGCGCATGAATTCCGGGAAAAGGGGGATGAATTCGCGGGGCGGGGGTGCGCCCGAGCACGCGGCCCGACACACTGGGCCCGTGATCGCCATCAGCGTGCTGAGCCTCAAGGGCGGGGTCGGCAAGACATCCGTGGCTCTCGGGCTCGCGGGGGCCGCGGCCAAGCGCGGACTCAAGGTCCTCGTCATCGACCTCGACCCGCAGGGCAATGCCACCTCGATCCTCCAGGCCCGCCATGGTCGCGCCAACGCCGCATCCGTCCTCGCTCACCCCACCGCCGAGACTCTCCAGGGAGCGGTGACCAAGACAGCGTGGTCCTTCAAGGAGGGTCGCGTGGATGTCGTCGGCAGCGACGCGGAGCTCATCCACTTCGACGCCTGGACCGGCAAGCGCGGCTTCGCACCCAAGTTGGCCCGCGCGATGAAGCGGCTCGAGGGCTACGACGTCGCCGTCATCGACTGCCCACCGTCGCTGGGAGCCTTGACCCGCGAAGCCCTGGCCGCTTCGCGACTGGCCGTCGTCGTGACGACACCCTCCTACTTCGGAGCCCAGGGCGCTGAGCGGGCCATCGACGAGATCAACGAAATCCGCACGACCGTCAACCCCGATCTGCGCTTTGCCGGCATCATCGTCAATCGCATGCGCGAGAAGACCGATGAGCATCGCTACCGCAAGCGCGAACTCATCGCCATCCACGGCCCGGGAGCGGTGCTCAAGCCGTCGGTGCCCGAGCGTGTCGCCCTGCAGCAGGCCGAGAGCACCGGCGAGCCGATCTCATCGGTGAAGTCCGCCGGGGCCCGCGACGTGGCGAAGGTCTTCGACAAGCAGATGGCGCGCCTTCTCAAGATGGCCCGCGACGCCGACGCTGCTGAGTCCGACTAGCCAAACGCGACAGGGCGGCGGACGAGTCGACCTGTAAGCCGGGTTCTGTCCTCGCGTGAGCGAGGGGTGATCATCCATCTGGGACCACCGTTGCCGATGGCCTCGTGCGACCTACCAGCAGGATTGATGAGCGGGCCGCTCTCCTGCCTGGATCTTGCGATCCACTTGATCTAGCTCCGGGTGGGGTTTGCCAAGCCACCGCAGTCACCTGCGGTGCTGGTGGTCTCTTACACCGCCGTTTCACCCTTACCGGCGTTGCCGCCGGCGGTCTCATCTCTGTGGCACTTTCCCGCGGGTCACCCCGGGTGGGCGTTACCCACCACCCTGCCCTGTGGAGCCCGGACTTTCCTCGACGCTGATGGAATCAACGCCGCGATCACCCGGTCGGCTCGTCCGCCGCACCTGCAGGATACCGCCGCAGATTCGCGCGCGGACCGCCTCGGGGGTCTAGGGTGCGGCAGGTGGCCGGCTCGCACGCAACGATCCGAAAGGCACTCACCATTGCCGCCACCGTGGTCGCTGTGGCCATCCCGCCCATCTTGGCGGTGGCACTTGGCCAGTCAAGACTTGCCGGCAGCCTCGTGCTTCCCGTGATGGCGACGCTCTTGCCCGCCCTGCTCGCGGGCCCCCGCACCGCCTTGTTCGCCACAGGCATCGTCACCGCGGGGAGCGCAGGCGCGGCACTGACGTCCGGCGACCCGATCCTGGCTGGCGCGGTCATGGGGCTCACGTCGCTCGTAGCCGCCCTCGGGTGCCGCTGGGGACAGTCCAAGATCCTTGTTCTCGTCCCTATGACAGTGGGCTTCCTTGTCTGCGTGACTCCTTCGGTGAGCAGCGACCGCGGGACCAACGCCCTCGTCATAGGCGGCGCGACCCTCGCTGCTGCCCTCTGGGGCACCGCCGTGGGCACGTTCCTGCACCGCGACGCACCCCATGGGGCGCCCAAGGTCGAGAGCTGGCAGCGCACGTGGGCCTACGCCATCGTGCTGGCGATCCTCACGGGCATTGCCGCAGGTGTGTCCGTCGCGATCGACTGGGCACATGCGGGTGGGTGGTTCATTCTCACGGTGGTCCTCGTCTTCCAGCCGTATCTCCAGGACTCGTTCCAGCGCACCTGGCAGAGGGCCGGCGGCACCATTCTTGGCGTCATCGCTGCCTATGCGATCCACGTCGTCCTGCCATGGCCATCGGTCGAAGTGGTCATCGGTGCGGTCCTCATGGTCGCCAGCATCATGGTGATCTCGGAGCAGAAGTACCCCTACTGGTTCTTCACCACGCTCCTCACCCCGGCCATCGTGCTCCTGTCGGGGAGTTCGGCCAACTTCTCCGAGGTCGCTGCGGCACGCCTGCTCGCTACGTTCGCAGGTGCCGCTCTTGCCTTCACCGCGGCAGCACTCCTCGCGCCCCTGTACAGCGCAGGCGCCAAGAAACGTGGCCTCACGCGCTACTAGGCGCACCGCTAGCGTGGACCCATGCTCATCCTGCTCCCGCCCAGCGAGGGCAAGTCAGGGCCGTCGCAGGGCCCTCGGCTCGCGCTGGCGAGCCTGTCCTTCCCCGAGCTGACGGACACGCGCAAGGAGATCGCCGACGCTCTCGTGCGCCTGTGCACGGGCTCGGCGACCAAGGCCCGCACGACGCTGGGAATCTCCGCGCGACAAGATGACGAATTGGAGCGCAACCGCTGCCTCCTCTCCGCACCCACCGCTCCCGCGGGCCAGATCTACACGGGCGTGCTCTACGAAGCCCTCGACCTGGCCACCCTCGACGCCCGCGCGCGGCGCCGAGCCGCGAGTGATGTGGCAATCGCCTCAGCGCTCTTCGGCCTCGTGCGCGTCACCGACCGCATCCCTGCCTACCGGCTCTCCGGCGACACGACCCTCCCGGGTATCGGAAAACTCGCGAGTGCCTGGCGCGAGCCGGTCGCGGAGGCGATCCGTGCGGCAGCCGGGCGAGGAGTCGTCCTCGACCTGCGTTCGTCGGCGTACGTCGCCCTGGGTCCTGTGCCCGCCGACCTCGCCCAGCGCACCGCGATCGCCCGCGTCCTGCAGGAGAAGGGCGGCAAGCGCAGCATCGTGAGCCACCACAACAAGGCGACCAAGGGGCGCCTCGTGCGGGGGCTGCTCACCGAGCCGAAGCCCCGGACTGTCGTTGATCTCGCGGGTGCCCTGGGCGACGCGGGCTATCGCGTGGAGCTTGAGCCTCCCCGAGCCGAGGACAAGCCGTGGACGCTCGATGTCATCGTCAAGGAGCTGTGAGCTAGACGCCGAAACCCGTGTCGACGTCGCGCAGGTGCGCGGACTCCGCGAAGCCGAAGAGCGAGGAGTTGCCGTCGGCAAACCACGCGATGGTGGTGAGGGAGCAGGGTGCGAGTTCCATGCGGTAGAGGCTCGACAAGGGCGCATCGACGCAGATCCCTGTCATGAGCTTGATCGGCGTGACATGGGAGATCACCGCCACGCGCTGACCACCGTGGCGCGTGAGCAGGTCGCGACGTGCACGATCGACGCGGTCTCGACACTCGGCGAAGGACTCCCCGCCCGGAGGCGCCACATCGGTCGAGGCGAGCCAGGCGGCCAACTCCACGGGCCAGCGCTCGCTCACCTCGGCGAAGGTGTAGCCATCCCATTCACCGAAGGAGCACTCGGCTATCCCGGGCTCGATGTCGATGGGCGCACCGGTCGCCTGGGCGACCCGCTCCGCTGTCTGCAGCGTGCGCAGCAGGGGTGACGCGACGATGGCGTCGACGCCGCCGCGCGCCGCGATCTCGCGGGCAAGCGCCTCAGCCTGCTGCTCCCCCAGCGGGGCGAGGGCCGGATCCGCCCCGCCCGACCCGGAGAAGCGCTTCTCCAGGCTGTACGCCGTCGCCCCGTGCCGACCGAGCAGGGTCATCGTGGGAGTCCCGAGGTCCGTGGCCCAGCCGACCATCTTGTGGGGGCGGGCCGCGGCTCGGACTTCCTCTGCGCGCTCCTCGAGCGCATCACCCACGACGTCCTCGGCGTCGGGGAGGCCCGAGCCCACTCGGCGGTCGATGCGCACCTTTTCGCCGCGCGACTGCGCATCGAGCGCCTCGTTGACCAGACGATCGGCGGCGGTGTTCTGCGCGCGAGGGACCCAGGTGTAGTCAATGTCGGTGCGCAGTCGTCTCACAGCAAGGGCGAGCTCGCGCAGGGCAGCGTTCTTGATTGCCCAGCGGCCACTCATCTGCTCCACGATGAGCTTGGAGTCCAGGCGGGCCTCGATGCGCGCATCCGGATCAACCTCCAGCGCATGCTCGATCCCTGCGAGGACTCCGCGGTACTCCGCCACATTGTTGGTGGCCTCGCCGATCGTCTCGGCGACCTCGACGAGGACGCGACCGGTCTCGCCGTCGCGCACGATGGCGCCATAGGCGGCGGGGCCCGGATTGCCGCGCGACCCGCCGTCAGCCTCGACGACGAGCAGGCGTGTCACAGGCCGGATTCCGGGGTGCGGACGAGGATCCGACGGCACTCCTCGCAACGAATCACCTCGGTGGGAGGTGCCTCGCGGATGCGACCGAGGTCGACGGGAGTGAGCTCGATCCGGCAGCCCTCGCAACGACCGCGGTAGAGCGCTGCCGCACCGATGCCGCCGTTGTCGGCGCGCAGCTTGTCGTAGAGCGCGAGGAAATCTGCGGGGATGCCCTCCGCTGCTGCCGCCCGCGCCGCGAGTGCGATCTGCTCCTCATCGGCGAGATCGGCAAGGGCAGCGTCGAGGGCGTCCCGTGCACCCGCGAGATCGGCGGCGACCGTATCTCGCTGAGCGAGGAGACCGGCATGGAACTTCTGGGCCGATTCGAGTCGCTCCATCACCTCGAGTTCGACGTCCTCGAGCTCAGCCTGGCGACGCGCAAGGGACTCGAGTTCATGCTGCAGATTGGACAGCTGCTTGGCGTCGTTGATGGTGTCCAGCAGTGCCCGATCCTTGTCCGACCGCAGTCTCACGAGGTCGACGTCAGCGTCCGCCTTGCGCTGCTCGGCCTCCAGGTCGCTCACCTCGACGGCAGCACGGGTGATGTCGTCGTCCAGAGCCTTGGCAGCAGCATCGAGCTCCGCGACGCGCACGGCCTCGGGCAGCGAGGCGCGGCGATGCCGAGCACGATCGACCTCGAGATCATGGCGTTGCACTTCGAGCAGGGTCAGCTGGTTCTGCGGATCGGCGTTCAGAGCCCACCTCTTAGCGTCATCGCCCACGGATCGGTGGGGCGTGCGGACACGATGCTCTCCACCGTAGTCCCCTCGACCGCGAGGTCCTCGCCGAGGAGAAGGGCCGCCTGTGCGAGCCAGGGCCATTCGCTCGCCCAATGCGCCACATCGACGATGGCGCAGCCGCCCTCCTCCAGGTGCTCGAGGGCGCGGTGATGCTTGAGATCGGCCGTCACCAGGACATCGGCGCCATGTGCGGTGGCGGCGGCGAGGAGTGAATCGCCGGACCCCCCGCAGACCGCGACGCGCTGGACCCATCGATCAGGGTCGCCAGCGACGCGCACTCCGTGGTGGGTCGCCGGCAGTACGGCAGCGACACGGGCCGCGAAGTCGGCAAGTGTCACGGGCGCGTTGAGATCCCCCACTCGGCCCAGGCCTGCGTCGACGGCAAGCGTGGTCGTGACGCCCAGGACTGCCGCGAGCGCATCCGAGACACCGGGATCGGCGACGTCGGCGTTTGTGTGGGCGCAGTAGAGCGCGATGCCGGCGCTAATGAGGCGGTGCACGACACGGCCCTTGGCCGTGGTCGCCGAGACCGAGTGCACTCCCGAGAGGAAGAGCGGATGGTGCGTGACGATGAGATCCACCTCATCGGCGATCGCCTCGTCGATCACAGCCTCGACAGGATCCACCGCCCACAGGATGCGTCGCACGGGAGCGTCAGGCTCACCGCACACGAGACCGACCGCATCCCAGGGCTCAGCGGTGGACGGTGGGTAGCGCCGCTCGAGCGCAGCAACCACCTGGGCGAGAGAAGAGGCCGAGGTCACGCCCGGAGGCTATCGCCGCTAGCCTCGTCCGCCGGGCCTGTAGCTCAGTTGGTAGAGCACTTCCCTTACAAGGAAGGGGTCGTCGGTTCGAGGCCGGCCGGGCCCACCACGTCCGCCCATGCCCGGGGCCAGTCACTCGCCCTGCGCAGACCCCCGGGGACCTGGAGAGCAAATCGGACGTATTATGACACTCAGCAAGGCCCCAGCCCTCCCCCCGAGGCTTGGGGCCTTGCCCTTTTGCCGGGCTTCGGGGACGCGGGCTACGTGACGCGGAGGATGCGGCCGGCAGGGTCTCGGGCCCCCGCCGACCGCCTCCGAGACCAGTGCACACCCCATCTCGGGAGTCCGCATCTTGGGAGTCACCCGTCAGTGGGATGGACTACCGATCAACCAGGGAATCCAGGGCTCGCGAGTACTCATGCGGGTCTCGCGCGCGGTCCGGCGACGATTCCCAGCGCGCCGCGACACGGCCCTGGCTATCGACAAGGACGCTGACGCGCCGCGCGGTCCCATGACGCTCGTCCAGTGCGGCGTAGGCATGCGCGACCTCGCCATGGGGCCAAAAGTCGCTGAGCAGCGGGAAGCCCAGTGCCTCAGCATCTTCGAGGGCGCGCAGGACAAACATCGAGTCACACGAGATCGCGAGCACCCGCGATCGCGTCGCGATGTCGCGTAGGGCCCTGAGTTCGTCGTGGCACACCGGGGTGAAGGCGGCGGGGAAGAACACGACGAGCACCGGACCCACCTGAGCCGACAGGGATGTCGGATGACCGTGCTGGTCGGGCAGCGTGAAATCAGGCGCTGTGTCGCCGATCTCCGTGACCATGGCGGGCCTCGCTCCCTGGGCTGCCTCGCGGCAGGATGTCAGCGTGACGCTACCCCCCGAGGCCCTCGCCCCCGAGGCCGGCGAGCGCGGCCGGGTGACCCACGACCTCACCCGCACACTCGACGCGACCGTAGGCGCCTGGGACGAACTGCTCGCCGCCGTTGCCGATGTGGATCCTGGGGCTCCGAGCCGCAAGGCCGGGCGCACGGCCGCCCGCACACTCGTGGTCCTCGGCTCCTGGCCGGAAGGACGACCCCTCCCTGCCATTCGCCGTGATGCGCTCGCGGGCGTGACCATCGCTGAGCCGCTGGACGCCATCGAGGGTCGCGTGATTGCGGAGCACTCAGGAGACACGCGTGAGGCACTTCTGGCATCCCTACGCCGGGCACGCGATGACGTGGCCGAGTGGGCAGCCTCACCCGATGTCGCGCGCGAGGCGCTGCTTCCTGTCGCCGGTCCCATCGGGATCGTGCCCTTCGGGACGCTGGTGGCAGCGACCGCCTACCAGTGCGCGGTCGCCGTTCGCGATCTCGAGCCCGCAGGTGTTCGCTCGACCCCGGCGCTCCTCGCCCGAGGTCTCGCAGCCCTCATCGACACCGTCGGAGCGGTGGCGTCGCAGCAGCAGGCCGCGATTGCTCTCACTGCGATCACGCCCGAGATCAGCGTGGGCACGGGAGCGAGTGAGGGCGACTGGCGCACCATCCCGGTGACCTCACCCCAGGGCCCCGCGATCATCTGCGATGCGGGGCTGCTGCTCGACATCGCCGCGGGGCGGGCCTCGGCACCCGCGGCCTACGCGCGAGGTGAGTTCCGCGCCCAGGACCTGCCCGGTCTTTTCGCTGTCGTGCAGGTGCTCGCGGGATCCCCCGGGCTACCCGGTACCGATGGGCTGCGCGCGGCGTTGCAGGCGTACGGGTCATCCGCGGCAGCGGCGCGTGCGGTGGGAGATGCAATGGGGTCTGCCTGGCGAAAGCTGCGAGGCAGCTGAGCCCATCAGCATGGCGAAAGCTGCGAGGCAGCTGAGCCCATCAGCATGGCGAAAGCTGCGAGGCAGCTGAGCCCATCAGCATGGCGAAAGCTGCGAGGCAGCTGAGCCGAGCGAAAGGGCGCTAGCGACGACCGGCGCGCGGGGCCACCAAACGCGTGCCCTGCCAGTCACGTCCTGCGCTCACCGTGGACGTCTG
>Ga0315902_10007738_pt1 | contig 14636 bp, 14 predicted proteins | sample LakEriMetagenome_9_FD_203523 | JGI IMG/M metagenome (GOLD analysis project Ga0315902, IMG submission 203523) | Freshwater fungal communities from buoy surface, Lake Erie, Ohio, United States - Buoy 12 MA117 | ecosystem: Environmental > Aquatic > Freshwater > Lake > Lake biofilm | place: USA... | reverse complement strand
GTTTCAATCAACGTCTGGCCCGCGCGTTCCACGCGTCGAATTACAGGTGACGGTTGGAGTCCCAACCCCACGATGGCCGCCATAAACACAAGCATGACCACTCGCTCGAGCCCCGTGAGATCCGGCAGCGCACGGCCGGACTCCTGCACCGGCTCGAACAGGATGCGCTGCGTCGCACGCAGTCCGTACGCCGCCGCGAAGATCACGCCGCTCGTGGCAATAATTGTCAGGACCGGCTGATCACCGTATGCACCGATCAGGACCAGGAATTCACCGACAAACCCGATCGTGCCCGGAAGCGCCACGGTGGCAAGCATCGCCACGACCAGCGACACGCTGAACCACGGCATGACGCCGGCAAGCCCACCGAATGCCTCCAGGTCGCGGGAGCCAATTCGATCTTCAAGCATACCGGCAAGCAGGAACAGCGCCGTGGTTGCCACGCCACTGCTCACCATGCTGAGGGTCGCGCCCTGCACACTCTGCGGGGTCAATACGAAGCACCCCAATACGATGAAGCCCACGTGGCTGATGGAACTGTACGCAATGATGCGCTTCAGATCCGTTTGCCCTATCGCCACGATGGCCCCGTACACGATGCTGATGGTGGCCAGAATCAGAATGACTGAGCGAACGGAAGGATCCGTGGCCGCCGAGGGGAACAGCGGAATCGCGAATCGCAATAGTGCATAGGCGCCAACCTTGATGCCAAGGGTCACCGCCGCTACCGTCGGCGCGGCCCCTTGGGCCCCCGGTAACCATGTGTGGAACGGCACAAGCGCCGACTTCACCCCGAAGGCGGCGAAAAACGCACCGAACATCCACAGCTGTGCGGTCGGCGAGAGTGACAAGCGCGCGAGATCATCCAGGTGGAGGGACGTCCCGCCCTGAAGGCTCCATAGCGCAATGATGGCCACCAACATCAACAGGGAGCCCACCAGCGTGAACAACACATAGCGGACGCTGGCCTTCGACTCTCCATCCGTGCTCCACACCCCGACCAGCAAATAGGTCGGAATGAGCATCAGCTCCCACGCGAGATAGAAGAGCAGCAGATCCAGCGCCAGAAACACGCCGATGAGGCCGCTCGTGAGCATCAGCACCAGGGCGCCGAACGTCGGCGTCCGCACGCGGACATTTTTCCACGATCCCAACAGCGCGAGCGGAATGATGACCGCCGTCATGACCACCAAGGGTAACGACAGGCCATCCACTCCGAGACTGATGCGGGCGCCAAGATCCGGAAGCCACGGGAGATCAACGCGTGCCTGCCATCCACTTCCGGTCGTATCCACTCCGAACCAGAGGATGATCGCGAGCACTGCTTCAACCGCCAGTACTGCCACCGTAAGCACCCGCGCATCGATTCCGCCCTGCTCGGGATCACGTCCCAGAAGGCGCACACCGAGCGCACCCAGCAACGGCCAGAACACCAGCGCGGGAAGTATCCACGTTTCGATCGCCGAACTCATCAACGGATTCGCCATCGTCAGCTCACCAATAGGGCTGCCATGAGGGCAAGCGCCCCTCCCGCAACCAACCAGGCGTACTTGCCGACATCGCCATCCTGCACGCGCGTCCCGATCAGACTTGCCGTTCGCATCAGCATGGCACCACCGTAGGAAAACAGCCCGTCAATCCCGCGCTCAACCACCCGCCCGAGTACCGTGGCGGCGACAACCCGCATCGGTCGCACGACGAGGGCATCCACGACGGCGTCGACGCCGTACGCACGCGCGAGGAGGCTCGAGTCAACTGGGGAGTCCGCCTTGCTGGCAATTGGCTTGCGATACATCACAATCGCCAAGATCATGCCGAGCAATGCGACGGCGATCGCTACCGATACCAGAAGGATCTCCGTTGCATGATCCAAATGCGCGCTGGTCCCCGCGAGCCGTGCGGCGCTCGTCCCGGTCACTGGGGCCAACCATGATTCCAGTAGCCCGGTTGGGCCCCATGGCATGAGCGCCGGCAGATTGAGCCATCCTCCAGCAACCGTCAGGATGCCAAGCAGCAGCACGGGCACCGTCATGATCCATGGCGCCTCGTGCAGGGCATCCTGCTCCGCCTCACCGGTCCGATTCAATCCGTAGAACGTGAGCATCAGCATGCGCGTCATGTAGATCGCGGTCAGCAACGCCGTCAGCACGCCGATGCCGTACGCCACGTACAAGAGGGTCGATCCCGGAATGCCAAGCAGAGTGGCCGTCGCCAACGGTGAGCCGTGCGCACGCGCAAAGACAGACGCCAGGATCTCATCCTTCGAAAAGAACCCCGCCAGCGGCGGCACGCCGGCGATCGCCAGCGTCGCCAGCGTCATCGCGCCCGCAGTGGCCGGCATGTACCGGCGCAAACCGCCCATGTTACGCAGGTCCTGTGGGTCCGCGTGACGGTGGGTCGTGTGATAGGCATGATGCATTGCGTGAATCACGGAGCCAGCGCCAAGGAACAACAGCGCCTTGAAGAAGGCATGCGTCACCAGATGAAACACGCCCGCCGTGTAGGCGCCGGCCCCAACCCCCACGAACATGTAGCCGAGTTGGGACACGGTTGAATAGGCCAGCACCTTCTTGATGTCCCACTGGCGCAACGCGATGGTGGCCGCGAAGAGCGCCGTTGCGGCGCCGACGAGCACGATGACCAGCGAAGCCTCTGGCGCACCACTGAAAATCGGGGCGGCACGTGCCACCAGATACACGCCAGCCGTCACCATTGTGGCGGCATGAATCAAGGCCGAGACGGGGGTCGGACCCGCCATGGCATCGGGGAGCCAGATGTAGAGAGGGAGCTGCGCACTCTTGCCGGCACACCCCACGAACAACAGCACGGCAATGGTCAATACGACGGACGTTCCCGCCTGCGCACCAAGCACGGCATGCGCCCCGGCGAAATCGAGGCGCTGCGTGGTCTGCCAGATCAGGAACATCGCGATCAGGAATCCGAAATCCCCGATCCGATTCACGATGAACGCCTTGCGTCCCGCATCGGCGTTGGCCCGCTCCCGATACCAGAACCCGATCAGCAGGTACGACGCCAACCCGACCCCTTCCCATCCAACAAACATCACGGGATAGCTGGCGCCGAGAACCAGCACGAGCATGAAGGCGACGAACAGATTGAGATACGCGAAATACCGCGCGTATCCGGCATCCTCGCGCATGTAGCCGATCGAGAAGAGATGGATCAGCGAACCGATCCCGGTGATCACCAGCGTCATCAGCATCGAGAGCTGATCAAGCTGCAGGCTCCAGTCGATGGACAGTGCCCCCACGGGCATCCACGAACCGAGTGTGACGACCACGGGCGCGCCGAACCCGACGCGCATGCGGGCAAACAGGGCAGCGGCGAGGCCGAAGGCTGCCAACATGACGGCCGGTCCGACAACGGTCACCACAGGGTGTCGGGCGGTACTCCGCACGCCGGACGCATCGAGTCGCGCTCCGAACAGCGCGATACTGCCGTTGATCAGGAAGCCGGCGATCGGCAGTAGCAACAGCAGGGGGAGCAGAGCGGCGATCATCCGCGAAGCGTCCGAAGGTTCGAGAGATCGACCGTCCCGAAATGCCGGAACACCGAAATGATGATAGCCAACCCCACCGCGGCCTCCGCTGCAGCAACGGTCATCACCATGATGACAAAGACCTGGCCCGTAACGCCGTGCACCTTGGAAAATGCGACCAGGCTCAGGTTCACCGCATTCAGCATCAGTTCCGCACACATGAACAGGATGATCGCGTTCCGTCGCGTCAGGACACCGACGACACCGATCACGAACAGGATGGCGGACACGATCAGGGCTTCAGTGATCATGCGGCAGCGCGCCTCTTCGCGAGGAGAACAGCCCCGACAACCGCGACGAGCAGGAGGACGCTCGTGAGTTCGAAGGCCACGAGGTGCTCGGTGAACAGGCTCCCAGCCACCGGGGCCACGGCGTTGTCGCCGGTATTCGCCGGCGCGAGACGCGGCCACCGGGTCCGCTGGGCAACGAGGAGATTGGCCAATAACGCCAGCCCCACGAGGCCCGCGCCGAGACGCGGCACCAGCGCGCGCAAGTCGCCGACTTCTCCCCGACCGAGGTTGAGCAGCATCACGACGAAGACGAAGACCACCATGATGGCACCAGCGTACACCAACACCTGCACGGCCCCAACGAAGGCGGCGTCCAGCATCACGTAGAGCCCGGCCAACGCGAACATCACGTTCACCAACCAGAGCGCAGCGGGCACCGGATTGCGGCGTGTGACGAACAGGATCGCCGAAACGATGGCCAGCAAGGCGAAGAGGTAGAACTGGAATTCGACGAAACGGTTCATTCGCCCTTCGGGTCGGCGGGATCCCACATCTCGCACACCGGATGCGTCTGGGCCGTCAATCGCTCGAGATCGTAGATGAAGGAAGCACGATCATACTCCGCGTTCTCATAGTGGCGGCCCACATGGATGGCCTCCTCCGGGCATACCTCCTGGCAGTAGCCGCAGAAGATGCACCGGAATTCATCAATTTCGAACACGAGCGGGTAGCGATTGCCCTGCTCATCCTCGCCGGGCGTAAGCTTGATGCAATTGGCCGGACACACGGTCGGACACAGGCCACACGCCACGCACTTGGCCTTCCCATCCTCGGTGGTGAGCATGCGATGGGTGCCGCGCCACCGAGGTGACAGGTCCCATTTCTGCTCCGGATATTCCATGGTGACCTTATGCGGGTCCACCAGGTGCTTGAGCGTGGTCGCCATGCCCTTGAGCGTCGAACGCACATAGCTGACGCGCTCGATGGGCCGGGACATGACCTTCACTCCGATAGCCATCAGCCCTCTCCCTTCGGCAAGGTGCGCAGCGATCCCGCATCCCCGCGGGCGCGCAAGCGCGACAGGTCCGTGGCGCCAAGACGGGCGCTCGCCGGACTGATCAGTTTCCCACGGTCGAGCCACCGCAGGAGCCCCGCGATGAGTACGATGTTCATCGCCAATAGCGCCAGCGAAAAGAGCGGGCCTCGCGCAACCCCCGCCGCATCCAGCGCCAACGTGGCCCCCGCCACCACGACGATGTACCCGAGTGCCACGGGCAGCATGATGCTCCACCCCAGCGACATCAGCTGGTCGTACCGGAAACGCGGCAGCGTCCAGCGGATCCACATGAAGAGGAACAGGAACGACGCCATCTTCGTCATGAACGCGCCAAACGTCAGTACGGTCTTCAGCACGGAATACGGCGCGACGTTGTCCCACGCGGTGAACGGAATGTCCCATCCTCCGAAGAACAGCGTGGCCGTCAGTCCGCTCACCGTCGCCATATTGGCGTACTCGGCGATGAAGAACATCGAGAACTTCATCCCGCTGTATTCGGTGTGATACCCCGCTACCAGCTCGGACTCTGCCTCGGGCAGGTCGAATGGCAGACGGTTCGTTTCGGCAAAGGCGGCCACGAGGAATGTGAACCACGCCACCGTCAAGGAGAGGACGTTCCACCCCATGCTGGCCTGCTGCTGCACGATGCTCGTGAGCGAGACGTTCCCAGCCAGCAGCAGCACCGGAATCGTCGACATGCCCATGGCGATCTCATAGGACACCATCTGTGCACTCGAACGAAGCCCGCCCAACAACGCGTATTTGTTGTTCGACGCCCATCCGGCGAGCACGATTCCGTAGACGCCGAGTGACGAGATCGCGAGCACATAGAGGAATCCGATCGGCATCGGCGCAACCGCCATGTCGATCAGCCCCCACGGGGTCGGCAGTGGGGCCGCGATCGGCAACACCGCCCAGGTCAGCATCGCCGGCACGAACGCCAAGGCCGGTGCGAGGATGAACAACCAGCGATCCGCGAAATCCGGATTGGTCTCTTCCTTCATGAAATTCTTGAGACCGTCGGCCACCGGCTGCAGCAATCCCCACGGCCCCACGCGATTCGGTCCCCGCCGATCCTGGAACCAAGCGGCAAACTTGCGCTCGGCCAGCGTGAGGTAGGCCACCATGCCCAACCACATCGTGAAGACCGCCAGCATCTTCACCACACTCGCCGCGACGTACGTAGCGATGGCCACCGGCGCTTGCTGCGGATCAGCCTTCGGGAATAGCGCCGCGACATCGAGTGCCGCGACCGCCTGCAGCATCGACGAGGCCGTCATGCTGTCACCTCGGCCGGAGCAGCGCCGGTGCCCGTCCCCATCGGCAAGCCACGGAGCCCCAACGCGTCGTACTCCAGCCCCGCAAAGGCCGGAAGCGTCGCGGTCATCGCCGCGAAAACCTCGGACGGCAGATAAAAGGCGCCCGATCCACCGACGGCCTGCAAGAGATCGGCGAGGACGAACCAGCTCGGACGTGCCACGCCTGGTGCCGTCTTCGCCTGCAGGAACCGCTGGACACGACCACGCAGGTTCGTCAGCGTGCCCTCCTCTTCCAGCACCGTCGTCAACGGCAGGACGACTTGAGCGAGTCCGGTAACCACCGCGGACAGGACGGTGCCAGCGTACACAATCGACGTGCCCACCGCGAAATCCGAGGCCGAGGTTCCCTCAGGCAGGTCGCCCACCACCAGCACCACCTCGGCACCAGCAACGGCCGTCTGCACCGATGCCGCCTCGCGAACACCCATGGCCCGTGCACCCGTGGCGTTGGCCGCGCGCTCTGCACGAAGCGAGAGATCGGGAGCACCCGGAAGGGGCGACTCATCACCACGCGGGATGACCATGGCCATCTCTGCACCACACTGCGCGGCAATCCCGCGGATCAGGAACATCGCCTCATTCGACAGATTGGGCGAAACCAGCATGGTCACCCGACGCCCGGAGAGCATCGTCGCAGCGGTTTCGATCGCGCGATCCCACTCCGCCACCTCAAGCGTCCCACCTTGCCGCAACAATGGCTGATCGAGCCGATCGCGCCGATTAAACTCGCGATAGCTCAACCGCCCGACATCGCAGAGATAGTACTGATTCACCTGATCATTGGCTCGCGGCTTGAGACGCACCACGACATTGTCACGCGTCTCCGCCACCGCGTTGCACCCCTGGCTGCAACCCGTGCAGATCGTCGGTGCGCGATCCAACTCCCACGCTCGCGCCTTGTTCAGGAAATCCTTGGAGAGCAAGGCACCGACCGGGCACAGGTCGATCACGTTCGCGGCCCACGGATTCGTCAGGTCGTGCCCGTCGGCCTTGCCAATGAAGGCCCGATCGCCGCGCTCGGACACGTTCAGCACCGGCTCGTGCGCCACATCGCTCATGAACCGCACGCAGCGGGTGCAAAGGATGCAGCGATTCTGCACATACAGGACGTCGCCGCCGAAGTCCTCCATCGGATTGAATCGCTTCGGCTCGCGATAACGCGAATCCGCACGGCCTTCCGCGAAGGTGTAGTCCTGCAGCTCGCACTCACCCGCCTGATCGCAGATCGGACAATCGAGGGGATGATTGATGAGCAGGAACTCCAGCACGCCCTTGCGCGCTTCGAGCGCCTTCGGGGAATGCACGTGCACCACTTGCCCTTCCATGGCCGACGTGGCACACGCCGGTGCCAGCTTGGGCATCTTCTCCACTTCCACCAGGCACATGCGGCACACGCCGGCCACCGGAAGACCCGGATGGTAGCAGTAGTGGGGGACCAGAACACCCGCCGTCTTGGCCGCCTCGAGAATCGACATCCCCTCGGGCACCGAGACCGGACGCCCCTCGATCGTGAGAGAGACCATCTTCTGCTCAGTCATGCCGTCCCTCACGCCGCCGGAGCGCGTAGCGCCCCGGGCACGGTGACCATCGACCGATTGGCCGCAATCTTCGCCTCGAACTCGTGACGGAACTTCTTCAGCCCCGACAGCACCGGGGTCGCACAGGAGTCACTCAGCACGCAGATCGTCTTGCCGCTCATATTGTCGGCAATCGACACCAGCGTATCGAGGTCTTCCGCCGTGCCCTCGCCGTCGCGGATGCGCTCCATGATGCGGGTAATCCACGCCGTGCCTTCACGGCACTGGGAACACTGCGCACAGCTCTCGTGCGCATAGAAGCGCGTCAACCGGGCGATCTGGCGCACCATGCATTGACGATCATCGAAGACGATGACCCCACCGGAGCCCAGCATCGTGCCCGCGGCGACCATCCCCTCGTAATCCATGATCGCGCCCTCGGCCTCCTCACGCGTGAGGATCGGCACCGACGAGCCGCCAGGAATCACCGCCTTGATTTCACGACCAGGGAGCGGCCCTCCGCAGAGCTCGTAGAGGAACTCCTTGAAGGGGAACCCCAACGGGACCTCATAATTCCCGGGACGCGTGATGTTCCCACACACCGAGAACAGCTTGGTCCCGATACTCTTGGGATTGTCGGGACGACCGAACTGCTTGTACCACTCGGCGCCGTGCTTGATGATGTACGGGACCGTGGTGAGCGTTTCGACGTTGTTGATCGTCGTCGGCTTCCCGAAGAGGCCAGCCACCGCAGGGAATGGCGGCTTGATGCGGGGATTGCCGCGCCGTCCCTCGAGCGAATTCATCAGCGCCGTTTCCTCGCCGCAGATGTACGCCCCCGCCCCACGATGCACGTGGATGTCGATTCGCCGTCCACTCCCCATCGCGTTCGCGCCGAGAATGCCGGCCGCATACGCCTCCTCGACGGCCCGCTGTACATGCGTGATCGGCTCGGTGAATTCGCCGCGGATGTAGATGTATGCGGTCTCCGCATAGATCGCGTGCGCACCGAGCGCCACCCCCTCAACGAGACCGTGCGGCGTCCAGCGCATGATCTCGCGATCCTTGAACGTGCCAGGCTCGGACTCGTCGCCATTGCAGCAGAGGTAATGCGTCTTCCCGTCGGGCTTCATGAACGACCACTTCATGCCCGTGGGGAATCCGGCGCCACCGCGACCGCGAAGCCCTGACTCCTTGACGATGTTCTGCAGCTCCTGCGGGTCAGTCGCGAGCGCCTTCTGCAACGCCTCGTAGCCGCCACGCTGGCGCCACCCTTCGAGTGACCGCGCGCCCGCATCGCCGAAGTGCTTCGACAAGACGGGGGTCTCACGCGGATGGGACGGATGGGGATACCCCATTACTTCAACTCCGACAGGATCCGCGGCACGGACTCGGGCGTCACGGATTCGATGAATGCGTTGTTGATCATGACTGGTGTCGCGAACCCGCAGGCCCCAAGGCACTCCACTTCAATAACCGTGAAGCGGCCATCCGCGCTGGTCAGACCGAGATCACCGCATCCACTGTGCTCGAGAAAGGCCTTCACCACGTCCTCGGCGCCACACACGTTGCACGGCGTCGTGGTGCACACCTGAATGAAATGCCGTCCCACCGGATGCTGGTGGTACATCGTGTAGAAACTGACCACGCCCTTCACGTACGCCGGGGTCAGGTCGAGTACCTGTGCCACTTCCTCGATCCCCTTTTCGCTTACCCAGCCGCGTGCGTCCTGCAACATCCACAGTGCCGGCAATAGCGCGGCCTGCTTGGTGGGATATCGGCTCAGGATGCGATCGAGCGCCACACGGACGTCGCCGACGAAGACCAACTCATGGGGTTCGTCATGATGATGGCCATGCGGCGGGGCCGCCACGAGCGCGCCGCCGCTGGCGGAAGGGCCATGACTCACCGGTCGATCTCTCCCATGACGATATCGATACTGGCGTTGATGGCGATGACGTCCGAGAGCAGGTGGCCTTCCACCATTTTCGGAATCGCCGACAGATTGACGAACGATGGCGGACGAATGCGCCAGCGCACCGGCTTCGAGGTGCCGTCGCTCACGAAGTAGTAGCCCTTCTCACCCTTGGGGCTTTCGACCGCGACGTAGCACTCGCCCGCCGGCGGCCGCGGTCCTTCCATGACGAGCTTGAAATGATGGATCATCGATTCCATTTCGCTCGTCGCCTTGTGCTTCGGCGGCAGAATGAGGCGCGGATCGTCGATGTTGATCGGTCCATCCGGCAGCCGGCGCACCGCCTGCTCGAGGATCCGCACCGACTGACGCATCTCCTCAACACGCACGAGGAACCGGTCGTACACGTCCCCTTCGGTGCCTACAGGCACCTCGAAGTCGTAGGTCTCGTAATCGAGGTACGGGAAATCCTTGCGGACATCATACGCGACGCCCGAGGCGCGCAGCATCGGCCCGGAGAGCCCGGCATTGACCGCCTCGTGGGCGCTCATGGCACCGAGCCCCACCGTACGTCCTGCCCAGATGGCGTTCGTCTCGAGCATGCGCACGGATTCCTCAAGCGTCTTCGGGAATCCCTTGAGGAACGCCTTCAACCCATCGAGCCAGCCATCGGGAATATCCGCGGCCATGCCACCGACGCGTGTCGCCGTCGTGGTGAGGCGCGCGCCCACCCATCCCTCAAGCAGGTTGTAGATGTTCTCGCGCTCCTGATACAACCAGAGGAAGGGCGTGAAGGCCCCGATGTCCACCGATGTGGTCCCGAGCCACACCAGATGCGACATGATGCGAGACAGTTCCATCAGTATGACGCGCAGCACCTTCGTGCGCTCCGTCATGCCGACCCCGAACAGCCGCTCTGCGCCGAGGACAAACGCGACATTGTTCCCCGGCGAATTGAGGTAGTCCTCGCGATCCGTCCAGGGAATGATCTGGTTGTACTGCCGGTACTCGCCGATCTTCTCGAAGCCGCAGTGGAGATACCCGATGTGCGGAATGCATCGCACGACCGTCTCACCATCAAGTTCCAGCACGAGGCGGAGTACGCCGTGCGTCGCCGGGTGCTGCGGTCCGATGTTGATCAGCATGTGATCCGCATCGAATTCCGGCTCGGGTCGCGCGGCCGCTGCCGGCACTTCGAGCGCGACCGCCTGTCCGCCTTGCGCCACCAGCGGGGCACGCAACGGCACGCCCTGCGCATCCAGGCCGCTGGTGCCAAGCGCAACTTCAATCGTGCGGCGGGCCTGCGTCATTCGCCCTCCACCAGCGTGCCATGCGACGCCGCGTCGGAGAGCCGATGGCGCATGTCCTCCGGCAGGTCGTGGAACGCTTCGGCAATCGACAACTCTTCCATGGAGTAGCGCGCCTCGGGATCGGCGGCCAGCGCCTGCTTGAGCTGCTCAGAGCGCGAGAAGCGACCACGCAAGGGGAAATCCTTCCGGAGCGGATAGCCTTCCCGATAATTCTCCCACATGAGGAGGCGACGCAGGTCAGGATGCCCCTCGAACCGAATGCCGAACATGTCGAAGCACTCGCGCTCGAGCCAGTTGGCCCCGCTGTAGATGTCGACGATACTCGGCACGCTCAGCGCGCCGCGCTTGGGCAGTTCGACCTTGAGCCGCAGGAAGCGCCGCTGCGACAACGACCGGAGATGCCAGACGACTTCGAGTGGACGATCCGCCTCCCGATACTCGACCGCCGTCACATCCACGAGATAGTCGTAGCGCTCCGCGTCATGCAGCCAGCGGACGATATCATGCACCGCCTCGCGGCTGACGAAGACCGTCGTTTCGCCCCACCCGACCTCGACGCGCTGCACCGCGCTTCCGAATTGCGCGCGCAAGGCGCCGGCCGACGGATTCTCCGCTGCGCCGGTTCGCGGCACGATGCCAGGGGTGACCGGCAGATTCGCCTCGGTCCCCGCCGCGATCGGCACGCCACTCGAACCCATATGATCCGAGGTCACGGCGCCGACCGGGTCTGATGCACCGAGTTACCGAACGGCTCCGACAGCTCATCGATGCGAGACGGCGGAATGTAGAGCTGGCTGGACGGATCGGGGTCGATTTCGACATGCCGCTGCGAATCGCGCAACCGCTCCTGCATCACCTTCTTCTGCAGCATCATGATGCCGTGAATCAGCGCTTCCGGACGCGGGGGACATCCCGGCACATACACGTCAACCGGGATGATCGTGTCGATCCCCTGCACCACGGCATAATTGTCGAACATGCCGCCGGTCGAGGCGCAGGCCCCCATGGAGATGACCCACTTCGGCTGCGGCATCTGCTGATAGATGCGCCGCAGTACCGGGGCGAGCTTGAGGGGCACGCGACCGGCGCACAGCAGCACGTCCGCTTGGCGCGGCGAGTACGCCAGCCGCTCCATGCCGAAGCGCGAGAGGTCGAACCGACTGGCTGCCGTCGCCATGAATTCAATGGCACAACACGCGGTGCCAAAGGGCATCGGCCACAGCGATCCGGCACGCGCCCAATTCACCAGGAAATCAAGCCGGGTTGTCACCCAGCCATCCTGTGAGGTCGGATCGACCTGCACCTGCCGGAGCCCCGCAGGGCGTCCACCAATGGGGGCCGGGGTTACTCCCACGACAGCGCTCCCTTCTTCCAGACGTACACGAAGCCGACCACCAGGATCAGCGCGAACACGAGCATTTCGCCAAAGCCGAAGAACGACAGTTGCCCCGGCGGGCAGATGCCACCAGCCAACGGAACGGCGCAGGAGAGCTGCCGGTAGTGCACGCCCCACGGGATCATGAACACCGTTTCGATATCGAACACGATGAACAGCATGGCCACGAGGTAGAACTTGACCGAGAAGCGGTCACGCGCATCGCCGAGCGGGCTGATGCCCGACTCATACGGCTGAGATTTGACCGGCGTAGGCTGAGCCTTCACCGTCAGGTGCGAAATGCCCAGGATCAACACGGCATTGAGCACCGCGAAGCCGAGCAACAACAACACCGGCAGGTAGTGGCGTAGCATCAGGGCAGCAGAATCGTCGAAGGCCCACGAGGTGCACCGCCCCTGCCCCGAGGGCAAGGACGGAGGGGGAAATCACCAGGCGGCGGCACTTCGTGAAAATATTCACAAAGCGCTTCGACGTATCCTACCAGTTGGCGCACATTCTCTCAACGGGAGGTGACGCGAAGACACCATGGGAGTAACCGGCAAACACCGATTTCCCTTCTACTGGGGGCGACGCCTCACCGTTCCAACCGCCCTTTGCCTTGGATGGCGTCCCAACCCTATCTTCCCCCGGCCCGGCGAACCGGGCTCACCCTTACCCTCTCGACCGTCACCATGGGCCTCTGCTCAGATCGCTGGATTACCCGCATGGCGCGCGAACACGGCATGATCGAGCCGTTCGAAGACCGCCAGGTCCGCCAGGGCGTCATTTCCTACGGCGTCAGCTCCTATGGCTACGATATGCGGGTGGCCCGCGAATTCCGGATCTTCACCAACGTCCTGAATTCGATCGTCGATCCGAAAGCGTTCGACCCGAAGAGCTTCGTTGAATACGAGGGCGATGTATGCATCGTGCCCCCGAATTCGTTTGCTCTGGCCCGCACGGTGGAGTACTTCCGTATTCCGCGTAACGTGCTCACGCTGACTGTTGGCAAGAGTACGTATGCCCGCTGCGGCATCATCACCAACGTCACCCCGTTCGAGCCGGAATGGGAAGGCTATGTAACGCTGGAGATCTCGAACACGACCCCACTCCCCGCCAAGATCTACGCGAATGAGGGGATCGCCCAAGTCGTCTTCTTTACAGGGGACGAGGAGCCGGAAGTCAGCTACGGCGACAAGAAGGGCAAGTATCAGGGGCAACACGGCGTGACGTTGCCCCGCATCTGATCGGCGGTCCCGCCTCGACGCTGGCGATCAGCGCAACGAGTCGGGGGAAACGCGTCGCGGCAGGAGTGGGCGGGAGGGCGGAAGCGCCTTCCCGCTTTTTTTTGCGCCAAGCGTGGCATAGGCCACATCGGGTGGCGCGTCGCCCTTGGGCCAGTCCCGCTCCTTCCCAGGATGGTCCTGACGCGGTTGGCGGAGGATGTACGCGGCCACATCGGCGGCCTCCTGATCCGTCAGCAGCCCCACACCATCAAAGGGCATGTTGTGTCGGACGAAGGTCGCGAGTGTGAACTGCCGCGCCATGCCGGCGCCAATGCTGAAGCTCGCGCGACCCCACAGGGCCGGTCCAACCGCGAGCCCCTCGCCCGCCGCACCATGGCACCGTGCGCAGGAACGCGCGTAGACCGCGCGCCCTGCTACCGGCCGACCAAGGGCACGCACCGTGTCAACGCCAGGAGGACGTGGCCGGTCGCGCAGCGTTTCGAGGTAGGCGAGCATATCCCGCATGTCGCGTCCCGCCTGCGGGAGCATGCGGCCGGCGAGACTCCTCGCGATGCATTCATTCACACGCTCGGCCAACGACTCGTCACGTCCCGGCCGGGCGCGATAGCGCGGGTAGCGACTCGCGGAGGCCAGCCATGGCATGGCGGTAGGTCGGGTGCCGTTGTCGAGATGGCAACTGACGCAACGCAACCCATTCCCACCATTGGCCGGCAGGGAATCACCGAAATGTTCAAGGAGAGCGAGACCGCGCACCGAATTGCCGCGCGTGGTGGCGACCGAACGCACAACGCCCCCGCTCCCCTGCGCCACGAGTGACGCAGGGACAACGGAGGCGATGAGCAGCGCGACGAGGGCGATCAACCGCTGCCAGCCACCGCCCGCGGTTCCTGACGCCGCGCGCTCGCCGCGAGATAATCGCGATTCATGCGCTTGATGACGTCGATGCTGATCTCCTTCGGGCACGCCTCCTGACATTCCCCCGCGAGGGTACAGTGGCCGAAGCCCTCCAGATCCATCTGCTCCACCATCGCCAGCGCACGCTTGTCCCGCTCCGGCTGCCCCTGCGGGAGCAGACCGAGGTGCGTGATCTTCGCCCCGGTGAACAAC